>ENA-UPSB01001942-UPSB01001942.1-bioreactor-metagenome-genome-assembly--contig:-NODE-1942-length-21549-cov-75.778310_pt1 | contig 21549 bp, 29 predicted proteins | sample MGYA00238182_ERZ773286 | MGnify/ENA primary metagenome ERZ773286 (study PRJEB29026, sample SAMN07631240) | bioreactor metagenome | isolation source: Switchgrass digestor | place: USA: Dartmouth... | reverse complement strand
TATCATATTTTGCTATATTTGTTTATATTTTCTAGCTTTTTGTGGGACAATCATTGTTTAGCTTTGGCAAGAGTAAAATGCTTAAATATAGTTACGTCAGTGATTAAGTGGAGAGTATAATTTCTCGCCCACAAAAGAGCATAATATGCAAACTCAACCAGAAACACATTCTCATTAGGTATGATACCTAACACGTTTTGACTTATAGCCACTTCCCTCCCAGTTATTTTCACCTCACCAGCAGTACCATACATTGACAAAAGAATCGAATTCTTGGGTACTAGCCACGTATTGCTGTTTTTCAAGCCCTGTTCGGTTATATATGAGGTTGTGCCTATCAAATATATTCCAGGTTTAGCCACGTCTTCAACTTTAACAAACGGAATCTTGCCTGACCAGAAAGATGCCTCAGATGTCTTTGGTGTACCGCCAGCTTTCATATATTCGGCTACTTCCCTCAGTCTCACCACCTCCCACTCTTCCGGCAGCGGTCCCAGTTCCGTCATCTTAAATCCAGTTGGAAGATCGGCATCGCTGTCATTCGTTCTCTTATCTATATCAACCACTATATTTCTCACCTCTGCTTACTAAAATAGTGATTCTTCATTGTTTAAACTATTGTATTCTTTTTGTCATCAAACTCCACCGGTTCGAGAAAAAGTTGGACCCGATAACGCATAACGCGAATATACCCCGGCGGAAAAACTGCTAAAGCGTATTGAAGGTTTTTGTCAACATCCGACGATATAATTAAGCCTTTAACTTCTTCTCCAGGTGAAGCTAGATTCTTTTTCACCCAACCCATATAACGCAGAATCTGTCCAATCACCCGATCCGTGCTCTGATCTTTCTTGAGTTCCACTACCAACCATTCTGGCCGACTCTTATGCCGTGCCAGTATATCGATACGCCCTGCGTCAGTAGGATATTCAAATCCGGCTTCTTCATCTCCAGTTTCTCGATAAATCTCCCATTCTTGTCCCAACTCTGTGCGTTCCCAATTATCTATGAGAAAATCTTGCAGATGCCTTTCTAATCGGAAACCATGTTCAATAACTGGCATTTTAGTTTCAGTATCTTCTTCCTTCTTCACAATTCCCCAAAACAGAGCGTCAAGGGTCCAGAGGTCTACTCCAAGTTCGTCGGACAGTTTTCTCAAAAGATCATTAATGATGTCATAGCGTTTCCCTAAGGTCATACTCCTGTCAAATTCTGGCCAGATTCCCATCTGCCTAAGGGCAGCTTCAGAGGTATTATTCCACACCCCATAACGATCTGGATAGGCAACGAGAAGGATAGCCGTAGCCAAACCCTTTCCAAGCCCTTTGACCATAGAGGCGCTAACTACCTCATCAAAACGTTCGGCAAGAGGACGATTTTCGTTTAGCAAGATGGTCAGAGCATGGCGAAGTTTGTTCATATCGGCGGTAAGTTTACCTACATGGCGGTGAAAACCACTCCAGTGCTTATTGTTTTCAGAATAAAGGAATGAGCTAAATTCTTCTACACTGAGATTAGGAAGGTTGTTAAGTGAGAATATAGGTTGATAGCGTGTAAAAACTTCATTCCGCGCGTTAATTATATTTTGCAAATCCGTATCCTTTGGAACTCGGGCAAGGGTATCTCTAAGTTCACTCAAAGCTCTCATCCATTTGTCGTTCATTTCAACCGCACCTTTCTGCTCACAGCAATTCTAATGGTTAAATCCGCGCCCAAAAATTCCCAATGCCTTTAGGACTTCCTCCAGCTCCCGGTCAGCAGCCGCCCGCTCCTCTTCCGCTTCCTGCAGCCGCACCAAAGCCTCTTCCAAAGGCAATACCTCTTCCTCACCATTCTGGGCCACGTAGCGACTTGGAGACAGGTTATAATCGTTACGTGCAGCCTCCTCATTGGTAATGATAACCGAAAGGCCTTCCTCCGCCGTCCAATTCTGGTAGATAGAAGCTATATGCTCCACATGCTCTTCCGCCAGGTAGTTTTTCGGACGACCTTTGTTAAAGAGCTTTGAAGCATTTATAAGCAGGATCTCCCCCGGATGTCGTTTGGCTTTATTGACCACCAGAATAATGCCGGGGGCTGTCGTATTATAGAAGAGGTTTTCGGGTAACAGTATTACGCACTCCACCTGGTCGCGCTCTATAAAAGCCCTCCGAATGTCGCGCTCCCGGTTCGACCCCTGGTTACCGCTACCCCGCGATACCGCGCCGGTGTCCAGCACCACCGCCATCCTGCCACGCTCGGTTAAGGAGGCGTACATGTGCTGGATCCAGCCCCAGTCGGCGCTTGAACCCGGAGGAATTCCAAGGGTAAACCGGCCATAAGGATCATGTTCGTAAACCTCGGGAGAAAATTTTTGATTCCACATCGGATTGGCCGTAACCAGGTCAAACTGTTTAAGGCTGCCATCATCCTCGGTAAAAGCGGGCCTGCGCATGGTATCGCCAACGGCAATTTCGGCTTCCATCTCATGAATAAACGCATTCATTCGTGCCATAGCAAAGGTCGTCGAATTGATTTCCTGCCCATACAGCTTTAAAGGCATTACATGCGGCGGTAACTGCAGTCTTCCATTCTTCCTTTCGCCGTGTGTTTCTAACAATCGCAAATGGCACTTGATAAGTAATCCCCCCGATCCACAGCAGGGATCGTAAACCGTCATACCCGGTTCCGGCTCCAGAATACGTGCCATCAATATAGCCACTTCCCTGGGAGTATAGAATTCTCCTGCACTTTGCCCCTGGCCTTCTGCAAATTTTCGTAATAAGTATTCATAAGCACGGCCCAAAATATCGGGTTCTACGTCATTCAAACCCAGACGGTATTTGCTGAGAACCTGTATTAATTCGGCCAGTGGCGGATCATCAATTATACGCTGTCCCGCTGTTGTAGCATTAAAATCAACGACATCTATAACACCCTGCAGCTTGGGATTTTCACGGGCCACAGTGCGCATCACATCGGTAAGATATTCACCAAGCCCGGTGGTTTTCTTTCTGATTTCGTTCCAACGCGCTTCCGGCGGAAGATAAAATCTTACTATGGACTGTCCGTGCTGATGTGCTTCCTCCACAAGTTTTGCAGCTAATTCAATACTCCCAAACTCACCGGCCAGATAATTTATTTCGTCTTCAAACACATCGGAGAGACGTTTTAGAAAGATAAGCGGCAAAATGTAATCCTTGAATTTTGGTGCATCCACCGGGCCGCGAATCTTACAGGCAGCTTCCCATAACCAGTTTTCTAGAGTAGTCAGGTCTAATTTTTGTCCAAGCATTATATCTTCCCCTTCTTTGTATCTATTTTTTCAACTCAAGCTTTGTGTAAATCTCATCCATTACCTTTGAAAATTCTCTTTCGGCTTCTTCAATCGCCGCTTTGTATTGCTTTCTTGCTTTTATATACAGCTCTGCAATTTCATTCTGCATTTCAATATCAATGGTTGGAATTAAAATATCCTCCATATTTCTTGGATTAAGCACCATTATAACACTACCGGTATGAATGGCCTCAAGCAGTGCCTGCCCTACCTCACTCTCAAAGTAAATCTTCAAAAAGTACGGATTGATTAGTTTACGATCTACCCGAATACATATGAGGTTGCCAGAAATAATGAGTTTTGGCATATCCTTCTCAACCACGGCAATCTTTACCGCCGTTCCCCTACCAGATACAACAATATCTCCTTCCTGCAGCAAGTAAAGCGAAAGCCACCGCAGATTCCTTACGTTTATCCTTGTTAGCGAATTTAAATCTATTTCTCCATCCTGAATGCCACCTATATCCAGAAGATAATATGGAGATTCGTCATCGCGCAGTTCTTCTATTTCATCAGCCCTTATTTGTACCCCTCTAAATATACGGGAAACATTTTTTAACTTTTGTGGGTTTGGTATTTTCCCCACCATTTCATGAATTTTGATATAATATTTGGTGTCCAATCTGTAGCTTTTGTCCCGTATTTCATCTGTGCTGACAAATCTGCTATATCCCCGTTTTTCCTGCCCTTCTTTAAAGGTATTTACAATATCACTTATTTGTTCGTCCGAGAGAATATTTAACCGTCGGCCTTCAATGTATTTATCCGAGGCATCAATCATCAAAACCTTGTTTTTTCGTTCAGTGGGTTTCCTTTTATTTATCACCACTACACTTGTTGCAATCGCAGTTTCCCCCAGTATTTTCGGCGGCAAATCTATAACCGCCTCTATGACATCCTCCTCTACAAGCCTTCTACGTATACTTTCATCAGTCATATTCCCCAGCGAACCCCTGGTGACAAGCAGTACGCCAATCCCGTCTTCGGCCGTTACTGCAATCGCATGCTGCACAAAAAACCAGTCCCCTCTCAAGGAAGGGGTATCAAGAAAATTGAATCTTCCGTATACATCATTTCTTAAATCTCTCAATCTGTGACGGAATTCGACACCAAAGGGGAAATTTCCTGCCACAACGTCAAATTTTTTCAGTCCACCATCCTTATCCGTAACGGGCTCCGTCAGTACGTCCCCACATTCGATATAAAAATCTGCCTTTCCGTGCAGTATTAAATTGATTTTGCTGAGATAAAATACATCCGGATTTATTTCCTTCCCATATAGTTTTATGCCGGGGTTTACTTTTGCGGCTTCCACCAATATGGTGCCGATACCGGAACACATATCAAATATATTGTTTTTATTTCTTACATCTACCAGCCTTACAAACAGCTTTCGCAAAACCTCGGGGGTATAAAAATGCCAGTACCTGGTGTCTCCAAATAAAGCAAAATTATTAATGTACCATTCTATAAAACCCTCTGGAATCTGATTACCGCTTTCTGCAAAATCTATAAAATCAAAACTGTTAATGATGAGATAAAACATATCCTTATCAATCAGGTGCAGGTTTTTGAACAAAAAGTCGGAAAAAATACCTTTCAGAGCCCGGTTGTTTTGCTCCATTCCCATGCCAAACTCATAAAGTATTTCGCCGTACGAATTGGTTTTGCTCTTTAATTTATCCCATGAGTACTTATCTTCAATAATCCAGCCGAATTTTTCTCTTGTGTCGTTTAACCACTTTAGCAGGAGTACTCCCAATACAGCCTTTGAAATTTCTTCCCTGTGATTTCTTCCCCTGGCTTCATTGAATATTTTAAATAGTACTTCTTGAAGCCTGTTAATATGAATCCCCCCTTTTTCTTTTGCCAATTTAATTCTATATCAGTTTTAATTTATTGTCAATAGGTTTTTGATAACCTAGTATATATAAAATTTAACACGCTTTGCTTTCGCCGCAGATAGTGACCTCCTCCCACCCCTAAAGGAGGTGGGCTTCCTCTTTCACTAAGGGAAGCTTATGCGGATATAGGGGTTGCTCCCCAGTATCCGTGCAGCGGCTTCCCTCTCCGGAGGCTTGAGTTCGGGCCGGTCCAGCCCTACAGCCTGTTCAGGGCACAGGCCAAGCCCTTTTCTCAGAATAACAAGCGCAGCGTTTACATCCCTGTCGCATTTCCAGCCACATTTGCACTCAATTACCCTGTCCGACAAGGAGAGTTCGTACTTCTTCCCGCAAACAAAACACTCTCCAGTGGTGGTCTCAGTCTTCTCCACGGGAATAGCCGTCTCGAGGCTGTTCCTCAACCTCGACTTCAGCCCGCCTATCCCCGAGGAGTGGACCTGCTTGCCAAACCACACAGACCACCCCTTTTACACAGTCGTCTTGAAAAGCCACACTCCTATAGCACTTTAAGAACGCTAAAACCTTGTTTTGGGCATCTCTACGCCTGTTGGAGAGCTTTTCGTATTCCTTTCTGAGGAGAAGCCGTAGCTTCTCCCTGTTTTTGGAGCCTTTCTGCGTCCTCGCTAATTTCTTTTGAAGCCGTTTTAATCTTGCAGTCTCATGAATTGCAAAGTCTATCTTGATTTCATTGGACAGCGTCAACTTCGAGCTGATACCAAAGTCTATCCCAACCTCTTTATCGATTTTAGGTGGTGGTGCGCAGCTGTCTTTGGAGAGGTAGCACGTCACGTGCAGGTAGTATCCGCTGGGCTTCCGCACCAATACAGCGTTCGCTATTTCTGCATCGGCCGGAATCTGATGAAGCCCCAGAACACGAAAGCTTCCAAGTTTCTGTATCTTCGTTCTGTTGCGGGCAAAGTCCAAGCTGTAGGTTATACCGTACTGCTTGAGGGGTATCGAGTTGATGAACTTTTTACATTTAAGGGCTCCGACCTTATGGCCGTTTTTCTTCAGCTTGCCGAGTGACCGGAGGTTGTCTTTGATCCGATCTGCTTATCTCTTGCTTTATCTGGGAGCCAAGGACGGTGAGTTCCCTCTGCTCGAAAACTTCGCCTACTTTGACTTCGACCACACTTACCTTGTTGGCAAGAACGTTCAACCGCTCCGTATCCGATACCAGCCAATTGTAGAGCCACTTCGCTTCCAGAAACGCTCTTTTCAAAAGCCCTTCTTTCTTCTTGGTCAGGTTTTGGAGTTTCAGCTCGTATACGATTGGCTTCTGAGTCTCTCTGCGCTTTCTTGTTTGTTTAAGGGTATTTTTTATTTGTTCCGCCTTTGTCATACCGGTCACTTTCCTTTCTGGTCTTCAATGTACTTCCTGATGGTCTCTTCCGATATGTGTCCTACTGATTCGCAGTAGTACGAGCGCGTCCACAGCGACGGAAGACAGCTTTTCAGGAAAGGGAACTCTTTTCTCAGTATCCTGGACGTGTAGCCTTTGAGTTGCTGTACGATAAAATGAGGACTGTTTCTGGGATCGGTCTTCACGAAGAGGTGCACGTGATCCGGCATGACCTCCATCTGGGCGATTTCCACCCCAATTTCCCGAGCTTTTTGGAGCAACAGCTCCTTCAGGCGCTCGGCTACTTCACCCACCAAGACTTTACGCCAGTACTTAGGGCACCAGATTAGATGATAGCCAATGTTGTATACTGTTGTGACCGATCGTTTCCATCGTTTGCCGTTCATGGCATAATTATATCACGAGTATTAAATTTCTGCATTATATCTAACAACCTAAACAAGGATACCCGCCTTTCATCCCACCCTTAAAAGGGTGGGCTTTCCCGGCAGAGGATCGTAAACATATTCTTTTTTAAAATGGTTGTAATGTAGCTACTTTTTGGGTTATAATATAGCTACAGAAGGAGGTGTTTTTATATGCAGGATGTAGGCGTGCGACAGCTCAAAAATTCCTTAAGCCGTTATTTGAAACTAGTTAAAAACGGCAAAACAATACGGGTAACCGATAGAGGAAAACCTATTGCAAAACTTGTACCGGTAAATAAACCTCTGCCCCGAGGGATCATCGAAATGCTGGACAAAAAAATCGCTTCCTGGAACGGAGAAAAACCCAAAGGCGCTGTTATTCTTTATTCTGCCAACCCAAAAAACAAAAATGTTTCCGATATCGTATCGGAGGATAGACGATGATTGTATATCTTGATACAAGCGCATTAGTTAAACTGTATATCAACGAAGAAGGAACTCCTCTGGTCCGGGAAGCCGTGCAAAACTCTTTAATAGTTGCTACCTCAAAAGTTGCCTATGCTGAAGCTCGGTCTGCTTTTGCTCGTGCCTACCGCGAAAAAATCATCGACACCAGCACACACGATGAAATTGTTGTTGCTTTAAAACAGGATTGGAAAAACTATTTAAAAATCGAGGTAACCGATGAATTAATAGAATTAGCCGGAGAACTCGCTTATACCCATTCCCTGCGAGGATTCGACGCCATACATCTTTCCTCCGCTTTAACATTGGGGCACGTTGTAGGTGAGAAAATCACGGTAATCTGCTTCGATATAAAACTATGGGAAGCATACAAGAAGTATAACTCTTTTAATGTGCTCCCCGATCACTTTATTAATAAATAATAAACACCGGAGGGAGACAAATGCGTAATATCTTAAAATATATCCCCGGTTTTAGAACCGGTATTCGGTGGAAGAAAATCATCGCCTCGCTGTATTATATCTTTACCCTGCTCTCGATCACAGCAGGTCCCGGAGTATTTCTGTTTTTTCTAGCCGCTCCTTTTTTTGCTTTCTCAATATTTGACTTAATACACAAGAGAAAAAATGCTGCCATTGTCCTTCTGTTGTCCTTGGCACTTATGGTCACCGGCTTTGCAATCACCCCTTCCCCGCCGGACGACCAGCTGACGGCTGAACAACCTGCCAGCCAACAACCAGGCAACCATCCCGATAACATTGCCGCAATAGAAAATAATACTGAATTTTCTGATAACTCTGCAGTAGAAAATGCATCGGAACAGTCAAAATATGTCGAAAAGGCAGAAGAAGCCTCCGATAAGCAGGAAGAAGTAAACTCAACCGATACGGAACCCGCAAAAGATGAAGCAGGACAGCAAAGCAATCAGGAAAGCTCGAACAGTGTCGAATCAGCAGTTACTGCCCTGCAGCCTTCAGAAAAGCCTGCTACCAACCTGAAGGTCCACTTTATAGACGTGGGACAGGGGGACTGTATACTCATCGAAGACGGCAGTTCAGCCATGCTTATAGATGCAGGCAATCCCGAAAACGGACCCGATATAGTCAGTTACATAAAGAAGCTGGGAATTAACAGACTGGACTTTGTAATTGCAACACACCCGCACGCCGATCACATCGGCGGAATGGCCGATGTCATAAACGCGTTTGATATAGGCAAGCTAATCATGCCAAAAGTGGAACACACCACTCGCACTTTTGAGAACCTGCTGCTGACCATCCGGAACAAAGGCCTCAAAATCACCGCACCCGTACCGGGAACCGAGTATAAACTGGGTGATGCCAGTTTCACCATCCTGGCACCAAACAGCAGCAGCTATAAGGATTTAAACGATTATTCCGTTGTTATCAAGCTGAAATACGGCAGTACATCCTTCCTCTTTACAGGAGATGCGGAGGCCGTATCCGAAAACGAGATCCTTGCACGTGGTTACGATGTTAAAGCAAACGTGCTCAAGGTCGGCCATCACGGTAGTACTTCATCAACCACCGAAAGATTTCTGGATGCCGTATCACCACGTTATGCCGTCATATGTGTAGGAGCTAACAACCAATACGGTCACCCCGCCCCGGAAACGCTGTCGAAACTTGCCGAACGCGGTATCAAGGTATACAGGACTGATGAAGTGGGCACTATAGTCGCAACATCCGATGGCAAAAGTATTTCATTCAACAAACAGCCCAGTAAAATTAGCACAAGCACAAATACCAGTACAAGTACGAATACAGGTACAGCAGTCTCCAAATCAGATGAAAGCTCCGGGACAGCTGATAAGCAGGACAAACCGCAGGATGATATAATAGTCTATATTACCAAGACCGGTAGCAAGTATCACAGGGAAGGGTGTTCATCGCTGCGGTCAAGCTCCATACCCATCAGCCTGAGCGAGGCAAAGCAGAGAGGCTATAAGCCTTGCAAGATATGCAAACCGCCGCAATAAAAAGGGGTGTTGCTCATGAGAGTTATCATAGACAGGTTTGAAGGCGATTATGCCGTGGTGGAGATGGAAGACAGGTCAACCGCCAACCTCCCGCGCTCTCTTGTACCACCTGGCGCAAAAGAAGGCGATGTGCTGCTTATAGAAATAGACAAAAAAGCAACTGCTGAACGCAAAAAAAGAATTCGGGAGCTTATGGAGGAGCTATGGGAAGAATAGGACGGAGGGTGTATTTTATGAGCAACCAAATCAACATGCTGCCGTTTTTGCTGGAAGCTTTTGCCGAAAACAAAAACCTGTACAGAGACATTGATGCTCTGTACATGCAGGATAAATACAAGTTTTATAAGCTGGCTAAACTGTCATCGCTATATAATCATCCCATTATCTGCAAAGGGGATATTATGCGGCAGGAATGCGATCCCAAAACGCTGGGGATACTTCTAAAAAAGAGTGCTCCACCTCTTTCACCCACATGTTTAGCAGTAAATCTTTATATTTACCATCTTTCACGTACTTATAGCGGATGTTAAATAATCCATCATCAACGATGTTAAATTTAACCACCCTGGCTTTTATAAGCTAACCTTCTTCTAAAACATTTGTTTTTTGCGTTTTTATCTTAACAATTTATTTAGATCTTTAAAAAGCTGCTCAAATCTATCCAAGGCACAGTTTAATCCAGGAAGTTCGTTCCTCAAATCTTTGCCATTTTCAACCAAATAGGCTGCTGGAGTATAGTGATCGAATTCAGGAAAATCAGGGGGTAGCGTTCTAAAATGCTCTTCGACCTCTTTCACTACTCGCAAATTCTTGGGTTCTTTTTTAGGATTTAGTGTATATTCGTCACTGAGATTATAACACCGGTTCACCAGTGCAAAATAAAATTCTCGGCCAAGAAGGTCTTCAATATCTGCTTCCGCTTGTCCCAAGTAAGAGTTCACTGTAAACACACCTATTAACCTATAAAGTTCAGTTAGGCTTTTAATCTTGCCTTTTAACCCAGAATGGAAATCAGTGATAACTGCTATATTAATCTCATTACCGCCAAAAAGAGCCACAAAAGATGCAATTTTATCTATTCCTCCCGAAGGTGTAATAACCCATCGGCGATCCAAACCTTCTCTGTTCTGATGTTGTAATTCAGATGAAAACCACTTTAAGTAAAGGAAATCTGACGGACCTTCTACAAGGAGAACGTTCTTTCCTACAAAGAGCGTTTGAGTAATATCGTAACCCAAGGCAGCCTGAAGAGGAAACACAGTTTCAGATTCTGTTGCAAACACATCCTCCCGTACCTTTGTTCCTAGAACTTCTCCAGACGAAGTGACTACGTCTTCCACTATACGAACGGAAAGAAGTGCCTCCGGGTCAATCATGAACGGAGAATGAGTAGTATAGATTACTTGATAATACGGCGCAAGTTGTTCACGAAAATACCGCAGGAGATCCTGCTGTGCTCTTCCATGCAAACTGAGACCGGGCTCGTCGAGTAAAAGAAGCAAGTTCTTTCCATAATACTTCTGTAGCTGTGAAAACCATACTAAGAAGGAAAAAAACCAAATAAACCCTGTGCTTCGCTCTTCAAAGTTCACCGTTACACGATGTCGACTGTTACGAATGCGAGTTTGGAAAATGAACCCTTGATTAAAGGGAGGAGGATCCCCTGGTCGTCCCTGATCTAATCGAAACTCAACTTCAAGGTGCCTATTCTGACTCCAGTAGTGAAAAATCGTTTCAGTAATTCGATTTGAAACAGCTTCAAGTTCTGCATACAAATGCTCCAAAGTACCGATTTTATTTATTTCATCTATACTCGTTCCTGCGAGATCTAACAGAGCCAGAAAGATGCGATCACTTAGATCTAACTTGTTTTGGTTTTTGCGATTAACAAGATCATGGAGAGCCACTCTACCTCGCATACGCTCATAATTTGGAAAATATACAAATTTAGGAAGTCGATTTTGTAAAATGTTTTTTACACCAGAAAATACGGTTTTTTTAGGAAACGTTTTAATAAGATTTTCAAGAAATAAGTTCTCGCGTTCTGAACGATTCGATTTACCTTCAAGGTAAGCAATAAGCTCTTCAATCGTTGAAATTTCTTTCAATGCATCAACCTCTTCTTTATACAAACCCGAATTCTCAAGTACATATTTCAGGATGTTCCCTTCGTTATAAGAAATTTCCCAGTTTAATGTGTTATCGTAACCTTTTGTAATGGTAACTTCCTTCGTTGACAATGCCTTATTACCAAATTTTTCAGTTAAAATTTCTTGATCGGAATCATCTAACTCCCACACGGTTTCTAAAACAATATCCGGATCAGTCTCTCTATTCTCACGGTATAGTGACCAACGCCGCCGGGGATATTCAATGACATCATCGAAATCTCCTTCATCAGCTACAACCGGATTAAGTTTATATAGCGCCTCAAAAAATAGCACTCTTTCCTGACTCATTCTTGCCAACAAGACAAGTTACTTTATCCAATCGAAAAACCCCAGTATCTTCTATACACTTATAGTTTTTGATTCTAACAGAACGAAGAAACATAAATTTCACCTCTAACTATGTATTAATGGGTCGTTGGAAGATTAAATTCAACACCCCAAAAAATTATAGAAACATATAGTGAGAAGCCCTGTATGATATAGAATACCCACAAAAACCAACCATACAGGGAGGTCTCACTATGGCTCAACGTAATTGTACCACAACAAAACGTTCTTTTAAACACCCAAATGCTTATGAAAGAGGGCAAATTGTAGCTCTACTTAAAGAGGGTAAAAGTATGCGATATATTGCAAGATAGCTCGGCAGAACTCCAAGTATTATCAGCAGGGAAATTAAGCATGAGAGACTTGTTAAAAATTTTGTGTCTAATTTAAAGTAAACGTAACTGGAAAATTTGTTGTATTTCATAAATGTGAGCATTTATCATTGATACCGATTTTTCCCATTTTGTCCGCCTTAGATTTCTCTCTGCAAATATTATATATTGTCTAGTACTTCAACTGAATTGAAGTATCCACCCGATCTTATGCGAATTTTCTCAATCTGGCTATTAACACTTTCCACACCATTGGTAGTATAAATATGTTTTCTTAAAGGTTCAGGATATTTAGTAAAGGCCAAATTGCTTTCTCCATAAGAAGGTTCATGTAGTGGCCGTATCTATCTTTAAATCTGCTGCAGAGGTCGTGAAATTTTTGAGCAACTTCGTCAAACGAAGAAGAAAACTTTATTTTATTAAGTTCTTTGTTGAATTCTGAAGCATCTGTTTTAATCATGTACTTGCGGACATCTCTTTGAGGATGTACAAAACAGAGCTGATGGTCAACATGTGGATATACAGCTTTGACGGTCTCGATAATTCCTGGGAAATCATCACTTACAACCACTAAAACTCGCTTAAGACCGCGATTTATCAAGTCTTCAAAGACCTTGTTCCAATCGGCTCTGTTTTCTTTGCCGAAGAAGGTGTAAAGGCCAAAGATGTCTTTCTTACCTTCCATATCAACGCCAAGGATTATGTAGCATGCGGCTTTCTTCACTTTTGAGCCGTCTTTTATCTCACAATGATAAGCATCGATTAATAAAGCAAACACCGATTCGGGTAATTCCCGTTGTTTGAAAAGGTCTAATTCACTTTTTAGGTCATCTTTGATTTTGTTGAGTTCATCATCAGAGTAAGGAAGGTTGAGGCTTTTGAGGGTATTTAAGAGAGAAGATTCTGAATAACCGTTGACAACAAGGGACATAAGAAGGTCTGTATAGGATTCATCCACCCTTTTATACGGTTCAGGGAGGATGTGGGGTCTGAAATCGCCAGTGCGAGTTCTTGGGACAGAGATGTCCAGGTTACCCATAGGTGTACCAAGTTTTCTATCATAAAAGCCGTTGCCTTTGTCGTTCTCGTTTTTCAAGAGATAGATTTGGCGTTCAGACAACATAAACCAGTCGAGCAAATCCTCCAGCAACTTTTTGAGGGCAGGGCGTGATGGATCCGAATCAGAGCAATACTGATTTAATACTTTTTCAACCGCCATATTTTTGACTGTTTCATAATAGGTATTTTTATCCATAATTACCAGCCTCCTTTGTGATTTTATTATACACCAGACACAATTTTATTTTAACACCCTTAATAAAATAGAAGTGAAAAATTGGGAGGCAAATACTATAGGTGTACATGTAAATGATCCAAAATATAGTGAATATAAATTTTATCGTGGAGCAGGTGTAACTAAGTTTTATATTGATGATGAGGCAGAAGATATAATAATTATATATGTTGTCTAATATTTTAAGAAGAAACGAAGCAAGATTAGTAATGATGAAGTTGAAAGAACTGGAGAATGCAGTAAACGAGGCATTGGATAGAATAGGCACTGTAAATGTACCTTTTAGCGATATAGAAACTTTAGATGATATAATGAAAGCCATGATTGACATGGGCCAAGTTACACCATATATTTATCATATGTATTTTGATACTGGGATTTCGATTTCATTTATGTTGAAGTATGGAAATTTATTTATAGATGTGTGTAGATGGGATAGCATGGACGAATTAAAGCAGCATGCAAAAAATTATTATGTCGGAGCAAAAATTGCAGATAGCCATAAGGTAGCAGATGCAATATGCGAATTTTTAAATATTAATATAACTAAAAAGGTTAGCCAGTTTTAGGCTGGCATTCTTTCTTTAGGAGGAAGTAAACCATAAGGGTTTATCATTAGGATGTTTTACTCTCTTCCCTCTCCATATCCTCAAAAAATTCTTGTGCGCTTGCGCAGTTCCTTGTTTGTGATACGGCTAGGTAGTCCTTGCTTGACAAAGTGCCCCTCTACCAGTCTGAAAAATATCTGCCGTTCCTCACTTTTTATTACCGCAAAATGGTGTGCTTCCTGGAGAGCAATAGGATAGCCCATTCCCTTTTGTGCCTGGTCGTACACCGCCCAGTGCAAAAGGTTGAGCAGATTTTCATTTTCCAGCACATAATCGGGAGCTTCCACACGGACTATTTCACTACCAACATTCACATAGAAAAAACCTATACGGTATGGTAACCGTTCATCACACGGTAGTGTATTAACACCACCATAAAAGCAGATGGATCGTTCTCCGGGATTGAGGACCCGTGAAAATAGCGTGGTATCTCTTAACCCTTCTAACCTATGACAAGGTGCTGCCGGGTTATCACGTTCCCGGCATCCCACACAGTTCATAACTGTTCGAGAACAGTCTCCTGCCCGGAGAAGATTTATTACCAGTGATGTACGTGAGCCTGATATGTACCCTGCTACCGGAACACAAAGACTCTGGCCCGCCTTAAAAACACTTTCAAAGCGTGGAGCAGTAAAACCTCCTATATTCTTTTTGATTGACAGTGTCTTATCCCTTGAAACTAGCGTACCATCTACAAGTGCCACCGCTGGCATATCTTTTTTGCGCTGACTTACAATCAGCTCTTTCAGGTGTTCCGCTTCCATTACTGTCCGCTTGTCGGCCAAATCTTCTCCGTCCAGGAGATAAACGTCTGCTTCTCCACGCATGTACAGGTCTTCATTACGGTAATACAAATACGGCAGGCTATCCATCAATGGTGGATCTCCAGTGCCATAATGCAGCACTACCCTGCCTATGTTTATCACATAGCATAGTACAATCTCATGGGTGTCTACATCAATCTGTGAACCATCCACTGCTATAACGGTATAAGCAGGAACCGGCTGCGGAAGGGAAAAGGTGGCATCCAGCCTGTCTTGAGGAAAAGCCACAAAAAATGGTGCGTATCTGAATCAATCTTTTCTATATAAGCCTGCGGATCTTTACAAAAGCGATCTACTGCTTCAAACAGATTGCGCTCCCTTTCTTTTATTTGCTGTATCTCTTGTTTTTTAGCCAACGTCATCTCCACAAGCTGCTGACTTATTTTGCTCAAATCCAGCATATATTACCCTCTTATGCGCGAATTTTAAAATCATTATAACATAACTTTATGCTTAAAGCATATTTTTGAAAAATAAAAAGGCAGTTCGCTTGCCTCTCAGCACAGCGATACTGCCTTTAGACGAATATGGGAGTGTAAGGAGGATATTATCTTTTACAATTATCAAGGAGCCTTTCCAGGAAAAAAACTTTCATCTTTCGCTTTTGCACGTTGATAAAGGACCCTGCATCAGGCGTTACTTTTAAACCAAGAGCAATCAAAACCGTATCAGCCGACTTTTTTCGGCTATCTAGAAATGCAGACCATCCCAATTTTTCATTGCGATAATAGATTGGATAGAAAAATTCTACCGAATCCCATAATTCTTCAAAGGTTATTACGCGTAGTTGGCGTGTCTGTTTTTTAGCAATGATAGAATTTATTAGTTCAGATTTGGTTGCATCGTTCCGCACTATATAAAGGCCTACTGTGCTTTCCTGGTTAGGTATTTTCCCCTTATTTATGAGTTTCCAAATACAGCTACAAAGTTTATCGGTTTCTTCTGATGGGCCTTCGCTTAATATTTCTTTTATGACCACATAAAACCCTGTAGACGATTTCCATATACAGTCAAAGTCATTTTCTTCGTCTTCGTTCAAAATTACCTCAAAACCCAATGTGTTTCCTAGATCCCCTATCAATTCCCGCAAAGTTTGCCTGTCATATTCTATCCCGGAATTTCCGTATTTATAACATTCTTTATAAGATTTTTTAATTGGGAAAATAATTCATGGCCTTCCATTCTCAATTCTCCTCCTATTTATTTGTATTGGTTGAAGGGGGGGTGATACCCCCCTTCAAAGCCGCACCCTTTTAATTATGGAAATGCATCACTTTACTGCACCATTTTGCCTAATATTTAATACGTACATACATGCTGCGCTTAACTAATTCAAATAATCTGTTTTTATCTTTTATCTCAAACTCCTTAAAATACTTCAATTGAACGGCATCCTGTCCAAACCTTTGCAATGCCTTGTCTACTTCCTTTGCGTTATACTGCGAACAACTGTTGTCATATAGCACTACAATACTAAATAATTGAGATGTCGGTAGTTTGAAATTTGGACTTGCACTACTATCTAGAGTATAAAATTGACCTGATGGGTTCTTTTGAAGTTCATTATATAAGTTGAAAGCATCAATGATATCTTTTTGGGTTAATAAAACCTTCAAGTTACATGCATAACGTTTATCATCTAACCAATCATTGACACGCTTTTCTACTCCCTTCAAAGCCTGAATATAAGTATTATCGGTAAAATCAACCTGGTTCCTACCGTTAGGATCTGCCAATTGATATACAACAGAGAAAATTGGAATCATGACTATTACCTCCTTATTTTAGATTTTGATAATTTGTTTTAAATGTGATAGTATTTAACATAGCAGAGTTGAATGTAATTTTTTGAGTTGAGGTGCCCAGCAGGTGTCACCTCATCTTTTCTTATGGGCATGTCCATACAAGAGACATAAAATCAATCACCCCTTTTTAATGATGATTTCTATGTTACCGGGACCTTCTAAACCGTTCACTATGGTTGTAGTAATTGTTTTTAGATTGTCAAGTACCATCGCTTTTACTTCTTCAGCTATGGCCTCCATCTTTTGTGATATGATGCCGTCCAATTGAGTTACTATCTCTTCGGCTAATTGTTTTAAGAATTCCTGGTCTACTGTTGACCCTTTTTTTGCTTCTTCATGTGTGGTAGATAGCAATTGGTCCACGCTGGTATCAAATTCTACAGTGAATATTGCTCCCGGCTTCCTGGTAACTTTAGTGTTCCAATCTTTTTCATATGCCAGTGTTCTGGATATCTCCTGTAAATACTTTACAATTGTACGTTTTTTACGCACCAGGTCAACAGATCTGTACATCATTTTCACTGTGATGCCTTCATATCCTAAGATTTCAAATTGACGGAGTCCGTCCCATTGTTTGTTAAACTTGCTTACCGCGTCTTCCAGATCTTTAACATATTCATTACCCGGTTCAAAGCTAATACCCTTTTTAGGTCTTACAAGACTGGCGCTAAATTCAATGTTGCTATTAAAGTCCATTATATCAACCTCCCTAATGAATATGTCTGGTTCCTTTTGATTTCGTCTATATTATAAACAAAACTTAAAGAGAAGTCAACAGGTTCCTGCCGACTTCAGAAAATTCTTTTTGATTTTTCTCCGCAAGATGATATAATAGTCTTTAGAAAGAAACAGGTAAGGCTGGGCAAAAATTATCTTAAAAAAAGAGCCGCACTTATAAGTGCGACTCTGATTTGCTGTTTTGCGAATATTTAGTCTGTTTTGCTAATATTTAGTCTGTTTTTACTATCATATTTGCTATTAAAGCATTTGGTTGTGTTGTACTGCTTTTGTAGCAAATTTGCGTCCATAATAAACCCTTACGATATCTGGACGACTCTTTAGATATCGATAATGGAAAAGCTTCAGTGCATCGCGATTTTGAATCTTGCTAGCATCGTAATCGGCAAAGACGTTCCCGTTGACTGATACATGGAAAATTGCTGGGACCTTAATATTACGTTTAGCAGAAAACAAGCAACCTCCACTCTTCAGCACCCTGTAATCGTATTCGATACCATTACTCATGAGATCGTAGGATAATTTTTGTCTTATCATACTAGTAAAATTATTTTTCACTATAGATACCTCCTTTGATATTTTTTATATATTTAAAAACTCTCTTAATAGCCTGTTCATCGGCCTTCCTAGTGTGAGCACCTACCTTGGAAAGAAGCAATTTTTCAAGGGTGTCATCTCCTTCTTCAATACTGCTGTATACTAATCGTTTGAACTCATCCATTACAAGAGACAGCTGGCGTGTACATTTGTCTACAATAGTGCTAGGATGCAGACCAAACTTTTTGACCGTTTTATTTAGCGCTTCGGTAACCTTATCCTCAAAGAAAGTGTTCTGATTGTCTAGAGCTATCTCTAGTACGACATTTAAAACCTGAGCAATTCTGCTGCTGCACTTTGAAAAGTCCGGTAAAGCATCGTCGTCTTCAATATTGTCTTCAATGTCTCCGAGTGGTACCAACTCTATTGACCCGTCTTGATATATTTTTAAAATATATTCTGCTATCAGTTTCATCAGGACCATCCTCTCCGTGTTTGAATTTTGATAAAAAAAGATTATGGTTTAAGTGCATCCTTTATCTTTTGTGCTACATCAGCCCGGTTGTCATCCCCCCTTTTGTCCTTAATATGATCGAGAATCTGGTTCTTTAATTTGTCGTTCTTACCGGTTAAAAAATCATAAAGAAGTTCCTTATAATTGTTAATACCATCAATTTCTGATTCCCGTGTTAGCTTGGCAGAAATAGTCGATTTATTCACACCATATTTAGCCGCTACTCTAGCAATAGCTTCGTCTACGGCTAAACCAAACCAATCTTCTTCAAAAAGGCCCACTTCTTCTGTGATTTCGTCTACTACGTCTAATACCTCCTTAATCACATCTACAGATTGATCAACATATTTGCTCATCAGACATCCTCCTCTCCATTGAATTTTTTAGTGTGATAACCAAAGTTAAGTTTTTGTCTACAATCAACGGTACCACGCTCCTTTCGTTTATAGCATGTAGATTCTTTAATGTACCTTCATGCATGTTTCTACTGCTACAGGAAAAATTGTAACATAATTTTTGGAGCTTGTAAAGAGCTAAAATTTATAATTTTTTGTTATAGTGCATTAAAAAGTAATAATTTTTCATTATGGCAGATCAGTGACAGATTGCACAGTAATGTAATATAATATTTATTATCGTAATTTATACATACGATAGGAAGATGAAGTTATGTTTGTATTAAAATTTACAGTAAAACTGCAAATAAATGAAAAAGTCTGGAAAACTATAAAAATATAGAGAAATTAAATTCTCAAATCCCGTGGACCTGCTTAAAGCCTATAAAAAACTGAAACGCTATGAAAGTATTTTGTTCAGCAATATTAAAACTTACATTGTGCTTGAAAAAAATCAGCCTTGAAACGTCTGACTGGAATACACCAGAAGGAGGTAAGCACAAGAAATGGAACATGACTTCCTGATTTATACCAACGATGCCTGTGTAGGGAATCCTGGCCGCGCGGAGATTGGATATATAATCTATCAAAATCCCGGACAGAAACTCATTTCCGCTTGCAGTTATTCACCCGGTACGAGTACGAATAACTAGGCCGAATACCTGGCAGTTATTAACTGCGACACCTTACTGGTTTTAATCCTCAATCCGTGCTTGTAATGTCTGACTCGCAGCTTACCATCTACCTGCTCAACAGTGTTTATACTATAAAATCTTCCGCAATGTTCGAATTGGCCGACAGAGTGTTCGAGCTTATAAATCGCCTTGGATGCAGGGTAGATTTCAAATGGAGTCGACTCAGTGAAAACAAGTTTGCTGATGCGCTTGCAAGCAAAACCACCAGTATGCCCGTTACAAGGATTATAAACCATTATACTAAACTGGACGAGTGGAAACCAGATCTGTACTTTACACCAGATGAACGTGAGCTTAAAAAACTGCCTCCACTGAATCTTTCATGCGAGTGGGATGTCGAAAGATTGGTCATCCTGGGTGATAAAACAAAGCTCAAAGACTTATCAGCCTTAAGACCGGCGGAATGGATGAGTACAGCAAAGCCGATATACAAACCCTCAAAAAATTTATAGCCGCCCGTCATGGACCTAAAGCCGTACCATGGTTGATGGACACGCTCGAAGAGCCGCCGATCACGCTTATGCAGCAAGTGCACTGCGATGATCTGCTAGAAGGCTCCCGCCCGATGTGTATTCAAAAAAGCATCTGTAGGTGCAGAAATGGCAGCAAATACTACCAACAAAAGGAGAGAAGATTTTGCATGGCAAGTGATATAAACGCTATCCTGAACTCTTTTAAAGAAGAACTCCTGCGGCAGGAAAAATCCAAAAACACCGTCAGAGCATATATCCGCGATGTTGAAGAATTTATACAATGGTTTTCAGAAACGGTCGGAGAGTTTTCTCCGGAGCAAATAACCGTTGTAGATGTACAAGAATACAAAAGTTATCTTTACAACGTAAAGAGAAACAAGCCGGTCAGCGTTAATAGAAAACTCTCTGCCCTGGAGAAATTCTGCGAATTTTTAGTGAGCACCGGCCATCTTAAAGATAACCCGGCAGCGAAAGTCAAAAAAATAAAGGTCCAAAAAATTGCACAGTTTATGTCCCTCACAAATTCGGATTTGTATAAGTTCAAAAGGATGGTCTACCTTGACGGCAATAAACGCAACATAGCTATATTTGAGCTTATGATTAATACTGGACTGCGTGAGGCTGAAGTGTGTAATTTAAAGCTGGAAGATGTTTTTATATCTGAACGTAAGGGATACGTCGTTGTAAGAGCTGGTAAGGGAGACAAATATAGAAAAGTGCCACTCAATGCGAATGCGCGCCGGGCCATACAGGCATACCTGGAAGTACGGCCCAACCGTGGTAATTATCTTTTTGTTAGCAACAAGTCTGAGAGGTTGTCCGAAAGCCAGCTATACCGGATAATAAGAAAATATGCGGAGATGGCCGGTATAAAAGCACATCCGCACATGCTCCGCCACACCTTTGCAACAAAACTGCTGCGTGAAGGGAGGATTGACCTGCCGACTCTCCAAAACCTGCTTGGGCACGCTAACATCAACACAACTGCTGTATACACCAGAGCAAATATGCAGGACCTTGAAAAGGCGGTTGAAATACTGGAAAACCTTGAAGATTAGAGGAGGATAGCTGATATGTTCAACAAGAAAAATCAGCAAAAAGAAAATACGGGTAACTTCACGATACGGACAATAGGCAACCCGGTCTATGGGATATACAAACTGGGGGGCGGATATTACAGACTGTGCAAAGCGCTGAAGGATTATAATAATGAGAAGGAAGCCATAGACGATTTGATTAAATTGCTCAATCGCGAGATAACCGAGGAAGACCTACTCGAACAGGATTGCTTTGTCCATCATCCAAAAGAAAAAAGCAGGGCATAACCGGGAGTGTAAATAATTTTGTGTATGGGAGCTTTTGGCTCCTTTCTGGCGTTGTTT
>ENA-UPSB01001938-UPSB01001938.1-bioreactor-metagenome-genome-assembly--contig:-NODE-1938-length-21575-cov-4.884898_pt1 | contig 21575 bp, 21 predicted proteins | sample MGYA00238182_ERZ773286 | MGnify/ENA primary metagenome ERZ773286 (study PRJEB29026, sample SAMN07631240) | bioreactor metagenome | isolation source: Switchgrass digestor | place: USA: Dartmouth... | reverse complement strand
TCTATTGAAAAAATTAAGAACTTGCTTTAGATAATATAAACATATAAGGGCCTCTGGGCTCTTTTTTTATGTCCGATTAATGACATTTGACACAAATGTATCATATGTATTATACTATATAATACATATGATACATTAAATTCATCTCCTATATCAGTTTCTTGTAGATTTAAGTTTAGGAAAGGGAAAACCCATGATATTAAAGATCGACATGACCAGCGATATTCCCATTTACCAGCAAATTCGCAACCAGATCGTGTTTGCTGTGGCCAAAGGGGATTTAAAGCCCGGGGATGACCTGCCTTCCGTACGCCAACTGGCCCAGGATATTGGGGTAAACCCAATGACAGTCAATAAAGCCTATGCTCTTTTAAAAGAAGAAGGTATCATCATTATTGACCGCAGACATGGCGCCCAAATCAATGCAAGCAACAATAGTGGTCTTGTTTTTACCAAAGATTTTGACCAACGCTTGGAACTTCTGCTGGCCGAAGCTCGAATGAAGGGCGCTTCCAAGCAGGAGGTCACCACCCATCTTTTAAGTCTGATTGATTCAGTTTTTCAGTAGGGAGGAATGCTTATGCTTATGACTCTAATTATTATTTCATGGGTGATTTTCGGGATAATGGCCGCATTTATGCTGTCTTATACTAAAGATCTGCAGCATCATCAGGTTCTGGGGGTGACCTTATCCGACAGCCATAGAGAAACAACGGAAGTACAAGATATTATAAAGGGATACAAACGAGTATGTTTTTTGCTTTTCCTGCTGTTCATAGCGCTGAGTTTTTTGCTTTTCCTGCCTTTCGCCAGGTCCTACGCAGAATTTTTCCTGCTTATCTTGGTGTTGGTTTATTTCATTCTCCATGGCTGGATTGTTCATATTTTCCAACAAAAACTCCAAGAACTGAAACAAGAAAAAGGCTGGATCTACCGGCAAAATCGCATCGTTAGAGTGGATATAAACGTGCTCAAGGAAAAAGGAAAAGCAGGAGTTTCCGCTGCTTGGGTCTGGTTATTTTTTATCCTGAGTTTTTTACCTACGGTTTATTTACTGTTTTCACCGGCGGCGCGGGAACTTTATCCCATTGGTTTTAGTTTTATCGGTCCGTTTTGCCAGCTCAATATTGTTTTCTTGTATTACCGGATGCTTAATAGCCATACCCCGGCTTTAAGTGACAACACCGAAATCAATAAAGCTTGCGCCCGTACTTTGGAGCGCATCCGTACTACGGCCACCACACTAATTGCCCTGTCCATGCTGATTTTCTGGCTTTTGTTCAATTTGGCCCTTTGCTACAGAGAAGGTTTTATTCTAATTATACTGCCCCTTATTGCTTTGCTTGCCGCATTGTTTTTTATCGCTTTCTGGCAGCAGAAGAGAATCCGGGCTGCCGAAAATTACTTTTTTGGTTCTGAACTCCAAGACGAGAGTCATCTTTACGAAAAGGAAGCCTGCTATAAATGGGGATTCTATTATGATCCAAATGATCCCAGGCTAATGGTGCCCAAACGAATCGCAAGCATGGGCTGGACTATCAATATTGGCCATCCGGCCGGCAAATTTTTGGGGCTGGGCATTATCGTGCTGGTACTGGCCATTTTGATTTTTGTACTCTACGGCGGAGCCAAGGACTATGTGATCAAGGACAGCGGCTCCCAGATCACAATTGATGCCCCGATGTATGATCTAAGCATTGAAAAAAGTAAGATTGTTTCCGTTTCCACCCTGGATGACCTTCCCCGGAGTATGCGCACCAACGGTTACGGGGGAGTAAATAAGAGTTTTGGTCATTTCCACGTGGATGGCTACGGGAAATGCATGCTTTATATGTACGCCAAGGGAGGAGGATATGTTGTACTCAAGCTGGAAGGGGACAATCCGGGCTATGTGATTGTTAACGGTAAAACCCCGCAAGAGACAGAAGCTCTGTATCGCTCAATCACAGAGTGGGTAAAAATAAAAGAATAACGATATTAATCGTTTGCAAGATAAAACCATTTCAGCCTAAAAGGCTGAATTTTTTTATTACTCTCTTTCGTTTTTATTAAAGTTTTTATTAAAAGGGTAGATCTACAACTCTGTCGAAATAAAATAAACATTAGGCATGCAGCCAACTGCATGGAGGCTTTTGCGGCTTATCTTAGGAGCGAGGGGCCTAAGGGACGGAACTATGCCGAGAGCTGCTGCAAAAAAGAAAGCTTAGACGCTCTCGATTAAATATGCACTGGTATTCGCCAGTCAGTCGAGGATTTACAGAAAATTGTTAAGTTAATGATGGATGGGATGATTCCTATTTAGACGGGTAATAAGCTCGAAAAGGAGGATTGTTTCAAAATGAGTAAAAAGATATGTCTCCTGATAATCATTCTTTCTCTTGCTTTTTATGCAGGCTGCTCCAATTCCCATCCGGGAAAGACTGCCATTCTCAGCCGAGCGGATAAAAAGGCGGCCGTTGAAGTAGTGACAAAACATTTGGAAGGCATGAAAAACGATTTTGGCGTAATCAGCCTTTCCATTAATAGTATCCAGGTAGTTGAAAACACCCAATATCTACAAAATATTCTGGAAGATCCGGATGCGGCCAAAATGGGCCTGACAAAAGAAAACGTTGCCTTGGTGGATGCCTATATCAATGTTCAGTATGACGGGACCAAAGTGCCAAACCAAAGCGGGGACAACGTTTATATCGGATTCACCCTCGTCCGCCAGGATAAAGGCAGTCCCTGGCTGATCAATAATTATGGCCAGGGTCTGGGCGGGGTTACTTATATGGATTTCGAAAATCCCTATCCGGAGAGAAGTGCCGAGCTATATGTCTGGAAAAACAAAGCGTTGACCGGCAATGACAACACTTATTTCACAGTTTTTAGCGAGCCAACAAACGTAATAAACAAAAACCGAACAGAAAGTGAGATTTACGATCTCTCCAAAGCCAGCAATAATCTCAATGAAATAAATTTGCAACTAAACACAATTCCCAACTTGACTTATCTGGCTATTTATCAAATGAACACCGTTGATTTTACCAAAGAGGAAATGATGGAGATCGCCGAGCAAATTGTTATTAATACAGATAATCACAGCATCAGCATTGGCCTTTGGGAGCCAAGGGGCTAAAGATAAGCATAATTGGAAAAGAAGAAAACCCAATAAAATATTATATAAATATAAAATAGAGTATGGAAAAGAGTGGTTTGGCAATGAGTTCGGAAAACGATATCCAATTAAAACAGGCACAACAAAGCGTTGCCCGTTTGCATAAAATTGACGCCATTCTTCAAGATTTGAAAGTTGAACAAGTTGAACTGGCACGCCGCAAGTATGAACTTGAAAAGATATTGCTTAAAGAAAATGACGATGTCTTTAAGCTTGAGCGTACCGGCCTTGCTTCTTTGTTTTATATCGTACTGGGCCGCTTTGAAGAGAAAATGGACAAGGAACGCCAAGAAGCCCTGGCTGCGAAACTCAAATATGATCAGGCAAAAAGAGATTTAGCCGACGTGGAGGCCCGGATAGCTGAGCTGACCGCAGAGCGAGGCCAATACCTTCATTACCCTCAGATCTTTGAGGAACTATGCGCACAAAAAAAGGCAGAATTAATGCAGGAGAATGGAGAAACGGCAGAAAAAATATTTGAACTTGAAAACGCCCAAAACCAGGCCAAGATCAACCTTCAGGAAATTCAGGAAGCAATTGAAGCTGGCGAAGCCGTCTCGGAATGTTTGCAAGCAGCAGAACAAAGTCTGGATAAAGCCTTAGGATGGGGGATTTTTGATCTTCTGGGCGGAGGGCTGATTAGCACTTTCGCCAAACATTCCCATATTGACGACGCTGAAAGCAAAATAGAAGAAGCCCAGCGCTTGTTGCGCAGCTTCCGAACGGAACTGGCCGATATTCAGTTCCACACTGATATCTGGATGGAAACAGGAGGGTTTGCCAAATTTGCCGATTTCTTTTTTGACGGCTTAATCGCCGATTGGTTTATGCAGTCCAAAATCAAGCATTCGCATGAAAGTGTATCCAAGGTAAAAAACAAAGTTTCAGACATTCTGGAGCAGTTGCAATATCTTAAAAATAAGGAAAATTCCCGCATTGAACAGCTGGAGGAAGAAATTAAGACTACGATTGTAAACGCAAAATAAAATACCATAAACTTACTTTTCGCTATTGCTATTGACAAATTCGAAAGCTATTCATAATATATGCTTAAAGCCTATAAAATCTATAGACATTATATATAATTGAAAACCATGCTGCCGATCTCAGTATTAATAACCTAATTAGTCAATCACAATTTTAATGTAGCTTTCTCTACTTGGAGGGATAGAGATGATATATCTGGATAATGCCGCAACAAGCTGGCCGAAGCCGGAATGTGTCTATGAAGCTGTGAACCGGGCCATGCGAGAATGGGGAGGAAATCCGGGGCGTTCCGGACACAAGATGTCTCTTGCTGCAGGCAAAGTACTGGAGGAGACCAGACTTCTCCTAGCCCGGCTGTTCAACGCCGATAACCCAGAACGCATCATCTTTACCTTAAATGCTACGGAAGCGATAAATTTAGGGCTCAAAGGGATATTGCAACCAGGTGATCATTTGGTTACCGGTTCCATGGAGCACAACTCCGTAAGCCGACCGGTTGAAGCCTTAAAAGAAATGGGGATTACCGTAACAAAAGTTAAAACCTCGCCGCTTACGGGAATAAATCCAGTGGATGTGGAAAATGCAATCCAAGAAAATACCCGAATGGTGGTGTTAAATCACGCCTCCAATGTGACCGGCACTCTTAATCCAATTGCTGAGATAGGTGACATTTGCCGTCGCCATGGAGTTGTTTTTCTGGTGGATGCTGCCCAAACGGCAGGGATTGTTCCCATTGACGTGCAAAAAATGAATATTTCTCTTTTGGCTTTTCCAGGCCATAAAGGACTTTTCGGACCTCAAGGTGTAGGCGGATTGTACATTGCCGAGGACCTTTGCCTCAAACCTCTCAAACAAGGCGGTACCGGAAGTGAATCAAAATCCCTCCTTCAGCCGCTTTTCAGCCCTGACCGCTATGAAAGCGGGACACCAAACATGCCCGGAATCGCAGGCCTTGGTGCAGGGGTAAGGTTTATCCTGGAACAGGGAATAGATAGAATTAGACACAAAGAACATTTACTTATGACCAAGTTATTGTCAGGCCTTCATAACATCTCCAGAATTATTGTTTTTGGACCGGATACACCGGAGAAGAGAGCAGCGGTGGTATCAATTCAAATAAAAGGGATGGATTCCTTGGAAGCGGCGATGATTCTGGATCAGGCCTTTGAGATTGCGGTGCGGGCCGGGTTGCACTGTGCTCCAGATGCACACCGGACCTTAGGAACCCTAGAGAACGGAACCATACGCATCAGCCTCAGCTATTACAATTCCGAAGAAGAAATCGACATTCTGTTGCAGGCCGTAGCAGCGATCGCAGGGCAAAGTTAAAATTACACAGTCAATTTACAGTTGGAGGGTTGATTATTATGAGACCATTAGACAGGTATTCCCGACAGACTATCTTTCAAGAAATTGGGGAAGAAGGTCAGCTAAAACTTTTACAATCAAAGGTTGCGGTAATAGGCATGGGCGCTTTGGGCACCGTCATTGCCAACAATCTATGCAGAGCGGGGGTAGGCTATCTTCGATTGGTAGACCGGGATTATGTGGAACTCAGTAATCTTCAGCGCCAGACTTTATATAATGAGCAGGATGCCGCCGATCAGATGCCAAAAGCCGTTGCAGCCGTCAAACACTTAGAAAAAATCAATTCTGAAATACAGATAGAAGCGGTCTTAAAAGATGTCAATTCCGGCAACGTTGAAAGCATCCTGGACGGTATGGATTTAGTGGTCGATGGTACCGATAATCTGGAAACTCGTCTCTTGATCAACGATGCTTGTTTGAAAAATAATATTCCTTGGGTTCATGGGGCTGCACTGGCCGGATCCGGGCTAACCATGAACATTATTCCCGGCCAGACCCCCTGTTTACGTTGCCTTCACCCGGAACTGCCCGCCCCGGGATCGCATCCCACCTGTAGTACCGCCGGAGTCTTAGGAATGATTACCGGAATTATCGGCTGTCTGGAATCTACAGAAGCAATTAAAATACTGATTGGCAGTCCTCGAATCAATCGCAAACTATGCGTAGTAAATATCTGGTATAATCAGTTTACTTATTTGGATATAGAACAAAACCCCCGCTGCCTGGCCTGCGTGGAGCACAAGTTTGAATATCTGAACAGCGTCAAGGGTTCTTATACCGTCAGTCTATGTGGCCGGGATTCCATCCAGGTCATCCCGGCCAAGGCCGGAGATATCGACTTTCAAACCATGGCGGAGAAACTGAAAAACTTAGGCACGGTCAAATATAACCCCTTTACTCTGAATTTTTCTGCCTCTAATAGCAATTTGGAAATTACCTTGTTTCAAGATGGACGGGCAATCATTAAGAACGTCAAAGACGATCAGACCGCCAAATCGGCTTATGCTGAATATATTGGATTATAAGCAGCGAGAAAAGGATCAATCGTCTGATATGCAGATTACCAAACTATGCCCAACGCCGAAAAATGGCGTTTTCTTTTTTTAACCGTTTAACAAAGAAAAAGACAAGTTTTTCAAAAACAATGTTAAAATAGGATTTAAGAATTGAACAGATAAGAAAACAATACAAAGGAGGTTGAAAAGATGGTCATTGCCGATACCGTGTTTTTAAACGGAAAAGTTGCCACTGTTGACCGGAACTTCAGCTTCAAGCGTGCCATTGCCATAAAAAACGGATGGATCATCGACGTTGGTGAGAACTGGGAGATTAAGGACTATGTCGGTTCCAGCACCAGCGTCATTGACCTGGCAGGAAAAGTCATTCTCCCCGGAATTCATGACGCTCATGTTCACCTTAGCGATTATATCGACAATCTACATTGCCTGGATTGTAGTCGCACACGAATTAAGACCCTGGATGATTTACGAGCAATTCTTGCCGAACGGGCCAAAACCCTTCCACCTGGCGCCTGGATTCGCGGAACCTGCCTGGAATCCGACTGTATAGCAGAATGCCGTGAGGAAGGGCGCAGCGTTACCTGTCATGATCTTGATCCCGTAACTCCCAATCACCCGGTTGTCATTACCTTCCGGGACGGGCACACCTTCCTGGTCAACAGCAAAGCCATGGAAATTTGCGGAATTACCAGGGAAACCCCTGATTTGCCCGAAAAAGAAATCGAGCGAGACGCAAATGGCGAACTAAACGGGATTTTTCAGGAAGTCAGGGCCTTACAGCTTATTTTTTCCAAGATACCGCGCTTGACGGTGGATGAAATAAAAAACAATCTGGTAGAAGGGCAGAAACTCTTAAACAGCTGGGGCTACACCAGTTACACGGATTGCCTGTTGGGACCCGCCAATAATAACCGGGAGTCCGGAGCCTCCGGCGAGCGCGCCATCTTTGCTTATCGCAAACTGCAGGAAGAGGGCCTGATGACAGCCCGCGTTTCTCTTGGTTTTTACTCCGGCCAGGACGGCAAACAATCCTACGATATTCTAAAAAACGATCTGGACAATTTCCCCTTCCCGGACTTTCCGGACCGGAATTGGCTGGATCTGCACCTGATCAAGCTTTTCTGCGACGGGCTGTACATGACCCACACCGCCTGGATGAAAGAAGACTATGCCGATGCCCCCGGCCAGCGCGGGAAATCATGTTTTCTCGGTCCTGACGCCAGCGATGAGGAACAGGAACAGGAACTGCGAAAGATTATTCAACTTGTTCATGACCGCGGATACCAGGTCGGTATACACGCTATTGGCAACAGAGCCGTCCAAGCGGCCGTCGACGCCATTATTGCCGCTCAGCAGGCCAACCCGGGTAAACCCCGGCGTCATTACCTGATACATGGAGATGTGCTGGGGGACCTGCAAGATCTGCGGAGGGCCGTAAAGCATGGAATCGGGATTTCCGCCCAATCCGCTCTGGCCGACTATAATTATGAAATCGCCATAGAACGTTGCGGCCGGCAAAAAGGGGAGGCGCTTATGGGGCTTAGACACCTGGTAGATATGGGCTGTCATATTGCCAACGGTTCCGATGCCGTAGGCGGGGAATACGGTGACTGGCTACATACTATCCAAGCGGCGGTGACACGACGCTCCCGCGTTACAGGAAAAGTATATCGTCCTGATCTGGCCATTACGGTTGAAGAGGCTGTCCGTCAGTTCACCATGGGCGGAGCCTACCAAGAGTATATGGAAGACGTTCGAGGTTCAATCGAACCGGGCAAAGTTGCCGACTTCACGGTTCTTGACAGGGACATCTTCACCATCGACCCTGAAACCATCGATCAAACCAAGATTGTAATGACCATGGTGGACGGGAAAACTGTTTACCAAAGGGATTAATCTTAAAGGATAAAGCCAAATCAATTCCCGACACTGGTTTACTCTATTAAAGATCAAGGTGAGGGTTAAAAAGTTATGGATTATTATATAAGCTATTATTCTTCTCCTCTGGGAAAGATAATCTTAGCCAGCGACGGCCCAAGTCTGACTGGGCTATGGTTTGAAAAAAAGCAAAGATACTACCCTGATCTTAGTCGGGCAAAAGCCGTCCAAGCTGCCGGGATTCCGGCCCTTAAAGCTGCACAGGAATGGCTTGACCGTTATTTTGCCGGGGAAAAACCAGAGATAGCTGAACTTCCGCTGGCGCCGGCCGGCGGGGAATTTCGGAAAGCCGTTTGGAAAATCCTTTGTGAAATACCTTACGGCAGCGTTACAACTTACGGTGAAATCGCCAAAAGAATCGCCTCAGAAAGAGGTATGTCCAAAATGGCAGCCCAAGCGGTGGGCGGCGCTGTAGGTCATAACCCAATCAGTATCATTATCCCGTGCCACCGGGTAGTCGGCTCTAACGGCAGTCTCACTGGCTACGGGGGCGGCATTGCCATCAAGGTAAAATTGCTGACGCTGGAAGGTGTAGATATGAGCAAACTGTTTATTCCCAAAAAAGGTACTGCCCTATAAATTTGGGGACATCTTATATGCTATGCTCCCTAAAATAAGGAACAGTTAAAAAATAAGTATTAATTTACAATTATCTCTTATAATTTACCCTATATATATAGTATGATAAAAGAAAACAATTCAAAGGATACAATGGAAGGGCAAGCTCAATGGTAATGGTCAATAAAAATGATATGGAAGACAGGCAAAATAGCTTAATAGGATCCTTTCAATCATTCTTTGGCAAAAAAGAACTGCTGGCCAAAGTGATCGAGTACTTTCCTTACCCGATCCAGGTATACGCTCCGGACGGAACCTCGGTGCTGGTGAATAAAGCTTTGCTGGATGAATACCATGTTTTCAGTCCGGACATAATTGTCGGGAAATATAATATCTTCAAAGATCCTGCCGTTATTGCCACTGGGCAACTCCATATATTGAAACGGGCTTTTCAGGGAGAAACTGTCTTTTTCTCTGATGTCAAAGTACCATTGGAATATATTGCCGAATGCTACGGTATTGAAGAACTTGATGTGGAAGCCGTATATCAAGACATTACTGTATTCCCTATTTTTGATGACCTGAAACGAGTACGATATGTGGTGGCTTTATTAATCAACAGAAGGGTTTATAAAGGCAAGAATGAAATTGAAAAGGCGAAAGAATATATAGAAAACCACTGGCTGGATAAATTTGACTTGAGCGAAGCAGCAAAAGCAGCCTGCCTCAGTAAAGCCCATTTTACCAAACTATTTAAAAAACATACGGGCGTAACTCCTCATGAATATTATATCAATTATAAAATCAGTAAATTAAAGGAGAAACTGTTGGATCCCAATCTTTCCATAACTGAAGCCTTTGCCGCCTGCAATATGAATTATAACGGGTATTTTGCCAAATTATTTAAGGATAAGGTCGGCGTTTCACCGTCTGCATATCGGAAACAATCAAAAATTGGCCAATTATAAATAACAAGTATAAATCCCGGCTTAGTTTTAATATACAAGCCGGGATTTTTTTGCAAAAAATATTTTTCTTACTTATTACAACCATATTCAGCCTATTTACTTAACATAGCGGTTAATAAAATATTGATTACAGGTTATTAACAATTCCGTCTGATTGGCTGGGAAGGAGCTTTTTTATGAACGATAGGCTTTTTTGCCAGATTATTGATTTTTTTCCTTATCCCATCGCCATATTTACACCGCAATATAATATAACCTTGGTAAACAGGGCGTTTGAGACGGAAATTCGAAGATATGCTCTGGATCCGGGGAATGAGGCTATCCGCATTTTATTGTACAAAATCACCGATATGCAGCTGGCTACAGGTGTCACCCGAGTTTTTGCCGGAGATACCTTTTTTTTAGAGGATTTAAAGAACCCTTTTGCCATGTTTTCAGGAATTACCAAACAGAGCGCAACCCAGCCCGATCGTTTCCATAAGGCTGTTATTTTTCCTCTCTCTGCCGATAATAAAAGAATTACCCACGGCGTAATTGTGTTTATGCCATAAGCATAAATGCTAGCCTGGCATTTTTTTACGAAGAACATTTTTCTTACTAATTTTAACAACATTCAATCTATTTTCTTTACATGCCGGTTAATAAAATATAAGTCATAGGTATAAATAATTCCGTTGGGCAATAACAAGACGAATTAGTTCACTGACGAACCCAAACTACCGGTTAAAGTTGAGGCTTGAGCTTCGGTGATTCCATAAATAAAAACGTCACAGGGAAAATTTAAACTTAGGCAAAGAGGAGGATTTTTTATGAATAAACTATTCATTTTGATTATTACATTGGCAATGGTATTTTCAATTGCCGCCTGCGGTAAGAGTGATACGACCGGTAGCAGCTTACAAAGCGGTGAAAAAACCGGACAGGAAGAGATTGCTCAGGCCGAACAGCAAAATCAGCAGAAGCAGACGGAACAGTCTAAAGATTCCGCTGAGGTTGGTGGCGGTCAAAAAATGGTAAACCAAAGTTTTGGAGCTTTTAAAGAAGTAAGGACCAAATTCAATGATTATGTTGTAGATCAAGAACATGAGATTGTCGGTCCTGGTTTGCCAACAGTTTCTGTGTTTGATGCCAATATTTTTGACTATGTTTTGCCTTTGGATTTTATAGGGCTGTCAGTGGATACCACCGGCAAATTTGATATTGCGACGGAAAATCAAATGCTGAAACAAGGCTGGGCGAATGATGCCCAATTGACTTATGATGAAGCCACAGGATACTTGCTTACGGGTACCAATAGCCAGGGCAATAAATTGGAGCTTAAAATCAAGTATGATGAAAAAACTGATTCCTTGCGCCTAGAGGTTTACAAAGATGGCGTTTTTGATCTTCTCTTTGAATACGTGGCCATCGATGGCGGGTACGCCGCCCAATATCATTTAGAAAGTATTATCGGACATGAAAACTTTACACCTATAACGGCACTATGTAACTATAAAATGATATATAAAGGGACCGATGGCTCCATGGCAAGATATGATAAAGTGTCTTCAGAACCGGTTTCCATTTTTGGAAGTCCCCCCGACCCGAAATCGTTTATAGACGGCGCCACCCATTGGTTTACTGTTAGCAATGGACAATTTACAGGAAGCATAGACGGAAAAGAGTTTTAGACTGATTACAACTATTTAACTGTTAACTGTTTAATTGTTAATTGTCTTTGCACTAATTAATTAAGTTAAATCCTTAAAACATTAAGTGAAAACCCATTATTTTTACGAATAGGTTATTGAAAAGTACTTTTCAATAACCTATTTTTTTGTATTAGTTATTAACAATGAAAAACAGGTTTGATATCACCCGACCTACTAGGAGAAAGGAAACCTATATGTTGGATAAACATGACAAAGAGATAATACAGCTCCTTCAAAACAACCCGGAGGAAGGTGTAAAACTGGTACTAAAAATTTACGGTGGACCAGTTATGACCATTTGTCGAAATATCTTATTCGATTGCCGGCCGGAAGATATCGAAGAAGCCGCAGCAGACAGTATTGTGGGCCTTTGGCGTTCCATTCATCGTTTTCAAGATGACCAAAAGCATTCCCTGAAAAGTTATCTTTATGGAATTGCCCGGCATACAGCTTTGGATAAGAGAAGAAGCTTGCAAAAACAAGCTCCGGTCTTGCCCATCGAGGAAGTACAAATCGAAACCGAAGTAGATGTGGAATCCCATTTTTACCGAAAAATGATCGCACATATTCTCCACGAAGCGGTGAATGAGATGGGGGAACCGGACCGGTCTATTTTTATCCTGCGCTATTTCTTCTTTGCCAAAGTCAAAGATATTGCCACCCGGCTCGGTCTTAAACCCAAAGAGGTGGAAAATCGCTTGTATTACGGTAAAAACAAACTGCGTCAGTCTCTCATGGAAAGGGGAATATATGATGAAGAAACAAATCCATGAAATGTTGGATAGTATTCAGGAACGGGAAACCATGAACTTAATGGACGGCTCAGAGCTTCTAGTTGGAGAACTTACCCCGGAGGAGAAAGAAAGGATCCTTAAGCTGGCCTTGAGTAGAATAAAAAAGGAAAGAGAAGAACAAAATCAATTGCCCCTGGGTATTAAAACCGGCAAGAACAAAAGATGGAAAATTCTGGCAGCAGCTGTAGCTGCAGTCCTGGTCTTTGCCTCCACGGCAGTGGCGGCAGAGGTTTTTCAATGGGACCATAGAATTTCCGCCTATCTAGAAATTAATCAGGACAATAGTGCGCTGTTGGAAGGCAGCGGAATGAACCCCAATGTACAAATAGAACAAAACGGAGTAACCATTAAAGCCATTCAGACTTTGGGAGATGCCAACAATATCTATGTCTTGTTTGAAGTTACTGTTCCGGAAGGAATAACCCTGGGCCCCAACTCCCGCTTTGATGGGCTTATTGTTGAATTTAGCGGGAAAGAGGAACCTACAGGAATGGGATACTCCTGCGACTTTCTCGATGATGGCTCTGATGAAGATAATAAAGGAACCATGCTATTATCTTTGCATGCCAATAAGGATATCAACAGGAAAGTGATAAAAGTGCGATTTGGAGATCTGCTCCATTACGAACCGGCACAAGGGGATTATGTAATCGACGTTCCGGGCAACTGGGAGCTGAAGTGGCAACTTAATTATCAGGATAATTCCCTTCAATACCATGTTAACCAGGACTTAATTATCCATGGAGAAACCGTCAAAGTGAATAGGGTGGATATTTCTCCCATTGCCGTTAATGTTCATATCAGTGGCAACTATTTCAAAAAATTTGACTTGATACCCCCTGATTTTAAGGGAGATTTGATTAGGATTTCAGCCATAACTCTAAAAGACGGAACGGTGCTGACTCCGGAGGATGCCTTTGGCTGGGGAAGCTCCATCCACGGAAATAAATATGTCTTGAACATGCAGATGAAAAAACTTTTGGATGTAAAGAAGGTTCAAAGCATAACTCTCAATGAGACCCAGATCTTGTTGGCGGGTAAATAATATTTTGAGTGCAAGGAAAAGATACCGGATGATATTAAAACGACAGGACAAGGAGAAAATAATGTTTAAGGAGAAAAAAATATAGGAGAATATTAAGAGATTATAAAAATGACATTATAATATAAAACACTATATAAGATGAAGATCCAAAGAGAATTAAGAAAAATTAAGTGAAGGAAACGGCATGTTATATGGTTGAGAAATTAAGGGAGTACAACCGGAAAAGGGATTTCGCCAGGACCTTGGAGCCCGAGGGCAAGGAAGAAGCGGCTAAAGGATCTTTAAGGTTTGTGGTTCAGCATCACCTGGCCCGCCGGGATCATTATGATTTGCGGCTGGAATGGGACGGAGTCTTTTTGAGCTGGGCCAAACCCAAAGGACCTTCTTATAATACCCGAGACAAACGGTTGGCTGTCCAAGTGGAGGATCACCCTCTGGAATACAGGAATTTTGAAGGAACCATTCCCCAAGGGGAGTATGGCGGCGGAGTGGTTATGCTCTGGGATGAAGGATACTGGGAGCCTTTGGGGGACGTGGCCGAAGGGCTGCGGGACGGTATACTTAGGTTTGTTCTTAAAGGGCAAAGGCTTAAAGGCCGATGGGCCCTGGTGCAGCTTAAAAACAAAAGCAAATTAAACAAACTTAACTGGCTGTTCCTGAAAGAAAAAGATGAATATGCTCAGAGCGAGGACGGAGTTTCAGGCTTTACCACCAGCATCAGAACCGGACGAACCATGGGGGAAATTGAAGCGGGTGAAGATAAAAAGTAAAGGGGAGCTTTTAAGAAAGGTAGAAAACTATGGAAGGAAAGGCAAATGACAGCATAAGGGCCGACGGCATGATGATCGAAGGAATCAGGATTACAAACCCTAACAAAGTAATATATGAAAACCCGCCGATCACCAAAGGCGATGTGGTTCGCTATTATGCCCAAGTGGCTGAGCGCATGCTGCCTTATATAAGCCGAAGGATTCTAAGCATTGTCCGTTGCCCAAAGGGTATTAGCCAAGCCTGCTTCTATAAGAAACATCCCGGTCCGGGCAGCAAGGAAGTGGTCACCGTCCCGGTTATCGGCAGCAAGGGTGAAACGGAATATTTTTTCTATTTGGAGAGTAAAATCGGATTAGTCAGTGAAGCCCAAATGGGTACCCTGGAATTTCATATCTGGGGCAGCCGGGTGGACGAACTGGAAAAACCGGATATGATGGTCTTTGACCTTGATCCTGACGAGGGAATGGATTTAAAGCAAGTGCGTCAAGGTGTACTGGACTTAAAAAACATTTTGGACGAGCTCGCCTTGAACTCCTACCTTAAAACCAGCGGCGGCAAAGGATACCATGTGGTGGTTCCTTTAAAACCTGCCGTTTCCTGGGAAGCCTTCAGCAGTTTTGCCAAAAGGGTAGCTCAGGTAATGGAACAAAAGTGGCCGGACCGTTATACCAGCAATGTGCGGAAGGTCAAACGGGCAGGAAAGATTTTTATAGATTGGATTCGCAACGGCCGGGGTGCCACCAGCATCGCCCCCTATTCTCTACGAGCCCGGGAAGGAGCTAGCGTGTCCATGCCCATCTCTTGGGATGAGCTGGATAAGGTTGCTCCAGACGAGATCAAAATGGTGGAGGCCTTGCAGAGAATCGGCGCCCGGGATCCCTGGCAAGATTTTTTTCTTAATCAACAACAACTGAAGTGAATAAGAGGAATCGTGCCTTAACACGATTCCTCATTGTTTACCGGTTTTTTACATTCAGTGCTTTATTCGAACCCTTCCAGGTTGACTGTTTCCTCTACGTGGATCGGCTGGTGATGCCCGGTGATTTTTTAATAATTTAGTTTTCATCGTATGACCGTGAAATAATTGTCTCAATGATTTCTTTTGTAACCGGAATGGGCGATGTACCCTCGCCGTAGAGATTAACCAGAACCTGTTGGGTAGCTACGACACCTTCGGGAATGTAAGAGAGGAGATCCTCTTTTGTAAAGCCAAGCTTTGGACCTAACTCACGAAGCATAGGAAGCTTAAGTTTTCTTATAAGATTCTGAACCGTTTCACAGGCGATTTTTCCTATCTCCGCAGGAGTTGCATCTGGGGGCACTTCTCCGCCGAGCGCAATAGCAACATCTTTAACTTTTTCCGGAACTGCGGGAGCAATGACATCCAAAACCTGAGGAAGAAATATTGCATTTCCGTTTCCGTGCGCTATATGGTACTTTACGGCGAGAAGTTTACCAGTATCATGGGCCAGGTGGCACAGGGGTCCTGACATGGAAATACCGCCAAGAGATGCGGCGAACATCATGCCTTCGCGGGCCTCTAAATCTGAACCGTTTTCAAAGGCCCTTACAAGATATTTACCGATGAGAGTAAAAGCTTCTTTGGCAATTACTTCGCAATAACGATTGGCAAGATTGGAAGTGTATGATTCGACGGCATGGCAAAGGGCGTCCATGCCGGTCGACGCTGTAATAAATGGCGGAAGACTGATCGTCAGTTCGGGGTCAACAATGCCTAAATTTACGGCACAACCTATCCCGGCAATATTCAACTTAATATTCTTTTTGGTATCAGTGATGACGCCTCCCGGTGTGCTCTCGCTGCCTGTACCGGCTGTCGTCGGAATCACAACGAGGGGAACGCTCGGCTTTGTGATAACACCATCGCGGCCAAAATATTGGTTAATGGGGGGTGGGTTTGTCTGAAGCATCTTGGCAGCCTTGGCAGTATCTAGGGCACTGCCGCCACCAACACCGACAACGCCGTCTATTTTTTCCTTTAAACCAAGAATACCGGCTTCATCGGCGGAATAATCAGGAGGATCGGCCTGAACGGCGTCGTAGATAACTGTTTCGATTCCGGAATCATGAATAATTTTTAAGATTTTATCGGCTATACCTGAATTTTTTATACCTTGGTCATAAACAACAAGAACCTTCTTACAGCCAAACTGTTTAAGTTTTTCACCCAAAAGCTTTGACGTGCCAGTACCGAATAACAATGGATTGGGACTTGAAAATACACTTATCATTGATCCTTCCTCCTTTATAAAAAATATTTTTATGTTTTCAATTTTACGCTTGAGGCCAATCCCAGTTAATGAAGCGCCAATAAGGGGCATTGACTCTTTTTTGATAGGCGGTCATGTCCACATCATGCCAATCATAAAAACCTTTGCCTGTCTTAACGCCCAGATGGCCGCGGGCAATCCTTTCGGTAATGGCCGGAGGCGCTTCTGTCATATTGCTGAGTGTGGGGAATACAGTATTGCAGGTGGTAATATTCAGGTCCAAGCCACCATTATCGAAGTGCTCAAAAATACCGATTGAGGTATATCGAGGACAAAAACTGTACATAAGGCAGGTGTCAATATCCTTGGGATCGGCAATGCCGCTTTCCAACAAATGCAGGGCTTCCCTCCACAAGGCAAACTGGAGACGGTTCCCGATAAAACCAGGTGCCGGTTTCTTTAGAATAACAGGCTTGCGGTCCAGGGATTCAAGCAGCTCTTTGGCCAACTGGAGGACACCTTCGCCCGTGGCTGAACCGCCGCAAATCTCAAAGAACGGAACCATATGGGCCGGATGGAAAGGATGGGTTACAATAATCCGGTCTTTGTATTTAGTGGCTTTTTGGGCCAGCAGGTCAGGCACAAAAGAAGAACTGACGGAGCAAATCACTTTAACTGCGGGACAATTGGCTTCAATCTCAGCATAAACCTTTTGCTTGAGCTTGATGTCTTCCAAGACGCATTCAAAAATGACATCGCAATCTTTTAAATCGGCAATGGCAAGTGTGTACTTCAAATATTTCTTGCATATTTCATACTGTTTTTCAGACACAATTCCTTGATCAATCATTTGCTGGAAATACTTAGCGTAGGTTCGCTCGTATCCGGGTATTTTATCCGGGCTTCGGGCAAGGCAGGTAGTAGGGTAACCATGGCCGGTGGTAAGTACGGACAGGCTACTTCCAATCATTCCCGGCCCGATAATGCCGATATGCTGTACACTGGCTAGTTTCATATAACTATCCTTTCTCCGGCGAATTGGATTCATGTTTGCGCTCATCATTTCTCGCCGGAAAAATGATGAGCTCATCTTAAATCATAACAAAAAATAATCATAAAAGTCATCAAAATCTGAAAACTAAAAAAAGTCCGAAAAAAATAATGGAAAAATGAAGCAATTAATTGGATTTACTGTTATAATGATATATATAGCGAGCTAATCATAAAAGGACATAACTGCAAGGCTCAAGTCGGCTATGTTCCTCTGCAGGAGTTGAAGTGAAGAATCTAGTAAACGGCTTCGCTTTAGCAGACTGCCGGGGTTAAATTCAACATAGACCCACGGGCATCAAAATTAAAAGGAGGAAAAACATGTCTGCCAAAATCATTAAAATTGAAAAGGACGAAGCCATTTTTCAGATTGAAATCGACGCCGAAACTTATAAGAAAGCCTTGATAGAGGAATATCGCCGAGATTTGGCGATAAGAGGAGAGAATCCGGATTCCCCGTTCAGCGAAAAGACACTCCAGGAGTATCACAATTTGAAGAAGATTTCCGAGAAAGCCGTTGATAAGCTCTTCCCGGCTTATTACTTGAATGCGATAAAAAAGTTAGAGCTTCAGCCCATGTCCTTCCCGCGAATAAAATTTCAAACAAACAATGTAGGACAACCCTGTGTTATCGAAGTCCGCGTCATTCTTGAACCCGAAGTAAAAATTCAAAAAATTGAAGGGCTGGAAGTTGACTTTACTCCGGTGATTGTAACGGAAGAAGATATAGAACAACAGCTTGCCGTCTTGCGCGAGCAACACGGGGCAGCAAATGATGATGTCAAATTATTGCAAGCCATGCACTTTGATTCCATGGATGCCCTGAAGGCCGAAATTCGCCAATCTTTAGAGTCTTGGGCCAGAGACAGAACAGAATGGAATAAAAAGACTGCCGTGATGAAACAACTTTTGGCTGCCAATCCCATTGAAATTAATGAAGAAGTCATTGAAGAGCAGATTATGCTGAAGATCGAGCAAATGCAAAATCAAATGGGACCCCATGGCTTCCAAGCTTACTTGGAATCAAATGGACTCACCATTGACGATATGATAAATGAAGTTCGCCCTCAGGCAGAAGCAAAAGTTAAAAAAGGCCTTATTTTAAGCGCCGTTGCCGATAAACTCTCACCGGAGGTCACGGAAGAAGATATCAAAACAATGATCACCAAACAATCCGATTCATATCTGGACTCAATCACTAATTACGAGGCGCGCCGTAAACAGATTGACAAAACCCCCGGAGCTTTGGATCAACTCAAGCAAGCCATACGTATGGAAAAAGCTGCAGAATATATTTTGGCACAAGCCGTGTTCCATGAAAATCAATCCGTTAGAGTTTCGGACGAACTGGCTAATATGGCATAATATCGCGTAGCGCAATACCCATTATCCCTGCAAAAAGGCCTGAATATTCAGGCCTTTTATATTTCAAACCCCATTTTCTTTGCCTGTTCCAGCCAATTTCCTTTGCGGATTTCACCTTTCCCTAAAACTCCGGTAGCCCGCAATACGCCACGATCTTGCCATTTGCTGAAACGGGCCACAATCCTGTAGGAATTCACCAAACCGTCTAAGTCGGAAACATCTTTTGTTTCGGCAGTTACCAGCAGAACGCATTCTTTAATTTTCAAATCAGCTTTCTTATCCGGACTAATGTAAGTGAAAGTTCTATCCAACACCGCTTTGAGTTTTGAAGGCCAGCTGTAGAAATACAGCGGGGTAGCAAATACTAGGACATCGGCCTTTTCCAAAGCGGGATAAATCTTAAACATGTCATCTTTTTGACTGCAATGAGTGCCGTCGGCCCAGCATCTTTCGCAGGCCAAGCAGCCATTCACCTGATACTCCGCCGTTCTAATTTTTGTGACGATATGCCCGGCTTTTTGGGCGCCTTCGATAAACGCTTCAGCCAATAATTCGCTGTTTCCGTCCTTGCGAGGGCTTCCTGTCAAAACAAGAATCTCTTTTTTCTCCATGGTAAAATCCTCCTAATCTTAAATGGAGTAACCATAAAAAAGTTTATTCTGTCAATTCGATTATATCATATTTCCAAATTTTTCATCGCCCCGCCCAACATTTATACAAAAAATCAAGGAGAATTGTAAAGCGGGGTTAAATATTGGGAAAAATTATGATATAATACCATATATCTAAAGGGGTATTGTATAAAACTTAATAGCTTGTAAATATTACAAAGGGGAGCTGTAGAAACGGCTGAGAGGGAAATGCTTTTCCGACCCTTAGAACCTGATCTAGGTAATGCTAGCGAAGGGAACATATTGTATTCTTTTGTTTGTTTTTCATGATTTTTTCATGATAAGTAAGCCTTCTGTGCATTTACCAGACAGAAGGCTTTTATTTTAGAATCAAGGAGAGTAATGAATATGATCAATGCCAGTGTAGCCATTCAAGTACTACCAAAAGTCGAGGACAAAAAACTTTTGCACATAGTGGATGAAGTAATTGCTTACCTTAAATCTACCGGGCTTAATGTTTTTGTTGGCCCTTTTGAAACCACCATTGAGGGAGAGTTTGAACAACTTATGGAAATTATAAAACGTTGCCAACTTATCTGCATTGAGCAAGGAGCCCCAAGCGTCATGTCCTACATTAAAATAAACTATGCGCCTGAAGGCGGGATTTGGACCATAAATGAAAAAGTTGCCAAACATCAATAATCTATATCCGCTGTTTGTCTTAGCCGGGTTATTATTTGTCTGGCACCTAATTACGGCAACCGGTCTGGTTCCTGGCTTTATGCTACCTTCGCCCTTTGATGTCCTTAAAGCCTTTGGCGATTCTTTTTCGGAACTGATGCATCACGCCAAAGTGTCCCTGACGGAGGCTTTTACCGGACTAACTTTGAGTATTATTTTGGCTCTTGTTATTGCCCTAATTATGGACCATTTTGAGGGAGTTTACAAAGCTTTTCATCCTATTTTGGTTATAAGCCAAACTATTCCCACTGTAGCAATTGCTCCCTTGCTGGTTCTGTGGTTGGGCTATGACATGGCCCCCAAAATTACGCTTGTGGTTCTAACCTGCTTTTTCCCCATAACTATAGCCCTGTTAGGAGGCTTTAAAAACTCCGATTCAGATGCAATCAATCTTATGCGGGCTATGGGGGCCAGTAAATGGCAAATATATCGCTACATTAAGTTGCCCAATGCCTTGCCGGGATTTTTTTCTGGTTTGAAGATATCCGTCTCTTATGCCATAGTAGGCGCAGTTATTGCCGAATGGCTGGGCGGGAATAGCGGTTTGGGAGTTTATATGACCCGTGTACGCAAATCATATGCTTTTGATAAAATGTTTGCCGTAATTTTTCTTATAGCCATTCTAAGCTTGCTCCTGATAAAAGCAGTTGAACTTATTGAACGTAAAACAATGCCTTGGATTTATGGGCTCCGTGAGGGAGAAAAGCAGGAGTAAACTCAACTATCACAACCAATAAAAAATTATTAAATTAAATTAAATTAAATTTTAATTAGCCAAAATAATTAATGATTCTTAGAAAGGGAGAACTAGTATGATGAAAAAAATCACCTTTGTTTTTGTTATTGCCATTTTGCTAATTCTTAGCCCAGGCTGCGCTCAACAGCAAGGTCAGGCTGGACCAAACGATGAAAAGGAAAATATTTCTTTTGTCTTGGACTGGACACCCAATACCAATCATACGGGAGTATATGTTGCCTTGGATCAAGGTTATTTCGATGAGGCCGGTCTTCAAGTAGATATAATCCAACCACCTGAAGGAGGGGCTTTACCTTTGGTAGCGGCGGGCAAAGCTCAATTCTGCGTCAGTTTCCAAGATGAGATGGCTTCCGCTTTGACTTCCAGCAATCCACTGGACGTGGTGGCCGTGGCCGCGATTTTGCAGCATAATACCTCAGGTATTATTTCTTTAAAAGAAAAGGGAATATTAAGACCAAAAGACATGGAAAATAAAGTTTATGCCTCCTGGGATACCCCCATTGAAAAAGCAATATTGAAAG
>ENA-UPSB01001933-UPSB01001933.1-bioreactor-metagenome-genome-assembly--contig:-NODE-1933-length-21644-cov-5.629580_pt1 | contig 21644 bp, 18 predicted proteins | sample MGYA00238182_ERZ773286 | MGnify/ENA primary metagenome ERZ773286 (study PRJEB29026, sample SAMN07631240) | bioreactor metagenome | isolation source: Switchgrass digestor | place: USA: Dartmouth... | reverse complement strand
GCATCAGCCCTCGGCAGGGATGGCTATGAACGCCTTAAAGCAGCCCTGGCCGGTTTGATGGATGCTGTTTCGCGTGACAGGTTCTCCCCCTGCATATTGCTGTCAGAGAGCCCGGAATCCGCTCCGGTGGACTTTCACTGCCTGGAAATCAGGCATTGGGGAAATGTCCAGTATCACTCTTCCATGAGCCAGGTCCTGGACATGTATTATGCTGCCAAAGACAGGGCGGAACGCTTCCGGCAAAAAAAGTCCGACATCATTAAGGTGCTCAGCAACAGCATTGACCGCTGCAACAAAAAAATCGCCATACAACAGGATACCCTGCGGGAGGTAGCCGACCGGGAAAAACTAAAGCTTTACGGTGAATTGATAACAGCCAATATCTACAGCATTCCTGAAAATGCAAAAAGCGTGTCCCTGCAGAATTATTACAGTGAAAAGGGAGAATACCTGGAAATACCCCTGGATGAAAACCTGACACCCCAGCAGAATGCGCAGAAATACTACAGGCAATATGCCAAGGCCAAAAGTACCTATTCCAATACAATCCGGCAACTGGAAGAGAGCATGAGGGAACTGGAATATCTGGAAAGCGTTCTTCAGGCATTGGAAAACTGTTCCTCGGCGCAGGAGATAGATGAAATCCGGCAGGAGTTGGCGGAACAAGGCTATATGGCTTCCAGTAAAAGGGGTGGCTTAAAAAGGAAAGATGCACCGACATCTCCCATGCATGTCAGGTCCAGTGACGGTTTTGACATTTATGTAGGCAAGAATAACAAGCAAAATGACTATCTTTCGCTTAAGTTCGCTTCATCAAACGATATTTGGCTTCACACAAAAAACATACCCGGCTCCCATGTCATCATCAAAAAAGGCAATCAGGACATACCGGAAAGGACCATGCTGGAAGCTGCTACCCTGGCTGCATATTACAGCAAGGCAAGGATGTCATCCAATGTTCCCGTGGACTACACCAGCGCCAGGTTTGTCAAAAAGCCGGGCGGAGCCAAGCCCGGAATGGTTATATATGAAAATTACAAAACAATCCATGTGACCCCGGATACAAACCTGGTTGAAAGGTTAAAATCCGGTAGTAAACAAGTATGATAATCTTTTTTAATAAATCGGTTTGAATTCAGCGGACATAAGCGGATGGTTGCCATTCCGAAAGGATTTGGAACATGTGGCAATCTATGCATTCATGTTTGCTGAATTCACTCCTAAACCATTCAATGTTGTGATATAATATACCGATAAATACGTAAAGTGCAAATGATTTCATGCGACTGTTTAAAATACCATTTCAAAAGGAGTGTTTCAGATGTTTTCACAAAAGGTGGTCGATAGCCTAAGCAAATCATCATGGATCCGGGCGATGTTTGAAGAGGGCGAGAAACTGCGTAAAATATACGGGCCGGATAAAGTATATGATTTCAGTATAGGAAATCCTGATATTGAACCTCCGCTCAAAGTACGCCAGGTGCTCAGGGAACTGGTGGAGAGCGACAAGCCGGGGTTGCACAGGTACATGAGCAATGCCGGTCATGCTGATGTTCGCCAAAAGGTAGCAGGGCATGTAAGCAAGGAAAGTGGTTTGGAAGTGCCTTTCAGCAATATTGTCATGACAGTGGGAGCTGCCGGAGGCCTTAATGTGGTGCTGAGGTCCTTACTTAATCCGGGTGAAGAGGTCATGGTCCTGGCTCCGTTTTTCGTGGAATACCTCTATTACATTGAAAATTTCGGAGGCAGGCCCGTCATTGTTAAAACCGATCCGTCCAGTTTTGAACCTGACATCGGAGCCATTGAAAAGTCAATCACTTCTGCAACAAAGGCAATAATCCTGAATTCTCCCAACAATCCGACGGGGGTCATATACAGTGAGGAAACCCTGAAGAAGCTTGCGGATCTTCTTGAGCAAAAGGGAAAGGAACTGGGCACCGAGATTTATGTGATTTCCGATGAACCCTATGCAAAAATCGTATACGATGGCGCAAAGGTGCCGAGCGTGCTGAAGATTTTCAAGAATGCGATAGTGGTGAATTCTTTCAGCAAGTCATTGGCATTGCCGGGAGAAAGAATAGGATACATAGCTGCAAGCCCAAATATAAAAGATGTGGATATACTGATAAATGCCATGATTTTTGCAAATCGTACTTTAGGCTTTGTAAACGCTCCGTCCCTCATGCAGAAAGTAGTGGCAGAGAGTCTGGAAGAAGCTGTAGATATCGAATCCTACAAAAAAAAGAGAGATGTGCTGTATGATAAGCTGACAAGCCTCGGATTCTCCTGCATTAAGCCGCAGGGAGCTTTTTACCTTTTCCCCAGGACACCGATTGACGATGACGTGGAGTTTGTAAATCAGGCTCTTAAATACAATCTCCTGCTTGTTCCCGGTTCCGGTTTTGGCTACCCGGGATATGTAAGGCTTTCATACTGTATCAGCATGGATATCATTGAAAACTCTTTCCCAGCTTTTGAGGCTTTGGCTAAAGAGTATCTCAGGTAGCAACCCATCAAAGCCTGTCGGGTTGATGTTTTCCATGAGTATGCAGGCTTACCTCTTCATTAAGTGGCCATGCTTTCGAATAAACTCAAACATGTAAATTATCAGGGGAAGCCAATATGGCTTCCCTTGATTCGTCTTTTACTCAAAATTTCAAAACAGCCAGAAGAATAAACCTCTCATTACATTGAAAGTATCAGTACAAACATCAAAAATAGCAAGAAAAAGGATATCATGGCTGCACTGCTTCAGTCCCTCGCCTTGATGACCAGCAACAAACCCTTGCATATTGTCACCTCTGCAGTATCATCCGCAAACTCGTTGCTCACTCCCAGGGTTGATCCCAACTCTATGGTGGCATCCTTCAGTTCATAATAAAGCCCTTTTGTGCTGACTCCTTCCACTGTATCGGTCAGAGGAAGCAAGGTTACCTTTTCGCTTTCCTCCCTGTGAAGCTTTATGTGATTGTCAATGAGGCAAATCTCATTGTGCTCATTGACGATAATGCCTTTTACTCCCCGCTTCAGCAGGGTTTTCAGCATGAATATGTTGGAAAGGGAATGGTCCAGTCTTGTGCCGGTTGCCCCGATAAAGGTCAACTTTGTACAGCCCTTACTGACCGCCAGCTCTGCAGCTATTTCAGTATCAGTCATATCCTTTTGGGATGGGTATTTAATGATCTCCACGCCGCACTCTTTGAAATAATCGAAATCCTTTTCGGGAATTGAGTCAAAATCCCCGATAAGGATGTCCGGAATTATACCAAACTTTCTGGCATGAGCTGCTCCCCCGTCAGCACATATCACCAGTTCTGCATCCCTTAAATATTCAGCATAATATGTATAATCTTCAATGCTTCCGCTACAAATAATAACTGCCTTTGAAATTATAATTCCTCCCTGTGGCTATGCTTCTTTACCTTGCAGCATTCTCCCTCATCATTCTGATCACATTCGACACATCCGGAGATTCAAATATTGCCGAACCTGCAACTATGACATTCGCACCGGCTTCTATCACCTTATGAATATTCTCCGGAGTTATTCCACCATCTACTTCTATGTCAACATTAAGGTTTTTCTTCGTTATCATTTCCCTGAGCTTCCTGATTTTTTCCGTTACCGCCTCTATGTATTTCTGCCCTCCAAACCCCGGATTGACAGTCATAAGCAGTACCATGTCCAGTTCTTCCAGAATCCAGTCCAGTGAAGACAATGGCGTGGCGGGATTTAAAACGACGGATGCCTTTATATTTCTTTGCTTGATTTTCTGTATGACCCGGTTTAGATGCAAATTTGCCTCCACGTGAACGGAAATCAAATCGGCTCCGGCATCAGCAAAATCATCAATATATCGTTCTGCATTATTAATCATAAGATGCACATCAAAGGGCAGACCGGTTACTTTTCTTATAGACTTGATCACCGGAGGCCCTATGGTAATATTGGGCACGAAATTCCCATCCATGACATCAATATGTATATAGTCTGCACCGGCCAACTCCACTTTGCGTATTTCCTCACCAAGCTTCGAAAAATCTGAAGCCAGCAGTGACGGAGCAATTTTTATCAAAAGACACACTTCCTTTTTTAGCAAATTTAACCCTCAAAATAATTTTACCTGTTTCGCCGGTATTTACACCTGCACAACCACCCATTCTGCAAAGTACAACCGACAATTGTGTTACGAAAAATCCAAACTCAGCTTTCCGCTTATATGTATGTTTATTCTACTATCAACATCATTGCCGCCTAATATGAAAAATGCCTGATACTTTGCATTTTTCATCTCTTCTGCTTTTTGACCTTATCCCTGTACGGATTGATCATTTTAAGCTCGCTATATAGCTGAACATATCTTTTATACCTTTCCCTGCTTATGGCACCCTTTTCCACTGCGTCCTTTACGGAGCATTCCGGCTCATTTATATGGCTGCAGGTGGTAAACCTGCACTTGTCCAAATATTGTGAAAACTCAGGGTACAGATACTGAAGCTTGTCATGCCTTATATCCGTCAGTTCATAAGAGCTGAAACCCGGAGTGTCTACAACAAAGCCACCACTGTCCAGCTCCACCAGCTCCGCATGTCGTGTGGTATGCTTGCCCCTCTCTATTTTTTCACTGATATCCCCTGTTTTCATTATGCTGGATCGCATGATATTATTTAGTATTGTTGATTTACCTACACCCGACTGACCGGCAAATGTGGTCAAATGGCCCCGCATGGCTTCCCGGAGCTCGTCAAGCCCCACATTGAGCTTTGAACTTACGGCAATGATCCTATATCCGGTCGTTCTGTAATCTTCCATTATTTTTCTATATTCGCCCTTTTCATCCAGATCGATCTTGTTTATGCAAACAACCGGAGTAATTCCTTTACATTCAGCCGTAAGAAGCAATTTGTCCAGCAGCATGAAATCCGGGGATGGAGATCTTACGGCAATAACTGCTATAAGCTGGTCAACATTTGCTACAGCAGGCCTTACCAACTGTGTATCCCTTTCCAGAATCTCATCAATTGAGCCTGTCTTTTTTGTCTCATCAATGACGGTAATAACAACCCTGTCTCCCGGCAGAGGTATCAGGTCTTTCTTCCGGAAAACACCTCTTGCCTTGCACTCATATATCCCGTCTCCTGCCTTTACATAGTAAAACCCGCCAATCCCCCTTATGATTATGCCTGTCGACAAGCTACTGCCCTACCCCCTGTTCCTGTATCGCATCTTCATACTGACAATCTATTACCTCATAGAGGGCATCATCAAAGTAAATCCTGGTCTTGGTTGAACCATTTTTCGGCACCGGTATATCAAAAGTCAAAGGAAAATCTGTTTTTCTCACATTTGTATTTACAATAACCTGTGCCTTGTTGGTATCTGACGGTATTGCTTCTATATAAACCTTGATCATGTCACCATAATCATCAGGGTTTTTCAATGCTACTGTCAGCTTTGCGGTATTGGTCGGTGAAGTTGTATCGGGCGTATTGGGTGTACCAGGCGTACCAGGTGTATCAGGTGTATCGGGTGTATCGGGCGTATCAGTTTCATCAGGTTCAGTCGGCTGCTGTACATCAAAGGTAATATCCACTGCCGTGCCTTCATTCACTTCCTCTCCCGCAGCCGGGAACTGCTCAATTATCTTATCCACATAATTGCTGCTTGCTTCGGGAAGCATTTTCCCGATCACGAGCTTGGCATCACTCAGCAGCTTTTTGGCCTCGGTCAAGGTCTTTCCTTTAAGGTCCGGCACTATGGTAGTTGATATCTCCGGTCCCTTGCTCACGTAAATCATAACGGTAGTTCCCTTTTTAACAGTGCTGTCGGGTCCGGGATCCGTTGTAATTACACGATTAATCGGAACCGTATCATCAAACTGCTCCTGAATCACAGGCACCAGATCGAGATTTTTCAGTATGGCTTCTGCCTCCCGGCGTTCCTTGTTTCTCAGGTTTTGTATCTCTATGAGTTCCTCTCCCTTGCTTACTGTGAGCACAAGGGGTGTATAGTTGCCGGGGTTTAGAGGCTTCCCCTCATCTACGCTTTGATCGATTATTATGCCTTTTTTTATGGTATCGTGGTATGTTTCCTTGATTTCATAATAAATGCCTGCCAGGGTCAACTCTTCTTCTACTTCGTCTATTTCCCTTCCCACGTAGTTGCCCACTATAAAATCTTCTTGCTTCGCCGTCAGAGAGGGCAATATAATTCTGTATGCCAGATAAGCAAACATTGCCATTATAATGACCGAAATGATTCCGGCAGCCCAATATGTTGCCCTGTCCTTGTTTTTAGCCTTATCATTCTTTTTATCCTTTTTCTTCGGAGATCTGTCAGCTCCCATAACATCCTCCTCACCAACAGTCCTGAATCTTATTGTGGGACTGTCTCCGGTCGTATTCTCAACGTTAAACCTTTTTCCAGGCTCATTGGCTATGGCATACAGATCCTGCAAAAGCTCGTGAGCTGTCTGATATCGTGCATTCTGATCCTTTTCCATGGCTTTCATTATGATATCATTCAGCCCTGCAGGAATTCCTGGATTTAGTTCTATAGGCATCTGGGGCTTTTCCTGAATATGCTTCAGTGCGACGGCTACGGGAGTATCCCCGTCAAAGGGCACCCGGCCTGTCACCATCTCATATAAGACTATACCCAGAGAATATATATCGGATTTTTCATCCGTATATCCACCCCTGGCTTGTTCCGGTGAAAAATAATGTACTGATCCGATGGTGTTTCCGGACATGGTTATGGTGGACGACGAAACAGCCCTTGCAATGCCAAAATCAGTTACTTTTGCTATCCCTTCCTTTGTCATCAGTATATTGTGGGGTTTTATATCCCGATGCACGATGTGACTTTTGTGGGCATGCCTGATGGCAGAACATATCTGGATAGCTATGTTCACCGCTTCTTCCCAGGGAAGTTTTCCCTTCTCATTTATATAATCTTTAAGGGTAATGCCATCTACACATTCCATAATAATATAGTGCAGATCCCCATCATTTCCGACATCATATATGGGCACTATATTAGGATGGGAAAGACTTGCTGCAGCTTGCGCTTCTATCCTGAACCTTCTTACAAATTCCTCGTCGGTTGTAAATTCAGGCCTCAGTATTTTGACAGCAACATATCTGTTCAAAAGACTGCATCTGGCTTTATATACAACCGACATGCCGCCTCCGCCCAATTTCTCTATCAATTCATATCTATTGCCCAAGATTTGTCTTTCCATAAAAACACCTAACCTTTACCTAGCAATTTACCTGAAAATGCAGGATAACTCCAACACTTTCCTCAATTATTCCTGATCACTATCACTGTAACATTATCCATACCGCCGTTTTCATTGGTCTTTCTGACAAGTTCTTCACATACGGCATCTATATCATCAATATTTTTTACAATCCTCTTTATTTCTTCTTCCTCCAGCATGTTTGTAAGTCCATCGGTGCAAATGATGAAAGCATCGCCATCCTTTATATCCGATAAATAGGTATCAACAATTATTTCTTCAGAACAACCCAAAGCTCTGGTTATCACATGCTTCTTCGGGTGATTCTGTGCTTCCTCTCTGGTAAGGGATCCGGTTTTTATGAGCTCTTCTATGTAGGAGTGATCCGTTGTTATCTTGTGCATTTCATCCCCTCTTATCAGATAAACCCTGCTGTCCCCAATATGCCCTATATAAAGCTTGTCTTCGCATGCAACAGCTATTATCAGCGTAGTTCCCATTCCAAAATTTTCAATATTCTGCAAGGATGACTCATATACAACCGAGTTGGCTTTCTGCATCAAATCGCTGATGCAGCGGAGTATGTCATCCTTATTGCTGAACATTCCGGGAGTTTTCAGGATCTCGTTGCTCACGAAATCCACAGCCATTTTGCTGGCTACTTCCCCTGAATTATGGCCACCCATGCCATCGGCAACAATAAAGGTGTCAGGAATGCCAGAGTAGCCTGTTATTATCCTGTAACTGTCCTCATTTATGTCTCTGACCATTCCTTTATCTGTTTTTACAGCAAATCTCATATTACCACTCTCCAAAATAGCCATGCATTAGGAAAATTGGAAACAAAGCTTTACAAAACAGGCACGTCGTAATAAATACTGCAATCCGCTATATGAAAACCATATCATGCGAAATATGAATCTCCCTTGTTGCAAATCACTTAACATAAAACTTGTCAATTAATCAAATTAAAACGGATGACAATCGTTCTTTTCCACACAATAAAATGCTTTCGCCATAAGTGAAATCTTCCGGAAAAACAGTACAAGTTCAAGTTCATTTATACCATTTATATAGTTCGTACCTGCATGAATTATTTCTGACATTTTTCCTGCATATCTATTATAAAATATTTCTTAACAATATTCTAACAATTACGTCTTTTCTTCCATTATACTCCTGCGCAACTGACCGCATGCAGCTTTTATATCGCTGCCCATCTCCCGCCTTACAGTTGCCTGTATGCCATTCCTTTGGAGCAAGTTCCTAAAACGCTCTGTCCTGTCCCGGTCACTTTTTACGAAACCTACCCCGTCAACCGTGTTTACAGGTATGAGGTTGACGTGGCACAACATCCCCTTTATTCTGCGAGCCAGTTCCAGGGCATTGTGATCCGAGTCGTTAACCCCTGAAATCAAAGCATATTCAAAGGTAATCCTCCTCTTTGTCGCCTCTGTATATATATTACATGCCTCAAGTAATTTGTCAATAGAATACCTTTTATTAACAGGCATCAGCTTATCCCTGATTTCATCGTTCGGAGCATGCAGAGAAATCGACAGGGTAAGGGGGATATTCTCCTTCGAAAGCCTGATGATTCCAGGTACGATTCCGCTGGTGGAAAGGGATATGTTTCTGAATCCTATGTTAAGCCCATCCGGATGGTTAACCAGTCTTAGAAACTTGATTACATTTTCATAGTTGTCCATGGGCTCGCCTATACCCATAATCACTATATGGCCGATCCGCCGGCCTGCATCCTCCTGTATGGACATGACCTGATCCAGCATCTCCCCCGGTGACAGGTTCCTCACAAACCCTATTCCGGTAGATGCACAGAATTTGCATCCCATTTTGCAGCCCACCTGGGAGGAAATGCACACAGACAATCCGTGTTTGTATTCCATCAGCACGCTTTCTATCACATTTCCGTCCTTCAGCTCAAAAAGGTACTTTGCAGTACCGTCAATCCTGGATACATTTTTTCTCATGATTTTGAGCCTGCCCAGGTAACAGGATTCCTTGAGCTTCTCTCTCAAAGCCTTGGAAAGGTTGGTCATCTCATCGATGTCCCTTATGCCTTTTCCAAGCCATTGAAATACCTGTTTTGCCCGGAACCTCTGTTCACCCATATCTGTCAGCAGTTTCTCAAGATCCTCCATATTTAAATCAAGAAGGTTGTATTTCCCTTCCATATCTAGTTTTCTCCTTTTATAAGCTTTGAAATAAAAAAACCATCCACGCCGTCCACATTGGGATACAATTGCACATACCCATCCTTTGCCGTTTGCTTCATCAGTTTTTCCGGTATTGCACCCGATATGTCCGCAGGCTTGAATTCGGGATGGGTTTTTAAAAAATTGTTCACCACTTCTTCATTTTCATCCGGTTCTATGGTACAGGTACTGTATACCAAAACTCCTCCGGGTTTGACATATTTTGATGCCGCTGCCAGGATTCCCATCTGAAGCTCTATAATATCCTTTTTATCCTCTTCAACCCTTGCCCATTTGATATCCGGCTTTTTTCTAATGATCCCCAGTCCGGTGCACGGCGCATCCACCAAAACCCTGTCCGCTCTCTCTATATAATTATTGTCAATTTTCAGCGCGTCAAACACCTCAGTTTTAATTATTGACATGCCAAGCCTGTCTGCAGCTTCCTGTATCAGTTTTACCTTGTTCTCATGGATATCCCTGGCAACAACAATGCCTTCGTTCTCCATGAGCTGAGCCATATGGGTGGCTTTTCCTCCCGGAGCGCTGCAAACGTCAATTACCAGCTCCCCGGGCTTTGGGTCCAGGATATACCCTACCAGCATTGAACTCTCATCCTGGACCTGAAAATAACCTTTTTTGAAAGATTCCAGTTTTGTTACTGCCGACGGGTTTTCCAACACCAGGGCTTCATCTGCGAATCTGCCTTTCCGCGCCCTTATGTCTTCAGCTTTCAGCTCTTCAACAAGCCTCTCCCTTGTGATTTTCAAAGTATTAACTCTTACGGCAAAATCCGGAATTTCATTATTGCTTTTCAGCAGCTCCTCAGTAAATTCCTCTCCATATCTTTTAACCCATTGCCTGACCATCCATTCGGGATGAGAATATCTTACAGAAAGGTAATGCTCAAGATCCTCGCTTTTGTCCGGAAAGCTGATCTTCTCCTTATTTCGCGCCACATTCCTCAATACTGCATTCACATATCCGCCGGACGCGGCATGGCCATACCTCTTTGCCAGCTTGACACTCTCATTGCACACAGCCGATTCCGGAATGCGATCAGTGTACAATATCTGATATACACCAAGCCTCAGAATGTTCATGACCCACGGAGATATTTTTTTAAGCTTTATATTGGAAAACTGCTGTATTATCCAGTCAACAGACAACTTCCATTTTATGGTCCCATAAACCAGTTCTGTTATAAACGCTCTGTCTATGCTTTTCAGTGCCTTCGATTCCAGGTGCCTGTTCAGGGCTATATTGGAATAGGCACCTTTCTCATTCACCTCATATAAAATTTTCAGGGCAATCTCTCTTGCCAAATCTACAGACATTTTTTATCAATCTCTCCTCCTGCGGCCTGTCATCAGCACAAGCCTGAGCAGGTTCGCCATAGCCACTGCAGCTGAAGCTACATAGGTCAGCGCTGCGGCACGCAGCACCTTTTTTGCTGAAGTCAGTTCATCCCCTTGCAGAATTCCGGTTTCACCCAATATGGCAACAGCTCTCCTGCTTGCATTGAACTCCACAGGAAGAGTGACAATGTAAAAAGCCACGGCAGCAGTAAACAGAATGATACCAATATTTACAAGGCCCGACCACCCGAGAACCAACCCCAGGATGGCAAGGTACGGGCCCGCAGAGGAACCGATGTTTGCAATGGGCACCAGCGTGCTTCTCAGCACAAGGGGTAAGTAATTTACCTTATGCTGAATGGCATGCCCTGTTTCATGCGCGGCTACACCCAACGCAGCAACCGAAGTGCTGTTGTAAACCGGATCTGACAACCTGACAACCTTTGTCCTTGGGTCATAGTGGTCTGTCAGTTCACCCCTTACCGGTTTGACAGCCACATCATACAAGCCGTTGCTGTCCAGTATCCTTCTTGATACATCCGCTCCTGTCAAACCTCTCATATTCGGCATTCTGCTATATTTATTGAAAGTACTCCTGACTTTATACTGCGCATACAAGGAAAGCAGGAAAGCCGGTATCACCAATATTAAATATGGATCATATCCATAATACCCATACATGCCAAAAACCTCCTCTTTAAACACGACCGTTCAAAAGTATCGCTCACTCGGATAAAGAAACATCAGGCAATGAACATTCAACATGTGATGGAAAACAGTCTCTGGGCCTGTTAACCAAGGATTTCGCCCTTCTCCATATTATGCCAGCACTCCGCAATATCCATTTTTCTTCCGGAATCAAACTGTATTTCTCTCAATTTCAAAGCGCCTTCTCCCGTTGCGACAAAAACTCCGTCCCTTGTCACCTTGAATAGTTTGCCTGGTACCGGTTCTTCAAAGGTTTCATCGGATAATTCAGTTTTCCAGATGCGCAATCTGGCGCCTTTATAAAAAGTATAAGCTCCCGGCCATGGATTAGTGCCTCTTACCAGGTTGTGGATTTCCCTGGCGCTTTTGTTCCAATCTATAAGGCCTATCTCCTTTTTTATCATGGGAGCATATGTCGCTTCGGAATCGTTTTGAGGAATCCTCTCCAAAGTGTTGTTTTCCAGTCTTACCAGCGTCTCTTTCAGAACTTCTGCGCCGAGCAGAGCCAACCTTTCATAAAGCTCTCCGTAAGTAATATCTTCCGGAATGGGTATCTCTCTTTTTACCAGCATATCTCCCGTATCCATACCTATATCAGTGTACATGGTGGTTATGCCGGTAACCTTGTCTCCGTTGATTACAGACCAATGTATGGGAGCCGCACCCCTGTACTTGGGAAGCAATGAGCCATGAACATTTATGCAGCCCAAGGGAGGTATATCAAGAACCTCCTTTGGCAGAATCTTGCCATATGCAGCCGTTATCAAGAGGTCCGGCTTAATCTCCCTGAGCTGCTCTGCAAACTCCGGAGTTTTCACCTTTTCAGGCTGTAAAACTCTTATGCCCCTTTGAACCGCATATTCCTTGACCGGTGGGGCAGTCACCTTTTTTCCCCTGCCTTTCGGCTTGTCCGGCTGGGTTATTACTGCTGATACTTCATACCCTTCATCTATTAACATTTTCAAGCTGGGCACTGCAAAATCCGGGGTGCCCATAAAAACTATCCTCAATTAATACTCACTCCTTATCCGGCCTTGCACTGCTTGGCAAAAGAATTGAAATCCTGGGTTTTCCACATCATAAATCCTATTCCTAAACTTAATCTAAACTTTCTTTATCATCATTTTCAATAATTCTGATGACCTTATCAGTAAACAAAATCCCGTCCAGATGGTCGATCTCATGGCACAAAGCTACTGCCAGCAAACCGGTGCCATTTACAACCACCTTTTCACCTTTAGGGTTTAAAGCTTCCACCACAACTTTAGCAGGCCTTTTAACCTCTCCCATGACTCCCGGTACGCTCAGACACCCTTCAACCTCGATTTGCTCTCCGGACTGTTCAATTATTTTCGGGTTAATGAGTTCCAACAGTCCGTCTCCCACATCAATTACAACAACCCTTTTCAATATTCCCACCTGAGGTGCAGCCAAACCTACACCGTCAACCTTGTACATCGTCTCTGCCATATCCTTTATAAGGGTTAACAGCTTGTCATCTATAACATCAACCTCTTTGGAAACCTTTCTCAATACTTCATCACCGTCAAGACGGATATTTCTGATAGCCATAATTATACCTCCATGTTATTCAGCTAGCCTCATTCTAATTATTATAACATATTTACGGGATTTATATCTATACTCAAATCCACACCCTTATTTTGCTTCCTGCTGTAAAAAATATCTGATATTTCCCTCAGCAGGGATGTGATTCTGTTTAAATCCTTTTGCTTGATCACTATTCTCCACCGGTACTTGTTCTTTATTTTCGTCAGCGGAGCCCTGGCCGGTCCCAGCACTTCCACATCGTAACCCGCCTGGTCAATCCTTTCTTTTATCAGTCCCTTCAACTCCTTTGCCATGCTGAAAGTTTGCCTGTCGCTGGCACCGCTCAGTATAAGGGTCGATATATTGGTGAAAGGAGGATAATTCAGAGCTTTCCTCATCATTATTTCCTGATGATAAAAAGATTTATAATCGTGCTTGCAGGCTGCAAGAATGCTGAAATCTTCAGTGTTATAAGTCTGTATGATGACTTTGCCCGGTGTTTTCCCCCTGCCTGCTCTTCCCGCCACCTGGGTTATCAACTGGAAAGTCCTTTCTGAAGAATTATAATCTCCCGAGTTCAGCATGCTGTCCGCCGCAAGGACTCCTACCAGGGTCACATTGGGAAAATCATGGCCCTTAGCAATCATCTGGGTTCCTATCATTATATTTATATTTTTCTCCCTGAATGTTTTCAATATTTCCTCATGGGAATTCTTATATGTTGTGGTATCTGCATCCATGCGAATAACACTGCTGCCCGGAAATTGCTTTTTAACCTCCTCTTCCACCCGCTGGGTTCCCGTACCGAAATGCCTGATGTAGCCGCTGCCGCATTTCGGGCATACAGAGGGGTTCTTTACCGTATATCCGCAGTAATGGCAAATAAGCCTTTCCTCATGGGAATGGTATGTCATTGACACATTGCAGTTCATGCACTTCAACACATAGCCACAGTTCCTGCAAAGGACAAAGGATGCATGGCCCCTCCTGTTCAAAAACAACAGGGTTTGCTGCCGGCTTTCCACGTTTTTTCTGATCTCATCAGCCAGCTTTCTGCTGAAGATGGATCTGTTGCCTTCATTCAGTTCCTCCCGCATGTCAACTATCTCCACCGAGGGAAGAAGCATGTTGTTTGCCCTGGCGTCCATCTCCAGAAGCTCCATCTCACCACATTTTGCCCTGTAGTATGTCTCAATGGAAGGGGTAGCGGAACCGTAAAGCAATACGGCGTTTTCCATGGCACATCTTTTCCGTGCTATTTCCCGGGCATGGTATTTGGGCGTTATTTCGGACTTGTATGAGTTTTCATGTTCCTCATCAATCACAATCAGGCCAAGCCTTTCCAAAGGAGCAAAAACTGCCGATCTTGTCCCTACCACTACCTTGATTCTGCCATCCTTGATCAGTCTCCACTGGTCATACCTTTCTCCCAGGGACAGCCGGCTGTGCTGAACTGCCACATCCTTTCCAAAGCGGCTTTTGAACCTTTCCACCGTCTGAGGTGTCAGTGAGATTTCCGGCACCAGCACTATCGCTTGCTTTCCCATCTGGATGCAGTGCTGGATCAGTTGCATATAAACCTCTGTTTTTCCACTGCCTGTAACCCCATGCAGCAAGACTTCGGCAAATATGCCCTTGTCCAGCTTTGATTTTACTGATTCCAGCACACATGCCTGCTGAGCTGTTGGAGTGAAAGGCTCTGTATGCTCTATGTGCCTGTTTTCCAGGGGATCTCTGTTTACAATTACATCCTTATAAAATATATACCCATATTTCCTCAGGGTATCCAAAACCCCGGCGGTCACACCGGAGAATCTCAGAATGTCAGGAACTGAAATATACTCATTGTCCAGCAGCAGCTCCAGGACTCTTATCTGCTGTATCCTTTTTATCCTTCCGCTTTCAATATCTTCTATCACTTCTTCCCTGGGCACGGCCAGGCTTACCGCTTTAACCGTCTTTTCCCTTACCCGGCTGGTATATTCCTCGCATATTGTTATCAGCCCGGCTTTCTCCATTGAGTTCAACTGCTTTTTGAAGTTTCGGATGTTCGCACGGCTCTTCAGTTCTTCCAGCTCGCATTCCCCATTGGATTCTTCCAGCAAATCCAAAATTATTTTCTGGTTTTTTTCCACATCAGAACTCTGTTTTACAAGCTTTACAATACAAAGGCTTTTTATGCCTATGCCGGGAGGAAGCATGCATTTTATGGCATCGGAATAAGTGCAGATATACTTGTCTTTCATCCAGCGGGCCAGCTCTATCATATGCTTTCCCATAACCGGGCTCTCATCCAGGACCTTTTTTATTTCTTTCAATTCGGTGAATTCGGTTTCATTTACAACATCAAGAACGTATGCTTCCACAGATCTGTTTGCCCTGCCAAAAGGAACAATAACCCTTACCCCCGGGCTCACCGCATTCTTTAAGCTTTCGGGTATGATATAATGATACTCCCTGTCGAATTCTCTTGTTGAACTGCTCAAAACTACTGAAGCTATATCTCCCATCCAAACCCTTCCTGCCGCTTTTCATCAATATAATTTTTCACGATGAGTGTCATACAATGTTCATGGGCCCTACATCCTAAGGGAAAGCATCAATTCCTGCAATAACGTTCTGTAGCTGTTGTCGGGCAAATTACGCAGTTCATCCAAGCCCCTGTCCACATAGGTATTTAACATCCTCTTCGCCTCTTCAATGCCCTTGCTCTCCTTTACACCCCGGATGATTACCTCAACTTCAGCTTCCGACAACATTTTCCTTTTCTCAAAAAGGCCGGCAATCAGTTCTTTAAGTTTCACATTATTTCTCATGGCGTAGATGGCTGGAATAGTCACTATTCCCTTTGCTATGTCTCCGCCCACCGGTTTGCCCATTTCAACAGGATTGGAAATATAATCATAAAGGTCATCCCTTATCTGAAAAGCCATGCCATAGTAAAATCCGTACTTTGCAAGGCTTTTTTCGGTTTTCTGCGGGCACTTGCCCAGGTATGCCCCCAGAAGGCATGACGATGCGAACAACGCTGCTGTCTTCCTGCTTATTCTTTTCAAATATGAAAGCATGGAAGTGTTTACATTAAACTTGTCACTGAACTGATCGACTTCGCCTTCACATATGGATTTCATGCAGCGGGCTATGATTTCCAGCCTATCTGTAGAAACACCTTTGGACAACATGAGAACCGCTTTCGTGAATAAAAAGTCTCCTGTATACAAAGCGATGTCATTTCCATACTCTTCAGCTACAGTCAATTTCCCCCTTCTCATCTTTGAACGATCTACGATATCATCATGGACAAGGGTTGCAGTATGCAGTATTTCCAAGGCTCCGGCTGCCGGTACTGTTTTCTCACGGTTATACTTTCCGAATTTAGAGCATATTATGACCAAAGCAGGCCTCAGCCTCTTCCCGCCTGCATCCACCAGCTTGCCTGATACAGAGGACAGAAGCTCATTCCTGGAGGTAATATTTTTCTTAATATATGCTTCCACATTTTTTAATTCTTCCAGAACGTCAGGGTAAGCTTCCCACAACGCAATCAACCCCTACTGCAAAATATTGGTTTTCTCTATGGCCCTTGACAAAAACATGCTGCAGAAACCGACAAAGCACCCCATAATAATACCGGATACCATAAGCACGGGCAAGTAGGATAAGACCGCCGAAGTCTGCAGTATCACTACGGCTACCAGCACCTGCCCTATGTTATGGGCAACCGCTCCGGAAATGCTGATGCCTACAACGCTTAAAAACCTGGACATTCTCTTGTTTAAAAAATACATTACCAATGCGCTGAGGATCCCCCCGGCTACACTGAACAGGAATATCACCAGCCCGCCACCGAAAATGGATGAAAGCAGGCAACGGACTACGACAACTGCCAGGGTTTCCTTAAGCCCAAAATGCATTATCAGAATCATCGTTATAATATTGGCCAGCCCCAGCTTTATTCCGGGTATTCCAACCGGTATGGGTATGAACGATTCTATTATGGACAGTACCAGTGCCTGCGAAACAAAAAGGGCAAGCACTACAAGCTTTTTGGTTCCTTTCATTCTAAAGCCCTCTTAATAGATATCCCTTTCAATCTTTCCATCTTGCTGCGTTTATGTTCAATAAGGCAAAATGTATATGAACCGGTCCGGACGGTTTTCTTTCTAGTATGTCCCAGCATCAACCTCATTGTTTCCGCCCTGAATCACAACAACTACCTTGTTGGGAAGGCATGCAGCAGAACTGCCCCTTTCATCAAGCCAGCCCGTATGCACACATACCAGATCCGGGCAGTCTGATTCCTCAAACCGGATACGGCCTTTCTCCACCAGAATTTTGTTATTGTATTTGCCCGTCAGAGTTATGCGCTCAGGTTCTTCCACCCTGTCCAGGTCGATCTCCCGGATCACTTTGTTGTCCTGTTTTATCACGGCAATTTTGTGGCCGCCCGCATCGTTTTTAAAATACCTTATACCTGCAAAAGCTGCAACTGTGGCAGCCAGTATTAATATTACAAGTAAAAAATCACCTTTCTTCAACATAGGTAAAATCCTTACTATCTTCCTGATAAAATATAAATATATCTTTCAAGCCTTCGGTGACATACACTTTTTTGTCTTCCGTAACAAAAACCGCCTCTACGCCATCCAGGCTTTCCACAAGCTTCATCCCATTCTCCAGGCCCAGTACAAAAACGGAAGTGGATAGTGCATCGGCATCGATGGCACTGTCAGCTATTATTGTTGTGGATATGAGACCGGAATCCGCCGGGTATCCCGTCCTTGGATCCAGAATGTGGTGATATCTTACCCCGTCTTTCATAAAATACCTTTCATAGTCTCCGGAGCTGACCACCGCTTTATCCCTTACACTTATAGTGCCCAGGTATTTTCCGGCCGCCTCCCTTGGGTTTTGAATGCCGACCGTCCAAAGGTTTCCGTCAGGTTTGCTTCCCAGAACCACGACATTGCCTCCGAGATTTACCAGTGCGGATTCTATTCCGTTTTCCTTTAATACTTTTATAGCCTCATCGCCTGCATATCCCTTAGCAATTCCACCCAGGTCCACCATTTGCCCTCTACGGGCCAGATATGCAGTATGGTTGGCATTATCGATTTTTAAATCCCTGAAGTCCACCAGCTTTAAAAGCTCATCAATTTCATCCTTTAGCGGAACTCTGGGATTATCGGTACCTATATTCCATGCTTTTACCAAAGGTCCGATTGTCACATCAAAGGCGCCCTCACTCAACTCCGCGTACTCTTTTGCTTTATTTAAAACATAAAGTGAATCGCTGCTAAGTTTGACCTCTACTATGCCGGCCATATCATTCAAATCATCAATTTCGCTGCCAGTATCATTTACAGTCAGTATCTCTTCCAGTTCGGATATTCTTTTAAATACTTTATCGGCAGCTTTATCGGCATTTTTACCATATGCCTTTACCGTTATAATCGTACCCATGTACATTTCATATCGTTCCACTGATCCGTTGCTGCTAACTCCACTTTCACAGGATGTAAATATCAGTGATGAAATTAAAAATAAAAAAAACATGACTCTCTTTTTCATTTGGCTTCACACCCAAATAATAAAGCCCCTGGTCGCCCCGGAGCGGTTTTCTTTCAATTGTAAACATTAAATGTCTTGTTACATTCATCATATTCATTATATAGTATATAAAAATACCATGTCAAATATAGCGCTTGTAAATTTTTATTCAAGTTTATGATTTTCCTGGTAATTTTAACAAAAATGTGAACAAGTACACAAAAATGTGATATAATATCATTGATTTGCTAACTGCATATCATTTCCAAATGTTAGTTAATAGACAAACTAAAACGATTACCGAAAATATGAGAGTTTTCATGCTTATATATGCGATTTTTGGGTAATAAATAATAATGTACGAAAAATTGACAAGGGGGACTTTTTTATGTCAAAAAAAGTGCTTATTTTAGGAGCCGGATATGCAGGTATAGAGGCGGCGCTCACGCTACAGAAAAAAAAGAAAAGGGAAGATGACATTGAAATCACGATAATTGATAAGAATTCCTATCACACTTTGCTGACCGAACTGCATGAAGTAGCCGGCAACAGGATAAGAGAAGACGGGGTCATTGTGCCACTGCGGGACATTTTTAAATATTCTGATGTAAAAATAGTAAAGGATGAGATCAATGGCATAGACTTTGAAAATAACAAGCTCATTTCATCTTCGGCGGAATATCCCTATGACTACCTGATTTTAGCTGCAGGCAGTGAACCGAATTCTTTTGGCATACCCGGTATTGAAGAGCATGCTTTCACATTATGGTCATATGAACAGGCCATAAGGATAAGGGAGCACATAAAGGACTGCTTTGCAAAAGCGTCCCAGACACAGGATAAAGCCAAAAGGCAACAATTGCTCTGCTTCGTGGTAGGCGGCGGCGGATTTACCGGAGTGGAAACCATAGGTGAAATTGCCCAATGGGTAAAAAAGTTGTGCAGAGAGTACGGCATTGACAGGAGCGAAGTGAAGCTTGTACTGGTCGAGGCATTGGGGAGCATCCTTACCAACCTTAAGGAGCGTGGCGCCAGGAACTCAATGAAATATCTCGTCAACAAGCTGGGGGTTGAAGTATTATTGAACAGCGCCATATCCAGAGTCACCCCCGACCAGGTGGAAATAAAAACCGGAAGAGTTATTTCCACAAAAACTCTTATATGGACAGCCGGTGTAAAGGCAAACAATTTGGCAGAAAAACTGGATATAAACAAAGGCCGTGCCAGCAGAATCATTGTCAACGAGTACGCCCAAACCCAGTATAAAAACGTTTATTCCGTGGGTGACATATCGGCTTTTTCCACCGGGGAGAACAAAATACTGCCTGCTTTGGTGGAATCGGCGTTACAGACCGGCAGAGGAGCCGCAAAAAATATCCTTGCTGACATCAGGGGCAAGGAAAAAGAGAAAATTAAACCGAATCTCCATGGCGTCATGGTGTCCGTAGGAGCATTCTATGCCCAGTCAAATATAATGGGGCGCGAGCTTCCCGCATGGTTATCCATACTCATGAAGTACTTTGTAAATATCCATTATCTTTTTGGAATAGGCGGCTTTGAACTGGTAATGAGATATATCAAAGACGAGTTTCTGTTTAAACAACAGGATAAACTTCTTGTTGAAAAGCACTACTCTGTAATGAGACCGGCTTTCTGGCTTGTTCCCATCAGAGTTTTCCTCGGGTACTCCTGGCTGATGGAAGGTATTGAGAAAGTCCAACAGGGATGGCTTACCAAAGCCATGCTGGCAGGCCTGCCCGGAGCAGACGCGACATCCAGCGCATCCGTGACCGAAAGCGGAGAGACGGTATTCAGAATAATATCCGAGCATACACCAAGTTGGTATGCGTGGATTGCCAACAATCTGGTTATTCCAAACGCGTTGATTTTCCAAATATTGATTGTCATTGCCGAAATAGGCGTAGGCCTGGCCCTGATATCAGGAACCTTTACTTTCATTGCTGCACTGGTATCACTGGGACTGAATATCAACTTCATCCTCTCAACAGGCATGTATGAATACGACTGGTGGTATATACCTGCCGCCCTGTGCTTACTGGGAGGTGCCGGCAGAGCTTTTGGCATTGATCATTATTTGATTCCTTATCTGACGAGGCAGTGGAGATATTTTGTAAGAAACAGAAAAATCAAATTATGGCTGCGATAACGGATTTTATAAAAGGATCCTGAGAAACTATTGAGAATGCTATATGGGTTACATATAAAAGAATACCATAAAACTCTCCAAACTGCTTTTCATTGTTTGGAGAGTTTTTCAGTTATATTCGCCTATATGTAATTATACTGCTCAGCCTTTTACTTCATTTTAGATTATATATGTATGTGCGAAATTTATGTGTAAACACAAATGTGTAAGTATTTATATGTAAATGCTAATTCACAGGCATTTCAGCTTGCATATGTATATTCATCCATAACCGCTTTTGCTATTCATTATAAGCTTTTAAGTACCGGACTTGGAATTGGTTTTGTCGCTTTCCATATACGCGTCATTGCTTCCGTTCTCTCTGTTTTTACCTAGCTCCATCTTGGAAATGGATACCTCATAAGCGGTTTTTGTCAATACTTCTCCCGTTTCCAGCTTCTTTTGGTATTCCCTGCTTTGAATTCTGCCCCAAATCCTTATATTGGTACCAACTGGAAGGCTTTCTGCATATCTGGCATTTCTTCCCCAAGCAATGCAGGGTATGTAGTCAGACTTATTATATGGCCTGTTAACAGCCAACAGGATATCGGTTATTTCCCTTCCGAAGGGTGTGACCCTATATATTGGCTTTTTGCATATATATCCATTCAGGTATATCTGATTCGGATTCTTGAATACTGTATAATCATCCAGAAAATTTATATCTCTGGCGAAGACAACCAAGATCAGCTTGTTACCCTGATTACTGAAACTGTTGTATGAACGGAACTGGCCCTCAACCTCAATCATCCTGCCAACACTTAATTCCTCTTTCACTATCAATCGTTCCGAAATTGTTACCGGTATATAGT
>ENA-UPSB01001930-UPSB01001930.1-bioreactor-metagenome-genome-assembly--contig:-NODE-1930-length-21674-cov-4.906101_pt1 | contig 21674 bp, 18 predicted proteins | sample MGYA00238182_ERZ773286 | MGnify/ENA primary metagenome ERZ773286 (study PRJEB29026, sample SAMN07631240) | bioreactor metagenome | isolation source: Switchgrass digestor | place: USA: Dartmouth... | reverse complement strand
CATAATGTCGCTTTTCCAGGTCCGCTAACGCAGGATGCGGATACCGCTCAGGCGATAATACAGGCTGGAGGCCATCAGCGCGGCGAACAGCGCGCCCCACAGCAGCGAAAAGTCCGCCCCATCCAGAAGCAGAAAGTGGGCCAGGGCGCCGATCACCGCCGCGCCGGTGGCCACCTGAAAGAGCAGCTTCGAGCGCCGGCGGCGCACCACGAAGCGCACCGCCTCGGCGATGATCGCCCCGACCACAGGGGCCACGAACAGGGTGAAAATCCCCAGAAAGCCGGCCAGAAAGCTCCCGGCCAGCCCCAACACTCCGGCCACCAGCGCCCCGAAGACGTAATCCTGCGGTTTGGAGGTGTCGAAGGTGCGCTGCTGGCCGCGCACGCACTCCCGGCAGCGGTAGCCGGTGGGGGTTTGCACGGCGCACTGGCTGCAGATGGGCCGGTCGCAGCGGTTGCAGCGCAGCATGGTTTCCCGGTTGGGATGGACGTAACAGTGCAGCACGTCAGTGGTTGGCGTTACCTGAGTCATTAAAATCACCTGCGGCGGGGTTTTGCTCCATGTACTTGGTAATATTCCGGTAGAAATAGCCCCGGTCCTGGAAGCGCACGAAGCGCACACTGGCCGGGTTGTGGACCACCTGCACCCGGTCGCCGGGCTGCAGGTGCACGGCCGCCTGCCCGTCCACGCTGAAGACCACCTCGTGCTCGCTGAACGGCTGGATGGACACGCTGGCCCCCTCCGAGAGGATCACCGCCCGGTCCAGCGACAGATGCGGGGCCACCGGGACAATCAGGATGTTGCGCAGCTCGGGCGGCAGGATCGGCCCGCCGGCGGCCAGGGCGTAGGCCGAGGAGCCGGTCGGGGTGGCCGCGATCAGCCCGTCGGCCACGTAGCGGGCCAGCAGCTGGCCGTCCACCCGCACTTCCAGCCCGATGGGGCGCACGTACTGCCCGCGGGTGACCACCACGTCGTTGATCACGTCCCAGCGGCCGATCCACTCCTCGCCGCGCACATGCCCGGCCGTCAGCAGCATGCGCTCCTCCAGCCAGTAACGCCCGGCCAGCAGATCGGGCAGGCGCTCGTCCCACTGTTCGGGCTGCAGCTCCATCAGGAAGCCGAAGCGCCCCAGGTTGACACCCAGCACCGGGATGCCCAGCGGGGCGGCCAGGTGACCGGTGCGCAGCATGGTGCCGTCCCCGCCCAGGGCGATGAGCAGGTCGAACCCGCCGGAGGCCACCCGCTGGCGCAGCTTCTGGTCGGAGTACGGCCCCCAGAGCACGCAGCCCAGCCCGGCCTGGCGCAGCGAGGCGCTGATGCGCTCGGCTTCGGCCGGGGCCGCGGCGAGCGCCGGGTGGGTAATAATGGCCACCCGGTCCGGGACGGGTTGGGGGGAAACGGCAGTCATGGGTTTCATTATACCAACGGACCGGTCTGTCTTAAAAAGCGCGGCGGCCGGCTACTGGCCGGTGCGCCACCACAGCCACAGCCCGCCCAGGCCCAGCAGGCCCAGCAGCAGCGCGGCGGCCAGGCCGTAAAGCACCCCGCGGCCAAAGCGGGCGGCTTCCGAGGGGGCCGCGGGCGTCTCCTCCGCCGCTTCCGGAGAGGGGGTCCGGGCGGCGCTGGTCAGCTCGCCCTGCCGGGTCAGCGAAAAGGTCTCGCTGGGTGCCAGCGAGCCGGCCACCTGAGCCACGGCGGTGGCCACCGAAGGCGGCACGTCCTCCCGCCCCTCGCCCGCCGGGGGCGGGGCATCGGTTGGCTCTCCGGCCGGCAGGATTTCCAGCGTGCAGCCTTCAACGTCCACTTCCAGCGGGGCGGCCTGCTGGTCGAGCAGCGTCAGGCTGGTGAATGCCACCTCGAGCGTGCCGGGCCCGGCCGCGCGCAGCAGCACCTGGGCCAGCAGCCCCGAGCCGCTGACCGGGTCGGCGGGGAAGGACTTGCTCGCGCCCAGCGAAATGCGCCCGGCGGTCGGGTCGGCGGTGTTGTAGATGATCAGGTCGGGGGTGAAGAAGTCCTTGAACAGCCCGTTGATGCCCTCGCGCTGCGGGTCGGCGTCCACCACGCGCGCCACCGAGGGGTCCAGGGACAGCTCGGCCTGGTAGGCGTACAGGCCGCGCACGTCCCAGGCCATCAAATTGAGCACCACCCCCGCGCCCTCGCTGACCTGCCGCTGCTCAAACAGGCAGGAGATGCGGCCGCCCTCCGCCGCGGCGGCAGGCCGGGTGGGCGTGGCCGCGCCGATCGTCACCGTGCCGGCGGGACGGGTGGGCGTGCGCGTCGGGGTCGGGGTCGGGCCGGCAGTCGGCGGGGAGGGGGTGACCGCCTCTGTCTCTTCCGTTTCCCCGGTGGCGCTGGCCTCGGCCGTGGCGGTCAGCGCCTGGTCGGTCAGCGCGATGCCGGCTTCCTCGGTCAGCGGGTTGGACGGTTCGGTGGAGTCCTGGTACAGAACTGCGCCGGCCTGCTGCGGGAACAGCAGCCAGGCGGCGAACAGGGCCAGCAGGAGAAATCCGCGCGTTATCTTCATGAGGCAGCCTGGAGGGGCAGGAAGATGCGCTGCGCGCCGCCCCGGTCGGGGAAGCGCAGGGTGAGGATGCGGCGGTCGGGGTCGTAATCGGCGGGCAGGTCCAGCCCGGGAGGGAGGCGGTCCACGCCGTGGACGCGCACGATGGCCTCGCGCTCGGGCGGGCGGTAATCGCCTTCGCTGGCGTCCCATTCCAGCGTCAGGCCGGCCGGGTCCAGGTGCTGGCGCAGCCGGGTGCGGGCAAGTTCGCCGCGGGCGTAGCCGTAGGTCAGCCCGTCGTCCTCGTACAGGCTGAACTCGCCCTCGCCGGGGAAGACCTCCCAGGTGAGCGGGTCGAGCGGTTTTTCGCCGGTATGCTGCATCTCCGGCCCCAGCGGCAGCACCGCCCCGGCGCGGATATACAGCGGCAGGCGGTCGAGCGGGGCCGGGGCCAGGATGGTCGCCGGGCCGCGCAGGCGCTCTCCGGTCCACAGGTCGTACCACTCGCCGGCGGGCAGGTAGACCGTGCGGTGGCGGCGGCCGGGCTGGTAGACGGGCGCGGCCATCAGCCAGGGACCGAGCATCACCTGGTCGTGCAGGTGATAGGTCTGTTCGTCCCAGGGGAAGTGGTACAGCAGCGGGCGCAGGATGGGCGCGCCGGTGCGGCTGGCCTGCTCAAACAGGCTGTAGAGATAGGGCAGCAGCCGGTAGCGCAGCCGCAGATAACACCGGGCGATCTCCTCCACCTCCTCGCCGAAGGCCCAGGGCTCGTGCGGGCCGGTGTTCATCTCGGAGTGCACCCGGTAGAAGGGGAAGAGCATCCCCGCCTGAATCCAGCGGGCATACAGTTCGGGGCTGGCGTTGGCGTTGAACCCGCCGACGTCCACGCCCACAAAGGGCTGGCCCGAGAGGCCCATGTTGAGCAGCTGCGGCAGGGCCATCTCCAGGTGGCTCCACCAGGCGTGGTTGTCGCCCATCCAGGAGGCGGTCCAGCGCTGCAGCCCGGCGAAGCCGCTGCGGCAGAGCACGAAGGGGCGCTCATCGCCCAGCAGCTCGCGCAGCCCCTCGTAGGAGGCCTGCGCCATCCCCGAGGCGTACAGGTTGTGCACCTCGGCGTGCGCGGCGCGCTGGTCGGGCGGGCCCTGCACGGCGTCTTCGGGGAGCGTGCCCACCTGACCGCCGCCCTCGCTGAAGGGCCGGCTGAAGGTGGCCGGCTCGTTCATGTCGTTCCAGATGCCGCGCACGCCGCAGTTCACCAGGCGGGCCTGCAGCTGGCCCCACCAGCGGCGCACCTCGGGGCGGGCGAAATCGGGCCACACCGACAGGTCCGGCCAGCAGTAGGCCTTCACCGGCTCGCCGTCCGGCCCGGCGACGAAACAGCCGCGCTCCAGCCCCTCGCGGTAGACGTCGAACTCCGGGTCCACCTTGACGCCCGGGTCGACGATGGCGGTGAGGTGAAAGCCCTGCGCGGCCAGGTCGGCGGCCATGCGGGCCGGGTCGGGGAAGCGCTCCTGATTCCAGGTGAACACGCGGTAGCCGCGCATGTAGTCGATGTCCAGGTGGATGCAGTCGCAGGGCAGCCCGCGGCGGCGGAACCCGGCAGCGATGGCGCGCACGGTCTTCTCGTCGCCGTAGGACCAGCGGCTCTGGTGAAAGCCCAGCGCCCAGCGGGGTGGCAGCGGCATGGTCCCCAGCAGCTCGGCAATGCCCGCGCTGACCCCGGCCGGGGATGGCCCGTAGAAGACGTAATAATCCAGCTCGCCGCCCTCCGCCTGCAGCACCATCCGGCCCGCTTCGTTCAGATCGAAGCTGGAGCGGAAGGTGCTGTTCAGGTACAGCCCGTAGACCAGCCCGCTCTCCTCGCCGCTGCGGGGCGGCTGCACCGACTGGTAGAGCGGCACGGCGATGTACAGCGGGTCCACCCCCTCGCCGTGCGGCCGGGCGGGGTCGGTGGTCCAGTTTTCCATGCGGCGGAGGGACTTTTCCAGCGGCCCGGCGCGCTGGCCGAAGCCGTAGAAATGCTCTTCGGGCGCGGTATGCTTGACCAGACGGAAGCCCCCGCCGGGGCGCAGATCGGGCGGCTGCAGGTCGGCGCAGAAGATCCAGCCGCGCGGGTCACGGAAGGACACCCGGCCGCTCTCGCGGTCGATCACCGCGCTGAAGGCCCCCGCGTCGAGCGCCAGGGCCTGCTCGCTTTCGGCCAGACGCGCGGCGGCGGGCGGGAAGTCCTTCTCGGGCCGGGTGACGGCCCAGGGCCGGCGCGGGGCGAAGGAACCGTCCGCGGCGAAGCGCACGCGGATGATGTGCGGGGTGAGCGCGGTCACCGCCAGGCGCGGCCCGCCAAAGTCGACGGTGAGCGCGGCGCGGTCGGGGTCGAAGGACCAGGATTGTGCGGGTCGGAAGGGAATGGGCTGCATACTCGCCTCGGCGGAGCGGCGTGCGGGAGAGGTCCCCCCGATGATTGTATCACGAAGGCCCCGGGGGGATGGGCGGTATCTCTCCCCTCGAGCGATCATGGTACAATGACCCCATTCGCTCATGAAGGATTCCGGGATGAAGTACGAAGCAGTTATTGGACTGGAAGTACACGCCGAATTATCAACCGCATCGAAGATGTTCTGCGGCTGCCCGGTGGTGGATGCCACCCTGAGCCAGCCCAACACGGCCGTGTGCCCGGTGTGCACCGGCATGCCGGGTGTGCTGCCGGTGGTCAACCAGCAGGCGGTGGAGTACGCCATTCGCGTGGCCCTGGCGCTCAACTGCAGCATCGCCCGCACCAGCATCTTCGCCCGCAAGAATTATTTCTACCCCGATTTGCCCAAAGGCTACCAGATTTCGCAGTACGAAGCTCCGCTGGCCGAGAACGGCGTCCTGCGCATCGACACCCCCTCCGGCGAGCGCGACATCCGCATCCGCCGCGCCCACCTGGAAGAGGACACCGGCAAGCTCACCCACGTGAGCGAAAACGGCGAGAGCTATTCGCTGGTGGATCTCAACCGCGCCGGCGTGCCCCTGCTGGAGATCGTCTCCGAGCCGGACATGCACTCCGTGGAGGAGGTGCGTGCCTACGCCGAGGAGCTGCGCGCCATCCTGCGCTACCTGGGCGTCAACTCGGGCGACATGGAAAAGGGCGTCATCCGCTTCGAGGCCAACGTCTCCATCCGCCCGGTTGGCTCGACCGAACTGGGCACCCGGGTGGAGATCAAGAACCTGAACAGCTTCCGCGCCCTGGAGCGCTCGGTGGCCTACCAGATCGAGCAGCAGGCCCGCCGCCTGGACCAGGGCCTGCCCGTGGACCAGGAGACCCTGGGCTGGGACGAGGCCCGCGGGGTGACCTACGTGCAGCGCTCCAAAGAGGAAGCCCACGACTACCGCTACTTCCCCGAGCCGGACCTGCCTCCCCTGGTGGTGGAGCCGGAATGGGTGGAGCGGGTGGCCGCCGGCCTGCCCGAGCTGCCCCGCGCCCGGGTGGAGCGCTTCGAGCGCGAGCACGGCCTCAGCCGCGCCGATGCCCGCCTGCTGGTGGAGGACCGCGCCACCGGCGATTATTTCGAGCAGGTGCTGGCTGCCGCGCCCGACCTGCCCCCGCGCCTGGCCGCCAACTGGATCCTGGGCGAGATCTTCGCCTGGCTGAACACCTCCGGCGAGCGCATCGAGTCCATCAAGGTGCCCCCGGCCGGGCTGGGCGAGCTGCTGCACGCGGTGCAGAGCCAGCAAATCAACGCCGCCACCGGCAAGGCCGTGCTGGCTGAAATGCTCCAGTCCGGCCGGTCAGCCGGCGAGATCATCGCCGAACGCGGCCTGGCGCAGATTTCGGACGCGGACTACATCGCCGGGCTGGTGGCGAAGGTGATCGCCGAGAACCCGCGCGAGCTTTCCAGCTACCTGGCCGGCAAGGAGACCCTCTCGCAGTGGTTCTTCGGCCAGGTGATGCGCCTGGCCGGCGGGCGGGCCAACCCGCAGGTGGTGCGCGCCGAGCTGCAGCGCCAGCTGTCCGAAAAGAAGACTGCCTGATTTTATCAGGGGCACGAGGCAGGTGGTTGACCCCGCGCTCCGGCACCCGAATCACACACCGCGCAGCGGAAAGCCTCTGCGCGGTTTCCGACTCCCCGGCGGACCGCAGGCGCCCTGCCGTCCTTCTCCCGGCTGCGCGGGCCGCGGCCCGCGCAGCCGCCCCGCATCACCCCTCAACCTGGCCAGCCGGGGCGCATCCCGGCGGCGCATTCTCCTTCCGTGCGGCGATTTGCCCCTATAATATCTACCAGGAGACCGCAAATTATGTTTGATCGTTTTTTCGGCAGACCTGAATCGTCCGGCCCGGAGGACCGCGTGCCGCCCGGCCAGGCCCTGACCAGCAAATTCCCGGTGCTGCACTACGGCCCCATCCCCCGGTTCGACCCCGAAACCTGGGATTTCCGCGTCTGGGGTGAGGTGGAATCTCCCCTGCGGCTGAGCTGGGAGGAGTTCAACCAGCTGCCCCGCACCACACTGAAAATCGACATACACTGCGTCACCCGCTGGAGCAAACTGGACACCCGCTGGGAGGGCGTCTCGGTGCGAACGCTGATCGAGCAGGGCCTGATCAAGCCCCTGCCCACGGCCCGCTACGTCATGCAGCACGCCGAGTACGGCTTTACCGTTAACCTGCCCCTCGAAGTGGTGCTGCAGGACAACTTCCTGCTGGCCACCCACTACGAGGGCGAACCCCTCACACCCGATCACGGCTTCCCGCTGCGCGGCATCATCGGCCACATCCCCGATAAGGACGGCCTGGTGACGCCCTACTTCTGGAAGGGCGCCAAATGGCTGCGCGGCCTGGAGTTCATGGCCCAGGACCGTTTAGGGTTCTGGGAGCAGGCCGGCTACCACAATGAAGCCGACGTGTGGAAGGAGCAGCGCTACGCCTGAGCGCTAGCGGCGGAACACGAAGCGGGCGTAAACCCCCAGCGCGATCCCCAGCAGCAGCACCCCGGCACCCAGGATGCCCAGCAGCGGAGAGCGCCCGCCCTCGCTGACCGGCAGCGGCTCGGCGGATGAGCTCAGCTGGGCGCCGAACTCCAGCAGCGACTGGTCCCCGGCGCGCACGCGCAGTTCGTAGGTGGTGCGGGTGGTCGGGTTGTAGCCTTCGGGCACGGCCAGCGAGATGGAATAGTCTCCCTCGGGTAGCTCGGTGAAGCAGGTCGGCGCGGGGCCGGTGCTGCCCGTCTTCGAGACCTTGCCCGTGCGGTCGGTCAGCGAGACCGCGCCGCCGGGGATGGATTCCTCGCCGTCCTCGGCCATGGCGTTGCCGTCCACGTCGTTGTACAGGCGGATGCACACCTCGCCGGTGCCGGCGAAGGGCGTGCCCTGGATCACGTCGGTGGGGGTGGGCGTCGGCCCGCTGGGGGTGATGGTGGGGGCCGCCGTGCCGACGATCAGCATGGTACCCGCGATGGGAGCGCACTCGCCGCCGCGCATGCCGTTGAGCAGCACAATGTCCTCGATGCTGATGCCCATGCGCAGCGAAATGCTGGTGCAGGTGTCGCCGGGCTGGACCTCGTAGAGAATGCGGCCGTCGGGTCCGGCCGTGGGGGTGGCATAGCTCACCTGCGGGTCAGCGGAGCGGGCCTGGGCGGCCAGGGCCGGCACAAACAGCACCGCCGCCAGGCCGGCCAGGATGAGCAGGAGTGCGAGAGTATGTTTATTCATGGGATCACCGTTCGGCGAAATTATATCATGGGCCGGTACGGATTCCGGCGGCATGCATCCGCCGGGGAGAAGTTTGCGTACCCTTAAATATCAGGTAAACTTGGGAAACACTGGTTGACGCCGAACGATTGGATCACCGCTGCTGCTTCCTCGCCCCTTTAGCGGTCGCCCTTGAAGAGGATGATCGATGTTTGAAAATCCAGCTTCACCCCGCGTCTACCCGGAAGATGAAGGTCAGCTGGCCCGAGCCGCCGGGAGCGATCCGGCCGCCTTCCACCTGCTGTACCGCCACGTTCTCCCCCGCCTGTACCGCTACTATTACGACCTGGCCGGCGAGACCGGCCGGGCCGAGGCGCTGACCCGCGCCGCCCTGCAGAAAGCCTGCGCCCGTCTTTCGGCCCGTCCGCAGAAGAGCACCTTTTCGGCCTGGGCGCTGGCGCTTTCGCGCCCGGCGGCCGCCGACCTGGCCCGCGAACCGGCCCCGCCGGTCAACGGCGAGCTGGCCCCGCACCTGCTGCAGAAGGCCGCCCCGGCCGGGCGTGAGCTGCTCCGCCTGCGCTACGCCGCCGAGCTGACCCTGCCGGAGATCTCCGCAGTCATCCGCCGCCCGGCCGGCATGGCCGAGCGCAGCCTGCGTGCCAGCCTGCAGACTATGCTGGAGGGGCTGGCCGACTTTGGCCTGCAGCCGCCCGAGAACGCCGCCGGCTGGCTTTCCGGCCAGCTCACCCAGTACTATGCACGGGTGGACCCAGACCCGCGCTTCGCCCTGGAGCTGGAAAACGAGCTGTGGGCGGGGCTGCAGGCGGCCTCCGCCCCGCGGCCTTCATGGGGTGAACGGCTCGCCGGGGTCTTCTCCGCCCGCCTCCGGCTGGGGACCCTGGCGCTGGCCGGCAGCCTGGCGCTGACCGCCGCCGTGCTCTGGCTGGGTCCACCCCGCGTGCTGGCTGCCGCTCAGGACGCGCTGGTGGCCGCCGGGCTGAGCTACGTCAACCTGGACGGCGCCCGCGTGCTCGACGAACCGGTCACCGTCAGCCAGGAGATGCGCACCGGCCACGCCAGCCCCACCCACACCGCCGCCGTCGAACTGACCGTTTCTCAGGTGATCGCCCACCAGGACGGCACGCTGGTGCGCTTCCAGGCGCAGGGCCTGGAGGCCAGCGCAGCGGCTGGCACGGAGGATTACAGCAGCGCCATCCACCTGCGCCTGCCCGACGGCACCATGCTGCGCCCGCTGTATCTGGAGGTGGCGCCCGGCGGGGCCTACGCCGTCTTCCCCCGCCTGCCGCTGGACGTAATGGAAGTCACCCTGACCATCGACCGGCTGCCGCTGATGAAGAGCGGCCAGCGGCCGGAAAACTGGGAGGTGCCCCTGCCGCTGCGCAAGGCCAACGCCGCCGACCCGGCCGAGCGCCCCCCGCTGGTCTACCGGCCCGAGGTCGAGGGTGAAAGCCGCCAAGGCATCACTCTGGACGTGCTGCAGGCGGAAGAGTCCTACGGCGAGACCGCCGTGCTGGCCCGGGTAAACCTGGAGCGCCCCGGCTGGCGGCTGACCAGCCTGCCGCCCCGGGTGGAGCTGGTCGATACGAACGGGCAGGTCTATGACTCGCGCTCGGGCCGCCCGGCCGGCGAGCTGGTGGTCCGCCCCCGGGCAGATTGGATCATCGGCCCCTTTGGCATGGTCATCAGCGGCACGCCGGAAGAGCAGCTGCCCGACGACGCCCGCACCTACCGCTTCCCCGGCCCGCTGCCCCCCGGCGGCGAGCTGACCCTGCGCATGGGCAAAGTGTCCGCCTCGGCCGACCTGGACCTCCGGCTGCGCATCGACGAGCTGCTGCCCGCGGGCGCGGATCCCCAGTCCGGAGGTGCCTGGGAATCCGGCCGGATCCTGGACCTGGGCGGCGTTCCGGTGGAGCTGCGCCGCGTCGGCTATTACGAGGACGAGATTCGCGGCGGGCGGCGGCGCGGACGCCTGTACCAGTACCGCCTGGAGCTGTACGTGCTGGAGGAGGGCCTGCAGATCAGCCGCATGATCTACTCGCTGGGCGACGCCGGCACCCTGCGCGGGGTGGAAACCCCGGTGATGGGCAGCCGCTTCGACCTGGAAATCTCCTCCTTCTCCCCCTTCGAAGGCCCGGTGGAGGTGCGGCTGCACCAGGTCACCTTCACCGCCGCCGGCCCCTGGGAGGTGCGCTGGCCTTCCCGCCTGCCCGCTCCGGCGGTCGAGACCAGCGCCTACACCCCGGATGAAGCCGTGGCCGAACAGGACGGCCTGACCGTGCGCGCCGAGCGGGTGGAGCGCAGCGACTTCCTGACCCGGGTGCGCCTGGGCGTCTCGGGTCTGCCGGAGGGCTACCGGCTGGTGGGCTGGTCGCCGCCCGAAGCGCTGCTCGCCCGGGAATCGCCCGCCGGGCCGCTCGAGCCGCTGCCCGTGGTGTACCGTGACCCGCAGCTGAGCCCCGCTCGGCCGGAGGAGGCTGCCTTCGCCGGTCAGCTGATCCCCGGCCGCCAGGCCAGCCTGGAAGTGCAGGCCCTGACGCTCGCCGCGCCGGGCCAGGCCGCCTTCACCCTTTCCCTGCCGGACCGCGGCGAGATGGCCATGGAGATCATCGAAGCCCGCGGGGTCGACGAGCAGCTGGGGGCCTTCGAGTACTGCAATGCGGTGCATTCCTCCGGCAGATGGCCGGTGGACATCAGCATCCAGGCCGGCGGGATGAAGCTGCACTTTTACCGGGCCAGCCTGAGCGGCGACAGCCAGCGGCCCAACCGCTTCCTGCTGCGTCTGGAGGGCGAAGTGGTGGAGCAGTCCGACCTGCCCGTGCAGCAAATTGTAATTGGCCGGATGAGCATCACCGGCCCCGGCGGCGAGACCTATACCGAAGCCAGCAGCCTGGTGAAGGTGGGGACCACTTTTACCGCCTTCCTGGATCTGGGCAGCGCCTACACCGGCCAGGGAGGCGAGGCCCGGGTGGAGTTCTACGACATGCAGGTGATCGTCACCGGCCCCTGGCGGCTGAACTGGGCGGCGAAGTAGGTTTTACCGCCCGCGGCAGCAGGGGATACGCGGGAAAGGGAACCGGGCAGCCTTGGGCTGCCCGGTTTTCGAATACCTGTAAGCTGTCTGTACGTACGGTTATTCTTTCCCGGCTGGATCGTCCGCCGCTTTGGTGGCGGCCTGTCTGAAGGCCATCATCGAGCCTTTGGATAGATCTGCAATGGTCTGGCCTTCGGGCAGCGCCAGGATATCGTGAGCGCTCATGCCCACCAGAGGGGCAACCGGGCGGAAGCGGGCAAAGATGGTAAACCCTTTCAGCAGCTCTGCCTGGATGATCTGTCCCTGATCGTCCAGGATAAGCATGCCGTACTCCCGGCTGCCCCAGAGTGAGCGGTGAACGCCGATGTACTGGCGCCCCAGCTGCCTCTGAAGGGTGACATGGCCGTATATCTGCCTGCTCTGCCAGTAAACCAACACGCCCTGCAGCAGCCAGACCGCCAGAATGCCAACGATAATTACCAGCGTCGGGTTTTCCATGTATCGCTACCTGGACGAATCTGCCAGTTTTTTCCGGAAGTCCCGGACGACCTGCATGAAGTTCTTGACGCGTTCCGGATCTGCATCGTTCCAGGTAATGCCGTCCTTCTTGAAGTAGGTCCCGACGATGCCGCCGTCCGCCACGGAGAGATATTTTTCCACGGTGTTGATGCGCACGCCGGTATTGACCAGCACGGCCGCCTCAGGAACCACCGACTTGACCTCGCAGATAATGTCCAGGTCCGCTTCCATTCCGGCGGTCAGACCGGAAATGAGGAGCACGTTGAACAGGCTCGAGGTCACCACGCTGCGGGCAACCGCCTTCAGCGGGCGCACATCCAGCGATCCGCAGAACTCGGGCACGATGTTGGCGAACAGTTCCAGCTTATCGTTCCCAACATCCCGCAGGATCTTCCGCACTTCGTGGATGTCCGGCTGCCACAGGCCCATATCGCTGGCGTAGACGCCGGTGAACACTTCGCGCACGAAGTGGGCGTCCACCGCGTTGGCGACCGACACCGTGGCGATCGGGTCCCAGAGCATGTTCACGCCGTAGGGAATGGTGAGCTCCTCGGCCACCCGCGAGATGCAGTCGGTCATGGCGGCGATGGAGGTCGGGTGGATCTTGAAGGTGTAGGGGCGGTCGTACTCATTGCAGAACATCACCCCGTCCACACCGTGCTCCTGCATGATCAGCGCGTCTTTGCGCGCTTTCTCGCGGATCGCCCGCATGCCTTTGGCCGCGTCATACTGGTAGGACCCGGGCAGGGCGGGAACATGAACCATACCGATAATGGGCTTTACTTCTTTGAAAATCTTCTGGAGTGGATTGGTCACTGTAACCTCCTTTTAGCAGTCCGACTTAAAGAATGATTCGGCCACCAGCTGGTCCTGCATGGCACGCAGGTGGACCACAAAGCTGTCTCTGGGTAAAGACACCATGTCGTAGGTGATCGGGCATCCCTTCGGCACGTCGACCAGAAGCTGGCAGCCCTTGGCCAGCCCGCCGGGGAGCAGGCGCTGCTCGCGGACCACAGACGCCCGGTCGATCTCTCCGTACATTGTGTAACCGCCAAACCCGTCCAGCACTTCTCCGGCCTTCAGGTCTCGCTTGGCGACGGTAAATACCTCGGCCACCGGCTGGCCGAGAGGAATCAGCGTGGGCTCTCCATACACCTGAGCCAGAACCGCTGAGAGAGGGGTCTCCATATCGCACAGGTGGTAAGGCCGGAACAGCAAATAATTCGGGCCGTCCCCCATGCGCTCAAACCACAGGTCTTCCCGGATCAGCGGGTTGTCCGTGGTGATGATTACAAAAACACCGGGGGCGATTTCGCCGCGTGCGTAATCGACAACACCTTTTTGCTGCAGCACGCCTCCCTGGCTGACCAGAGAGAACACTTTGGGCAGGTTCTTTACCTCGGTGACGGGGCCATGCATCCCGCGAACATCCGGAACCAGCCCGGTGGCATTTGCCACGGCAGCCATTTCCACCATGGTCTTCGAGCCGTCCACGAACGAGCAGTGCATGCGAGCGCTGGTGCCGACTTCGGCGGCATCCTCGGCGACACTGTCCGGCGTGGCGGATCGATCCAGAGGATTGTTCTTACCCTTACCGGCCGCGACCACCTCAAATCCCATCGCGCGGGCAAAATCGTAGAGTTCCAGAATGGCGGCGGGTTCATCGCCGGCGGCGCCGGTGAACACCACGCCGGCAGCTTTGGCGAGGTGGCTCAGGATATGCCCCACCGTGACCACCGTCTCATAACTGAGCATGACCACGTGCTTGCGCGCCAGGATGCTCATGAAGGAAACCTGCGCGCCTACTTCGGGCACGCCCGTGGCTTCGATGACCACATCCACAAAATCAAGCTTCGGGATGAGCGCCGCAGCAGGGGTGATGTAGACTTCCCCGGCCTGCAGGCGATCCATGCTCGCATCCTGGCTGGAATTAATCTCAACACCTGTATAACCTGAAGCCTGCAGGGCGGATTTCGCATGGTCAAGGACCTTGTCTGCGACAGCAACCAGCTGGATGCCCTGCATCTGCTTCATCACGGCAACCATATACTTGCCCATCTGACCGGCGCCAACCAGACCAACGCGAATCGGGGCGCCCTTCTTTTCCAACTCGGATAGTTTTTGAAAGAGTCTCATTCTCTTATCCTCGATGATCAATAACTACCGATAGGGATATGGTGAACATCGCTATCCCAGTCAGCGGTTGTGATTGACCACCGGCTGGCTTCCTCAACAGCTTGCAGTCCATCGAGAATGGGGCCGGTGGTCAAGTTCTAAACACAGAGATCTATTTTCAGGCCTCTATTAGTACATGCCCAGGCCGGCGATCCAGCCGATGACGACCGCGATGGGGCCGGTGATCCAGCGGGAGAACAGCATCGCCGGAATACCAACTTCCACCGTCTTCGGGGTGGCTTCGGCCAGCGACAGGTCAACCGGGAAGAAGTCGCAGCCCACCTGCGTATTGATGGCGAACAGCGCCGCGATGGCCAGATTGGGCGGGATGGCCCCGGCCCCGATCTGGGTTCCCAGCAGGGTCCCCACGACGGAAGCGATGACGGCGCCAGGCCCCAGCAGCGGAGACAGGACCGGAATACCGCACAGCAGGCTGATGACAATCAGCCCCAGCAGATTGTTGGCCAGCGGGGTGAGCACATTGGCGATAGTGCTGCCGATCTGAGTGCCCAGAATGATACCGATCATCGCGGAGACAAACACCATGAACGGGAGCACATTGCGGATCACCTGCTCAACCGTGTCACGACCGGCGGCGTAGAAGTTATTGATAAAAGCGCCGACAAATCGGCTGACGAATTCCATGGAACGGTAGGCGATATTCATCTTGTTACCCTCAACTCCTAGAACATTGCAGCCCGGGGCTGTTCTTCAGCGACTTCATACAGGGAATCCACGGTAATGCCTCGGCGAGCCATCATCAGGGCCATGATCCGCTCCGTAATGATGCCGCGGACCAGAATGACCACGAGACCCGCCAGGAAGGCGCGAACAGCCATCGGGGCCAGCGACAGGCCCAGGGTCTGAATACCAATGGCAATACCCATATAGACGAAGATTTCAGCCGGGTTGATGTGGGGGAACAGGCCCAGAGGGGGATGGAAGAACGACTCGGTGGCGTCAATGAAACCGGGCTTGTGCTCTTCTTTCAGGAACCGGCCCATGGTGGTGGCGAGCGGGTTCATCAGGACAATAACAGAGATGACCGGCAGAACCAGATAGCGGGCGAACACATTTCCGGTCAGCTTCTCAGCCGTTCGTTCCACCCGTTCAGGACCGATGAGCCTCACGATCAGGTTCACCAGCGTCATGAGAACCAGCAGGGTGGGGATGATGCCAGTAGCGATACCGACAAAAGTATCCGCCCCTGTCTGGATCAGTGCGAAGAAACCTTCAACAAACCGAACTAACGCATCCATCAATAACTCCTTTCAAACTCGGCGGGCTAAAGAATAATGGGCAAACAGGTGCTGCAGGTTAAACCGGGGTGTACGTTACTCGAACATCCAATTGAGCTAACGCATCGACAAACATGGGATGGATATCTGAATCGGTTATGATGTGGTCTACTCTGGTCAGTTCAACCACATTGGCCATGGCGACACGGCCGAACTTCGTGTGATCAGTGATCATCACGGTCTGCTGTGAGGCACTGATCATAAATTGTTTCAGTCTGGCTTCAGCAATATTGGTGACGGTTACTCCTTTCTCGATGTCTACGCCATCGACGGCCAGAAAAAAGGTGTCGGCATTGAGGGATCGCGCGATCTGTTCTGCATACCCTCCGATGCAGTTGAACTGGTGAGGGCGAACCAGTCCACCCGCAACAATCACCTGTGTGTCGGAATTGGCTGAAAGCGCCACCGCAACATACAGATCAGGGGTGATAACGGTAAGGTTCTTTTTCCCCTGCAGATGGACAGCCAGCTGATACGCAGTGGAACCGGAATCGATAAAGATGGTCTGCCCATCCGCAACCAGATCTGCGGCAGCCCGTCCGATTTGTTCTTTCAGCTTCTGGTTGATGACGGTTTTTTCTGAATACAGGGGTTCGTAGGCGGCTCTTTCCTGAGGGAGGATGGCTCCGCCATGAACACGAATGACCTTGTTGGACTGAGCGAGAAAATCGAGATCGCGCCGGATAGTGATCGGCGCGACATTGAATTTATCGGCCAGCTCCTGGACACTGACCTTGCCCAGATCCTGGATCAACTCCAGAATGGCCTGCTGCCGCTCAGGGGCAAACTGGAAATTACGGGAAGGTGAGCCGGTGTTCATAAGAATCGCTTTCCTTCTCCAAATTGGGTTCCAACGGGATAACCTCGAACATGTTAGCACGTTTGTGTTCGTTTTACAAGTGTTTTTATGTTCTTTTTGCTTCTTTTGAGTTTTTTTAAGATTGTTTTCCGCCTCCAGAGGCGATATCCCCCTCGCCAGCAGAAAAAACCCCGCGCCTGGCGCGGGGTATGTTTAGCGGAACAGCCCAGCCCGGGCGAGCCGGGGGCTGCGGAGATCAGGGAGAAGGCAGGCGGCTAGCGCCTGCGCCGGCGGGGCAGGGCGAAAGCGAGCAGGAGAATTACGACAGATGGCCCGAAAATGGAGGATATGGGTTCACGACACAAAAACGTGCCCCTCTGCCCCTCACCACAAACCGCGATCTCCCCTACCGCCGGTCCTCCAGCGTCTGCTGCTCCTGCCTCACCGTCAGATACAGATTCTCCGCCTTGAGCTCTTCCAGCGTATATGTAGGCGCTTTGAGCGCCTCGGCAAGGCGCTCGGCCAGGCCCTGGTCGAAGCTGGGGTGTTCCATATTAATCACCACCGAGTGCAGGTGCTCCATTTCGGCCAGCTGCGCGGCGATGCGGTAGGCCTCCTCCTGGGGCGGCAGGCTGCCCACCGAGACGTTCCCCGCCCCGTCGGTCAGCACGATCAGCAGCGGCATCACGTCGGCGTGCAGGATGCGCTCCCGGTGCAGCACCTCGTAGGCCATCATCAGCCCGGCCGAGAGCGGGGTCTTGCCGCCCACGGGGATGCGCTCCAGTGCGCGCTGGGCCAGCAGCACCGAGTTGGTCGGCGGCAGCACCAGGGTGGCGCGGTCCTTCTGGAAGACCACCAGCCCCACCCGGTCGCGGCGCTGGTAGGCGTCGGTCAGCAGCGAGAGGATGGCCCCCTTGGTGGCGGCCATGCGCTCGGCCACCGCCATCGACCAGGAAGCGTCCACCAGGAAGAGGATCAAATTGGACGCCCGGCGAACGCGCACCTTGCGCATGTAATCGCCCGGCTTGATGGAGAAGGCCACCCGCTGGCGCTCGGCGGCGCGGCGCTTCTGGTAGGGAGCCGCGGCCCGCAGGGTGGCGTCCAGGGCCAGGTCCTCAGCTTTGCCCGGGGTGGGGCGCGACTGCACATAGCGGCCGCGCTTGCGCTCGGTGCGGGTCACCGAACGGCGGCCGGCGAAGCGGCGCACCATCTTATCCAGCGGAGTGTCCAGCCGGCGCGGGGCGAACTGGTCGCCGATGCGCACGCGCGTGCCGCCGTCCCACCACTGCGCGGAAGTGTTCTTGAACACCTCTTCCGGCGGCTGCGGCTGGAGCGGCCCGCCTTCGGCTGATTCTTCAACCTCGCTTACCAGGCCCTCATCGCCTTTTTTTTTTCGTCCTGTTCGGCTTCCTCTTCGACGGTCTCTTCCCGGCCCTGCGAGGCCCCGCCGACCAGGCCCTCAATCTTTTCCTGCAGCTGGTCGACGCTCATCTCGCCCTGCTGGAAAGGCCCCCGCTTCAGGCGGTGCGGCAGGGCCAGCTCGGCGGCCAGCATGATGTCGCGCTCGTTCACCGCGGTGCGGCCCTCGAACGCAGCCTGGGCGCGGGCGGCCTTGAGGATCACCAGGTCGGCGCGGTGGCCGTCCACCTGCATGGCCGAGGTGATGGAGGCGATGGTCAGCAGGTCGCGGCTGGTGTAAGTCACCTGCTCGACCAGCTGGCGGGCGCGGTCGATCTGCTCCGAGAGCTCCTGCTCCCGGGGCAGCCACTCCTCGCGGAAGGCCTCGGCGTCGGCCTCATAGGCCAGGTTGCGGCGCATAATCTCCACCCGCTCGCGGGCGCTGCGGATGCCGTGGATCTCCACCGAGAGGGCGAAGCGGTCCAGCAGCTGCGGGCGCAGGTCGCCTTCCTCGGGGTTCATGGTGCCCACCAGGATGAAGCGGGCCGGGTGCGAGAAGGAAATGCCCTCGCGCTCGACCACGTTGACGCCCATGGCGGCGCTGTCGAGCAGCACGTCCACCACGTGATCGTCCAGCAGGTTGACCTCGTCGATATAGAGCAGCCCGCGGTTGGCCGCCGCCAGCACACCCGGCTCGAAGTGGCGCTCGCCCTTCTGAATGGCCTTCTCGATGTCCAGCGTGCCCACCACGCGGTCCTCGGTGGCCGAGACGGGCAGGTTGATGAAAGCCGTGCGGCGCACGTCCACGGTGGGGGGCGGGTTGCCGTCGGCGAAGCGCTCGCGGCACTCGGTGCACCAGGCCGACCGGTTGTTGGGATCGCAGCCGAAGCGGCACCCGTGAATTACCTTCACCAGCGGCAGCAGGGCCGAGAGGGCGCGCGCGGCGGTGGACTTGGCCGTGCCGCGCTCCCCGCGGATTAGCACGCCGCCAATGCGCGGGTCAACGGCGTTCAGGATCAGGGCGCGCTTCATGCGCTCCTGGCCTACGATGGCGGTAAACGGATAAATCACGGGCATAAAATGGTGCGTCCTTTGCCAGTCTTAAATTTTCGTCTCCGGGGTAAGTGTATCATCGGAGGGGTTAGAAATCAAATCCAGACCGGCGGGTGAGGGTGGGGGATGGGTCTTCATGGGGGCAGGTGCGGCGATGCACGCAGGCGCTGCGGGCGCGGCCCGAGTGTATACTTAACCTCACCATCCTTTTTCGCCCCTGTGGAGACACCCATGTTACTAACCCTTCCCAAAGACCCGAAGGTCTTCCTTAACTGGACCTGGGACGATTACCAGCCCTTCGCCGACCGGCTGCTCTCGCGACAGCTGGACGCCGGGAACGTCGACGAGTGGGTGAACGAGTGGTCTGATATGGCGGCGGCGGTGGAGGAAACCTATGACCGCCATTATGTGGCCACCACGGTCAACACTGCCGACAAAGCGGCTGAGCAGGCGTTCAACAACTTCCTGGAAAACCTGTACCCGCGCTGGCAGGAAACCGAACAGGCGCTCCGGGAAAAACTGCTGCAGAGCGGGCTGGAGCCGGCGAACTTCTCCGTGCCCATGCGCAACTTCCGCGCCGAGGCCGACCTGTTCCGCGCCGAGAACCTGCCCCTGCTGACCGAGCTGGAGAAGCTGTGCAGCGAGTACGACCGCATCGTCGGCGCGCAGACGGTCGAGTGGCAGGGCGTCGAGGCCACGCTGACCCAGCTGGAGCCGATCCTGCAGCAGCAGGACCGGGAACTGCGCGAGCGCGTCTGGCGGCTGATGGCCGAACGCCGCCTGCAGGACCGCCCGGCGCTGAACGATCTGTGGGTGCGCCTGTTCGAGGTGCGCCGGCAGGTCGCCGCGAACGCCGGCCGGCCCGATTACCGCGCCTACCGCTGGCAGCAGATGCTGCGCTTCGACTACACCCCCGAGGACGCGCTGCGCTTCCATAAAGCCATCGAAGAGACGGTCGTCCCGGCTGCGACTCGCATTTACGCCCGCCGCAAGGGCCGCCTGGGCGTGGAGAGCCTGCGCCCCTGGGATCTGGACGTGGACCCGCTGGGCGCGGAGCCGCTGCGCCCCTTCCGCGACGTGGACGAGCTGATTCCCCGCGCCGCGCGCATCTTCCACGCCGTGGACCCGCAGCTGGGGGCTTATTTCGAGATTATGATCCGGGAGAACCTGCTGGACCTGGGTAACCGCAAGAACAAAGCCCCGGGCGGCTACTGCACCGACTTCGACGTGGTGCGCCGGCCGTTCATCTTCGCCAATGCGGTGGGAGTGAACGACGACGTGTACACGCTGCTGCACGAGGGCGGGCACGCCTTCCACGTGTTCGAATCCGCTCACCTGCGCCGCGCACAGGACCTGATCGTGCCCAACGAGTTCGCCGAGGTGGCCTCGATGAGCATGGAGCACCTGGGGTCCAACTTCCTGGCGGCGGGCGAGGACCCGTTCTACACCCCCTCCGAGGCGGCCCGCGCCCGTATTGCGCTGGTGGAAGGGGCGGTGCTCTTCTGGCCCTACATGGCGGTGGTGGACGCCTTCCAGCACTGGGCCTACACCCACCCGCAGCAGGCCACCGACCCGGCCGCGCTGGACGCCGCCTGGGGCGAGCTGTGGCAGCGCTTTATGCCCGGGGTGGACTACAGCGGGTTGGAGGATGTGATGGTCACCGGCTGGCAGCGCAAGCCGCACATCTTCACCGACCCCTTCTATTACATCGAGTACGGCCTGGCCCAGCTGGGGGCGGTGCAGGTCTGGCGGAACTGGGAGCGCGATCCGCAGGAAGCGGTGCGCGCCTACCGCCGGGCGCTGTCGCTGGGCGGGACGGTGACCCTGCCCGAGCTGTACCGCGCCGCCGGCGCCCGGCTGGCCTTCGACGCGGAAACCCTGGGCGAGGCGGTGGCTTTCATGGAGCAGGCCATCGAGCGGCTGGAGGCCGAGCGCGGAGCATAGCTGTTTCTCAACGAAGGGCTAGCGCCTGGAAAGGGTCTCCCCGGCAGGAGGATCAGCCAGCCTTAATAAGGCAGGCCCTTCTGAGGGGGAGACCTCCTCATTTAAATGGGGATTGTCGGGTGAGCGGATTAGGGATTCTCCCTATTTGCCGGGGGGTGGCCGGGTCATAGAATCAAAACTGACGCGGACGGCGCTTGCGCCGGCTTGAATCCGGAGGAGGTTATCGGTTGGTTTACTCCAGGTCATTACTGGTGACTGGAAAAACAGGACTCCGCGGCGCTGTCGACCCCACCATCCACCCGCACATCGCAGATACAGTCCCGATCCTGCTGGAAGACGGGCGCCTGAAAGCGGCGGCCCGGCCTCTGGAAGCACGCGTCGAGGGGGAGAGCATTGTCCAGACTGTGAGCCTGATGCTGCGCCTGAAAGGAGGGCGCGTTGAGCTGCCGGCCCCAGTGACGGGGGCCGGCAAGACCGAGGGGTAAAGCTTACTCGGGAGCGGCCTGTTGTCTTGCATGCGCCCGCGGGCGCTGCACCTGTAGTTTGAAGGAGGATTAGCGATGAGAACAGTGGTAGGTCTCTATGATCGCATTGAAGATGCCCATGGGGCCGTTCGCGATCTGCGCGCTGCCGGGTTTGAGAGCGATAACATCAGCCTGGTCACGCGGGACGAAAACGGCGAGTATTCCCGCCAGATTGGCGGCGAAGGACGGATGGAGGAGTTCACCAGCGGAACCATGACGGGGGCGGCTGCCGGCGGCGCGCTGGGCGGCCTGGGCGGTCTGCTGGTCGGTCTGGGCGCGCTGGCCATCCCCGGGATTGGCCCCGTGGTGGCAGCCGGACCCATCGCCACCACCCTGGCCGGGGCCGGCATCGGCGCGGCGGCCGGGGGAATCCTGGGCGCGCTGACCGGCATGGGCGTGCCGGAGGACCAGTCTCACTATTACGCCGAAGGCATCCGCCGGGGCGGCACGCTGGTGGTGCTGCGCTGCGAGGATCACCTCTCGGACCGCGCGGTCTCGGTCATGAACCGCTACAATCCGGTGGACGTTGACCGCCGGGTGGAGGGTTGGCGCGCTGAGAACTGGCGGGGCTTCGACGAGAAGGCGCAGCCCTGGGAGCGCGGCCGGGAGTACTTCACCGGCGAGCGGCTGGAGCGCCAGGAGCGGGAGCGGCAGGAGCGCATGAGCACCACGCCAGCGCCCATGCCCGTCACCGGTGAGGAGCTGGACAGCGAGTCAAGCTTCCAGCAGGACGTGGACAAACCGG
>ENA-UPSB01001928-UPSB01001928.1-bioreactor-metagenome-genome-assembly--contig:-NODE-1928-length-21715-cov-4.515005_pt1 | contig 21715 bp, 20 predicted proteins | sample MGYA00238182_ERZ773286 | MGnify/ENA primary metagenome ERZ773286 (study PRJEB29026, sample SAMN07631240) | bioreactor metagenome | isolation source: Switchgrass digestor | place: USA: Dartmouth... | reverse complement strand
ATAACATCTCGTTTGAAGTAAATGACGGCGAATTCTTATCATTTCTCGGCCCGTCGGGATGCGGAAAGACGACAATACTTAAGATAATTACAGGGCTCGAACAGCCCGACAGCGGGGAAGTGCTGATAAACGGAGTCAGTATATTAAACCTGCCGACCGAAAAGAGAAACTTAGGCATGGTATTTCAGAATTACGCCCTGTTTCCCCATATGACGGTGTTTGGCAACGTCGCCTATGGCCTCAAGGTCCGGCATATGCCAAAGAAAGAAATCGAAGAAAAGGTCAAATGGGCCCTCAACTTGGTCAGAATGTCGGGCATGGAGGACAGAAAGGTAACACAGCTTTCCGGCGGTCAGCAGCAAAGAGTAGCGCTTGCCCGCGCTCTTGTCATCCAACCGGACATTCTGCTCCTTGACGAACCCCTGTCTGCACTTGACCGCAAGATTCGGGCGGAAATGCAGGAAGAAATCAGGAATATCCAGAAAAAGCTCGGCATCACAACGGTTTTTGTCACTCACGACCAGGAAGAAGCTATGTCGATGTCCGACCAGATAATCCTGATGAACAACGGCACGATTGAACAAAAAGCTGACCCGCGGACGCTTTACAACAATCCTGTAAGCGTTTTCGCCTCGAACTTTTTAGGGCATGCAAACACCCTTTGCGGAACGCTCAAAAAGACAAGTGACGGCTTTATCTTGCAGGGCAGAGGTTGGAGTTTTGCTGTCGGAGAACCGTACGGGGCAAAAGACGGGATCCGCGCAACAGCGGCGATAAGGGGCGAGAATTTTATTGTATCGGATACCGAAAAGCCCGGACTGTGCAAAGCCAAGATTCTCACTAAGATATTTTCAGGTGCGTTGTGTAAACTCTCTGTCGCTCTCGGCGATGATAATGCGGAAGTTGTGTTGATGAGCGGCGAAGCGGCACGTTTCAGCGAGGGCGACATCGTCTATCTGGGCGCCAAGCCGGAGCATATATCGGTGTTTCTGGAAGCTTCAGATAAATAACGAACGGTAAATAATTTTAAGATATAAAAAGTGGCTTCTGCTTTAGCAGCAGAAGCCACAGCCATACATTCAAATATATTGTTCCTTGTAGCAGGCTGCCTTTATTGAGGCGGTTGTTTTAAATTCGGTTCAGGACACATAATTTTATGTAAATTAATTGCAAAAATATATTAATTCTGTTATAATGGCATATGCAAAGGGTAACGTATGGGCGGTTAGTCACTCTCCCGAAAGGGAGGTGATGCGCATGGAGTATATTGTAGCCGTAATTATTTTATTGATTGTTGCTACAGGATACATAAAAAGCGTAAAAAAATAACCGCCCTCCGGTCCAATGGAAGCGGTTATTTTTCCGTGAAACTGGGCTAACCGTTTATACGGTTTTACCCTTTGCTTTTATTATATGCTATGAAATAGGGCTTGTCAATATTACGCATATAGCTTGTCCAAAATAAGATAACATACAAAGTCATCGTCGCAGTTTTCAACCTGTGACGATGGCTTTTTTGCTGCTTTCACCTATTTAAACAATTCTTTTAAGATTCTTTCAGGGTTATTCAAAAATTGCTTTGTCAGCATATAATGTTCTGTTTCATAATATGGCTTTTTAGAAATTCCTTCTTCACTCAATACAAAAATGTCTGCATCAGGGAAGGCAAGCAATATAGACGAGTGAGTCGCGATAATGAACTGGGAATTCTTTTTCGCCAGATTATTTATTAAAACCATCAGCGTGAGCTGCCGTGATGGGGAAAAGTGTAGCTTCAGGCTCATCCAAAATATAGAGTCCATTTCCGCCAAATCTATTCTGCACGAGGGATATAAGCTTTCTCCATGTGATTTTTCGTGCAATGAACCGCCGTAATAATCTTTGAAGGGTATGGGCGCATTAGTTGACATGTCCAACTTCTCAATGTAACTTGCTACATTATAAAAGCTTTCGGCCCTTAGGAAAAACCCGTCTTTCGGACGCATATATCCTTTTGTGACTGTCACATAGTCAAACAGTGGTGAATGAGTGTCATAGGATGAAAAAACAAAGTTCTTAGTGCCACATCAGGGTTAAATCCCAAATTTACGGCAATAGCTTCTAAAAGAGTTGATTTCCCGCTGCCGTTTTCACCAACAATAATGGATACGTTTTTCGATAGTTTTAAAGTGTCTAAATGCCTGATTATAGGCAGGGAGAATGGGTATTGATTGTAATTTTCAATCTTGTCCCTCTTTAGTGATATCTCTTTAATATACAGATCTTTAGGCATGTTCCATCTACCTTATATGTTATGAATAGCATACCAAGTGCCCCAACAATATCATTATGGTAAATTATAATAGCTATTATCTCATGATTCAAGATGTTTACTTTAATGCGCTTCCTTATTTTAACGCGGATAACGCAAATAAAAATATTGTTCAATTTTATTATAAAAGAGCGCTAAAATTAAAAAAAGCTATTGACATTACATATAAGCCATGCTATCATAATGTCAGGTGGTCATGACAACATACCGACATGATGTATAGACAATATTACAAAGGGAAGTGTCAGATAATGTTAGAAATGTTGCCAAAGTATTATGTGCTGAAGAGGAAAATTGTCGAAATGATCGACAGTGAAGAGCTCAAGGAAAATGACATGATTCCAAGCGAACGTGAGCTAATGGAAAAATACGGTTTTAGCCGTATCACTGTCAGAAAAGCTATTGATGACCTTGTAAACGAAGGATATCTTTATCGGGTGCAAGGGAAAGGTACATATGTAAAAGGTGATGAATTCAACCAAGATCTATTTCAGCTCACAAGTTGTACAGAGGAAATAAAGAGAATGGGTATGAAACCGACCAAAAAGATAATTGAGTCGGGAGTAATTGAAGCAGATAAAGTTCGTCAGAGAAGATTACAGCTTGAAGAAGGTGATAAAGTTTTCTATGCGAAGCGAATTTACTATGCTGACGGAGAGCCGCTGAACTATACGACCATATATCTTCCATACAAGATTTTCCCTGATATCGAGAAATTTGATTGGGAAAAAGAATCAGTTTACGACGTCATGGAGAAGCATTATGCGGTCAAAATTCTGACGGCTGAACGCACTTTAGAGGCTGTAACCGTGCAGAATGAGGTGTCTGACTATCTCAACATGAAAGAAAACGCTCCAGTCTTGTTGTTCAGAGGAATAACATTCGGCAGGGTAAATGGTGCTGAACGTCCTATCGAGACTTTCAAAAGTTTTTATCGCTCAGATAAGATGAAGTTCTTTATCAAACAGGCAAGGTAAATAAGTGAAATGACAACCCCGAGATCCATTTTGGTGCAAAAAGCTATAACTGACAGCGTTTGAATGGCAAACAGTGTCCTATAAGCCAAAAATGACGGAAAGCATTACGACAAACACTAAGTTTTCATTCCAGCAATTAAAGCCATACGAGCTTTAATAATAAGATTTCTCTTTGGAGGTAAAAAAATGAAAAATTTTAAAAAATTAGTTTGTTTAGCGCTATCAGCAGTTATGCTTCTGTCAGTTATGGCGGGATGCAGTAAGAATGGATCATCAGGGACTTCAAAATCTGCGGCGCAATCAGAAAAGAAATCAATTGCCCTTATTTGTTCAGCAGCGGGAGCTAATGATAACGGCTACAACGAGTCTGCAATCAACGGCCTCAAAAAAGTAAAGGAAGAGATAGGAATTGATTATAAGGTTGTAGAATCAACTGATATTCCCGGCAGCCTTGAGACGCTCGCAAAAGCGGGTTATAAGCTAATTTTCAGCCTTGAGTACAATTTCGATGCGCTGATTAAAGGCGTGGGCGGCAAAAAGCCGATCGCTGAACAGTATCCTGACACAACCTTTGTCGTTTTCAACGACAACCCGAACGTTGATTCGTCCGGCAATGTGCTTCACAAAAATGTTATCTCTGTAATGTTTAACGTTAACGAGTCATCATTCCTTGCCGGTGCGCTCAGCGTACTTGTAAATGAAAACGCTGACAAACTTTTCAGCTCCTCAGACTATTCATTCACAAAAGGTGATGCCGGCAATAAACTCGGCTTCATCGGCGGCTCAAAATCAAACGGTATAACAGTATTCAGCTATGGCTTTGCATCAGGCGTAAACTATGAAGCACAGAAGCTTGGCAAGAAATACACTATCTACACAAACTATGACGCTGGTTTCACCGATTCAGCAGCCGGCTCAACATTGGCTAACACCTTCTTCTCCAACGGCGCAAACATAATCTATGGTTGTGCGGGTTCAGTCTGCGATGGTATTGACTCAAAGGCAAAAGAAGTTAAGAAACTTTCTATCGAGGTTGACGCGAACAAGGATTCGAACCAGCCAGGCTATATTCTTACCAGTGTTATTAAGAACACTGAAGTACCAGTTGTCGAAATCTCCAAGTATTATAACGAAGGCAAGCTTTCAGAAGAAGGCGGAAAAGTTCTGACTTATGACCTCGGAAGCGGCGCTACTGGCATTACCGACCTGAGCACAATTGCTTCAAAGGTTACCGACAAAGAGACATGGAATAAAATCCTTGACGAGCTTAATGATGTTAAAGCGAAGATTAGCTCTGGTGAAATTAAGGTTGTCAATGCACAAGCAGGCGAAAAATTTGACAAGAGCTCGCTTAAAAATGTTGTAATGCCTAACGAATAATATCTGTCTATTAAGGCGGCAGCCGTATCGTATTGAGGGGAATATTATGAACATAATCGAAACAGTCAATTTGACAAAGAATTACGGCAGATGTTTGGCGAATGACAATATCAACATTAAGATTAAGCAGGGCTTAATCACGGCTATTGTCGGAGAAAATGGGGCAGGCAAAAGCACGCTCATGAACATGTTCTATGGCCTTGAGCAACCGACAAGCGGGGAAATCTATATAAAAGGGAAAAAGGTTCATTTTTCTTCACCTCTTGATGCGATAAACTGTGGATTGGGTATGGTGCACCAGCATTTTAAGCTGGTGCCCAGCCTCACAGTTTTTGAGAACATCATGCTTGGAATAGAAGAAAATAAAAAGCTTAAGCTCGGTAAGTTAAGTTTAAAAACCCCTATCATAAATGCGAAAGAGGAGAAGCGCAAGGTTCAGGAGTTAATTGACCATTACAAGTTTGCGCTTTCCCCAGATGATGTTGTAGCAAAGATTTCAATCGGTGCAAAGCAGAGGGTTGAAATCCTCAAAATGCTGTACCGGAATGTCAATATCTTAATTTTTGATGAACCTACTGCTGTTTTAACACCTCAGGAAGTAGAGCAGTTCCTTGAAAGTTTGAGGAAACTGAAAAGCCAAGGCAAAACCGTAATACTAATAACGCATAAGTTACAGGAAGTCATGGATGTCAGCGATGAAGTTATCGTTATAAAGCGCGGCAAGGTAATCGGTGAAATGCCTACATCGGAAACGAATCCAGAACAGCTTGCTGACATGATGGTTGGACGAAAGGTCCTTTTGAGGGTAAATAAAAAGTATAACGATGTCAGTAAGAATAAAGTAGCTTATAGGGTAGAGCATCTGTCCGCTGAAAATTCTTCAGGCGATAAGGTACTCGATGATATAAACTTTGAAATCCGTGAAGGCGAAGTACTCGGGATTGCCGGGGTTGAGGGAAATGGCCAGAGTGAGCTTGTGAGTGTGCTGACGGGCCTTATGGAATGTACGGAAGGGTCGGTCAAACTCTATGATAAAGACGTCACTAACCTTTGGCCGAGGCAGCTGCGTGAGTCCGGTATAGCTATGATACCTGAAGACAGGTATGCTCAGGGGCTTTGCAGGCAAATGAGAATCTCTGAAAACCTCATAGCAGGCTATCATATGAGCCGGAAGTTCTGTCAAATGGGGATAATGAACAGCAAAGCTATCAGCCAAAACATGGACAGGCTAATTGAGAAGTACGACATAAGGGTTGGAGACAAGAACGGATATGTTTCAGAACTTTCCGGAGGAAATGCACAGAAGATTATCATAGCAAGAGAATTCGACTCTGACCCAAAGGTGCTTATTGCAAGCCAGCCGACCCGAGGCGTCGACGTAGGTTCAATTGAGTTTATACATAACAAAATTCTTGAACTCAGTATGGCGAACAAAGCGGTGCTTATTGTTTCAAGTGAGCTGAGCGAGGTAATGGGGCTCAGCGATAGGATTCTGGTTATGTATAAAGGCAGAATAATCGGAGAAGTACCGGGCAAAGGCGCAGATAGCCGTGAAATAGGTTTGTTGATGGCAGGCATAACCGCCTCAGCAAAATAATTCAAACAAGCAATCGAGGGTATATTATGGATAAGAGTAAACGGATTGCCATCGTAAAAAATGTTTTAAGTACAATAATTCCCATAATTGCCGCATTTATAGTCGGTGGAATAGTTATTGCTGCCATAGGTGAAGACCCGCTTACGACCTACGGTGTTATGATACAGCAATCCCTCTTCAGCTATGACGGAATACTGAAAACCCTGCATTTTGCTTCACCGCTTATACTTACGGCACTTGCAATTGCAGTCACATTTAAAGCAAATGTATACAATATGGCAGTCGAAGGTTCGGCTGTGCTTGGCGGCTTTTTTGCCGCAGTGGTCGGATTTTCAGTTACCGGGCTGTCACCGGTCGCTCATATCACACTTTGCTTGGCAGTAGGTGTCGTGGCTGGTGTGGTTTTCACAATTATTCCTGCGCTGCTCAAGGCATATCTGAATGTTGATGAGATGGTTGTTACACTCATGCTCAACTATGCTTTGGTAATCGTGCTGCAGTACCTTGCAGAGGGCGTTTTCAAGGACCCAAGTTCAGGATATGTCTCGACTTATACAATTAATAACAGCGCGATGTTTCAAAAGCTTTTCGATTCCAACCTTACATCGTTCTTCTTCATAGCGATAGCAGTGTTTATAATAATGTACTTTGTCTTTAAGAAGTCTAAACTTGGATACGAAATAACGGCAATGGGATTTAATTCAGAATTTTCTGAAGCGGCCGGTATGAATGTACGCCAAAAAATCATAATCATTATGCTTATAAGTGGCGCGCTAAGCGGACTTGCCGGCGCAGGCTACATGATGAGTGAGAAATACAGGTACACACTCGACTTTTCAGGAAATCCGGGGCTCGGATGGACAGGCATGCTCATAGCGCTTGTCGGACGCAAGAATCCGATAGGCATACTTATCGCTGCCATATTCTTCGCTGCGCTTCAAACTGGAAGCGATTATGTAGATATGTTTACGAATGTACCAAAGAATATAGTTGGGGTCGTTCAAGGTATTATCATACTCTTTGTATCCTTCCAGTTAGTTGATATGAAGTTTCATATTACCGATAAAATCAAAGCTAAATTCCAAACGAAGAATAATGCCCTGCAGAGAAAGGCGGCGAAGTAAATGAATTTACTCGGAAGTATCCTGTATGACACAGTGTATTACAGCACGCCTATTGTGCTGTGCACACTCGGTGGATTGTTTTCATACAACGCCAATGTACTTAACATCGGCCTTGAAGGCATGATGCTGATGGGGGCTTTTTCAGGCGCGCTCTTTACTCTGATGACAGGAAGCATTGTTGCTGGTATGGCCATTGGCGTAGTTGCGACTTGTATTCTCGGGCTTATCTTTTCATACCTCAGCGTAAATTTGAAGAGTAACTTCATCATTACCGGTTTTGGCATCAACATCCTTGTGTCAGCCCTCAGCGCATTTGTGCTCCAATATATGCAGGAAGCAAACCTCAATCTCAGCGCAATAGTTGATGTCAATAGATTAAAAATAAACATACCCCTCATTAAAGATATACCAATAGTCAGCAATATACTAAGTGGGCACCCTGCACTTACATACATTGCAGTTCTGCTGGTAATTGCCGTATACGTTATACTCTATAAAACGAAGTTAGGGCTTTACATCAGGGTTGTAGGTGAAAATGAAGATTCGGCAAAGTCAGTAGGCATTAAAGTAGGTGCGATTAAGTATGCAGCAATTATAATCGGTGCTGTGCTGTGCGCCCTTGCCGGAGCGAATCTTTCGGTAGAGAGAATGGGGCTTTATACAAATAATATGACAGCGGGACGCGGATTTATTGCACTGGCTGCCTTCTATTGCGGTAAAGGAAAACCTGTCAAGTCAACACTTTTTGCTATGATTTTCGGATTGGCGCAGGCCCTTTCAACCAGTCTGAGTATTTATGCTGGTGGTATATCTGGGCTCTTAGACGCTGTCCCATATCTTACAATGGTTATTGTACTTGCAGTAGTTTCCGCAACTGAAATTAAACATAAAAAGACAAGGAGTTTTAACATTGGCTAAGACCGCATTAATTATTGTAGATATGGTTAGGGACTTTACGTCACCTGACGGAAAGGTCTTTTATCCTCAGAATCAGGCAATACTTCCAAATATCCAGAAGGTACTCGCCAAGTGCCGCGAATACGGTGCCCTCATAATCTTTATAAGAAACAGCTATAGGAAAGACAAGTATGATAAGAATTTGCAGACAATGCGTGTAAACTGTATTGAGGGTACAGGCGGCGACGAAATAGACCCGTCCCTTAAGGTTGACCCTGTTAAAGACTATGTGATAAAGAAGCGGCGTTACAGCAGTTTCTTTGGAACAGACCTTGACTTGGTCCTTCGTGAAAATGGTGTAAAGAATGTAATTGTTGTTGGCACAAAGACTAACTGTTGCATACGGGCAACGGTGACAGATGCGTATTATCTCAACTATGAAGTATATGTGGTGTCTGAATGTGTGGCAACAAATGATGAGACGGTAAATCGAGTACACCTTGAGGATATTAACAAGTACCTCGGACATGTAGTAACGATGGACGAGCTGTTTGAAAAGTTTGAAGGTGGAATTCTGTGATTAAAGATATAGATATTACCGCGTGCGGATATCCAAGCATGGATACGCTTATTGAATGTGAAAACGACATTGCGGTAGGCACAACATCAATCATAAAAGATTATACAGACGAGTGCTTTTTCGGAGGATGCAATGTAAATATTGCTGCATTCTGCGGGCGTATGGGACTTAGAAGCGCCGTTTTAATGAAAGTCGGCAAAAATTTTGAAAGCAGCGGCTTCAAGAAATTTTTGGAGAGCAATAATGTCGATGTGAGCGGTGTCAAGGTTATAGAGGAAGATTATACGTCATGCGCTTATCTTATCAGCAACCCCAACGGCGATCATGTTACCCTGTTCTACCCTGGGGCCATGGACTCAAAGTATCCGTATTCTATAGATGAAGATATTGTTAGACGCTCCAAGCTCGGAATAATCACTGTCGGAAATGCTGATTACAACAGGGACTTCATGAATAAGTGCATAAAAAATGACGTGCCGGTTTTGCTTAGTATGAAATGGGACACAAGCGCATTTCCAAAGGATTTTCTTAAAGAATTGATTCACCACTGCAAAATCATCATGATGAACGAGTTTGAGAAAAATAAGATAGAAACTACGTTTAATCTTGACGATATTACTGACTGCTTTAAATCACATGCCGCTGAAATACTTGTTGTTACAAAGGGGAGAAGGGGAAGCGATGTTTATGTAAAAGATGGCGAAAGCTTCAAAATGAAAACTATACCGATACAGGATGTCGGAAAACCGGTGGATACCGCAGGAGTAGGCGACGCTTATATAGCGGGATTTGTAAAAGCTTATATGGATGGCAAGGATGTCTGGACCTGCGGAAAGCTCGGGACAATAACGTCTTCATTTATTGTTGAAAAGAAGGGCTGCCTTACCAATATGAAGACTATGGATGAAGTCAAAGCACGCTATAAGGCTGTTTATAATGAAGAATACTAATTGCGACTGCACATTGCTGTTACAAATTTTATGAATAATGTTGCTACTGCAATTGAGGGAGAATAGTTATGAAAACATTGTACCTAAAAGCTGCACCAGGAGATATAGCTGATTATGTCATCTTTTCAGGTGACCCTGGCAGAGTAAAGAAAGTTTGCAGTCATCTTTCTAATGTGAAAAATATCGCATGTAACCGTGAATTTGAGACATATACCGGCAATTATAAAGGCATGCCCGTAACTGTAACCTCTACCGGCATCGGCGCCCCGTCTGCTGCAATCGCAATGGAGGAAATGTATGAATGTGGCATGAAAGTTGCCGTAAGGCTTGGAACAGTTATGGGACTCATTGATAATCTCGGCGGTTTTATCATTCCGCGGGCTGCTATTCGCCGTGAGTCCACAAGTTCTACATATGTGGAAAAAGGTTATCCTGCTGCTGCGGATATAGAGCTTGTATCATATATGAACGCTGCGGTAAAGAAACAAAACGGCGTATACACGAATGGTATCATATGCAGCATGGATGGCTATTACAGCGAGATGAAGAGTTCAAAGCTTTCCGAGCAGATGCAGAAAGATATAGACGGAACGATATCAGAACTTAAGAAATACAATGTTGTCGGCTTAGACATGGAGACAAGCCTTATACTCACACTCGGTTCTTTAATGAATATCAAGGCCTGCTCTGTAACAGTAACAACAATCCTCGAAGGGCGCAAAGGCATGCTCAAAGACGACGACCGTATTGCGGCGGAAGAAAAACTTATAACCGTTGTCCTTGAAGGGCTGTATTCCTTCGCAAACGATAATAGATAAATCAGTTTATCTGAACCGAAAAACAGGCATAACGCTAACACTTTCGAAAGGACAAATCATAGCTTTCTAAAAAATCTAGATAAGAAAAGAGGATAGTATTGATGTCAAATGCTGTAATGTTCCAAGAAGGCAATAATCTAATTGGCATGGTGCACTTGCTGCCGCTTCCGGGGAGTGCCGGATTTGACGGCGACATGGAGAAAGTTTATAATCGTGCCCTTGAAGATGCGAAAACGCTCAAAGAAAACGGCATCAAAATGCTGATGGTAGAAAATTTCAGTGATGCCCCTTATGGAAAGACGTTGACCATTGAGCAGGCAACAGCGCTTGCGGCCGTTACGGCGGTTATCAAACACGAAACTAACTTGCCTGTCGGTATAGACGCTGCTTTCTGCGATTATAAGGCGGCACTTGCCGGGGCAAAAGCCGCAATGGCTGATTTTGTCCGACTTGCGGTCTTTGTCGATACTGTAGTATGCTTTGCAGGCATAATCGAACCCTGCTGCAGCTATGCGGTTCCTTACAGAAAAAGCATAGGTGCCGAGAATGTCAAGATTTTTGCTGATGTTCAGGTGAAGCATACACATATGCTTATCAAGGATGTCGATATTGTAGAGTCCGCACAGGTTGCACAGTCTTCAGGCGCGGATGCAATAATTGTTACCGGCCTTGCAACAGGCTCTGAAACTCCGATTGAGACAGTCAAGCGCGTTAAGGCCGCAGTAAAGTGCCCGGTAATCATAGGAAGTGGACTTAATGCACAAAATGCAAAGTCACAGCTTTCAATTGCTGACGCTGCCATAGTCGGTTCAAGTTTAAAGACCGACGGCAAAATTGACGGCGCGAAAGTGCGTGAACTTGTTGATAGCTTGAAATAAGGAATAATTGAAGATAAAAGGGGACTTTTAATTATGATGAGACCTATGAAACTCGCCGGTGATAAACTTGTTTTTGGCGAGGGTGCTCTTGATTATCTTGAGACCATGCAGGGCAAAAGAGCATTTATTGTTATGAACGGCGATTTCCTTAAGAAGAACGGAACACTCGACATTATCACATCTAAGCTCGCAAAGGCTGGGATAGAAAGCACTTCATTTGATGGTGTTGAGCCTGAACCAAGCATTCAGAGTGTGCTTAAGGGTGCAGAACTTATGAATGAGTTTCAGCCCGACATTATTATTGGTGTCGGCGGCGGCTCAGCGATGGACGCCGCAAAGGCGATGTGGGTATTTTACGAACATCCGGAGCTGAAAACCCTTGAGGATATTACACCTCCGAACAAAATACCAAAGCTGAGAAACAAGGCTATTATGGTATCTATTCCGACAACGAGCGGAACCGCCAGTGAGGTCAGCCGGTCTATTGTAATAAGCGACAAGACGAGAAATATCAAACAAGGTATCGGCGATATGGAAATGATGCCTGACGTAGCTCTTCTTGAGCCAAAGCTTACTGCAACAATGCCGCCAAAACTTACAGCAGAGACGGGGTTTGATGCCCTCACACATGCACTTGAAGCCTATGTTTCAAGGCGTGCGAATGACCTCACTGATACTCTTTCTGAAAAAGCAGTTCTTGAAATATTGAAGTATCTGCCCCTTGCGTACGAACATGGGGATAACCTGCTCTACCGTGAGAAGATGCTCACTTATTCAATGGTAGCAGGACTTGCTTTTACAAACTGCTCATTGGGTATAGTACATAGCATAGCCCATTCATTTGGTGCAGTTTTCGGTGTAACGCATGGCCTGGCAAACGCCATTGTGCTTCCCTATATTGTGAAATTCAATTTTGATTGCGAAGCCGCAAAGGCAAAATATGATGTGATTGCAGAAAAATTAGGCGCAGAGAATCTTTATGATGCGATTTGCTCACTTCAAAAGCGGCTTAACATTCCGCCTCGTATGAAAGATGTAATCAACGATGACGAAAAGTTTGAAAAATATCTTGATCTTGTAAGTGAGAAGTCAATAGCAGACGGCTGCACTAAGACGTCACCGATTATTCCTGACCATCCGACCATGAAAGAACTTGTCAAGAAAGTTTACTACGGCGAATAAATAGTCCTGCTATCTTTTGAATAAGAGGTGTAAACGTGAAAACAAAACTTATAGGTTATTTTTCGATAGGTTACCCTGACGTTGAGAGAAGCATGGAGATTGCTGATTCATACGTCAAGAGCGGCATAGATATAATAGAAATCGGTTTTCCCTGCGATAACCCTTATTTAGATAATGAATATATCGGAAATACTCTGAAATGCGCTTATAACAACTTCAAAGACGCAGACGCAGTTTTCGACGCTGTTGACGAGCTTCTCAAAAGGCACGCCGATACTCCTGTAATACTGCTTATGTATGATCACATCATACGTGATTACGTGGGTGTCGACAAGTTTATTGAGCGTGCCAGCAAGAGCGGCATAAAAGATATCATTCTTGTAGGCAGCGAAGACGAATCCGTAAAGGATACCCTTATTTCGAATGGCTTCAATGTCTCATGCTATATCACTTATGGGCTTCCAGACAATGAAATTGAAAGCGCCCGCAATTCCAATGCTTTCATTTATCTTCAGGCAAAGCCCGACGGAAACGTCCGCCCCGGCTGTGAAACTCTTGCTCAATGCGTAAAGTATTTAAGAGACAAGGGAATAAAAAATCCGATATACGCCGGTGTAGGTATCAGCACACCTGATGATGTAAAAATGGTTGCAGAAGCGAAAGCGGAAGGCTGCTTTATCGGAAGTGCGCTTTTAAAGAAAACCGGAGATATTAAACAGCTCGAGGAGTATGTCAAGAGTCTTAAAGACGCAAGGGATAGCGCAGAAATTTAAACGTTTTATGTAATTAAACATGAATCCCGGTACATGGTATAGATAGTTTCAAAAATCCCCGCTGTTTCACGGACAGCGGGGATGCTTTTATGTTTAAATTAGTGTAATATTTGTTTGCATTTTAATATATAGAGCGATATTATCTTATGTTTCCCTGTGAGTCGCTATAAAACGGAAAGGGAAGTACTAAGTATTCGTGATAGTAGCGGGAAATGATTGCAGTTTTTTTGCAAGAAGGTAAAAGACTGATATCTAAAACCGAAGCTGAATATAGAAGAACTATTTTAAGCCCGCGCGTGCACAAAGAAAGCCCGTTTTTCAACGGGCTTTCTTTGTGTATGATGTATAAAGAAGGAGTATTAACAATTTTAAATGTGGTCGGATAGATAACAGATATTATTTCTTTTCCTTGTCAAGATAATTGAGCTTGTTCAGCCTTTTCGATTTCTTTTAGCAGAATGATATACATTGCGTGTGACCAAAGCAGAGGCGAAGCCGGCTTACCCCATTGCTTTACCCAGTGAACATAATAGTTTGGATCAAGCATATGTGAGCAATCTTGCTCAGGCAAATGTCCGTTTTTGTCAGCCGTACCTTCAACCCAATTCAAAATAGACTTTGCTTTTTCAATGTTTCCTGTTAACACATAGTACCATCCAAGGAAGCATGACAGCAGAATCCATTCTCCGCCGCCGTAATATGTATCTTTTTTGTACCGGTGTACGCCACCGCCGCACAAAAGCTCTTGTTCAATACTATGAACGGTATTCTTGTATATCTGGTCATTCAAGTCAACTACTTTAAAAGGAACGCCCAGCCAGAGCAGGCTTGCATCGACATCTTCAGAACCAACATATTTTACAAATTTGGAATTCTTAACGCAGTTGGTCAGTATGTACGAACGAATGCGGTTTTTCAATGTTCGTATTTCTCCACTGCTTATTAACTTTTCGATTGCATTTAAACCGCCGTAAAGGCAAGCGAGTGTAGATGTATGAATCTTATCACTGTTTTCTTCCCAAATATCAAAATTGGGATAATACCATAAATTATCAATATACTGAATGGTAAGATCAATACTTTTCCTGAACTTATTAAGCAGTTCAGTATTTCCGGTATATTCAATATGTTCTGCTAACGCCCAAAGCCAAGTTCCATATGCATCTAACTGAAAATTACCCCATTTTGAACCTTTTTCTTCTTTGCCGTCCAATGTGAATCTGGCATTGAAAACGCAGTTTTTATCGATTTTCTTTCCTTCATTCAGCGAATTCTTTAGATTTTCAATTTTAGGTTCACAAGTTGTAATTACCCGATCAACCCAGGAAAAGAATTTCTCAGCAGAATCATATTTACCAACCACATCCATTGAATTTGCAATAAAACTTCCATCTCTTATCCAGCAAAAATTATAAGTCCTGAAATTTGGACATGCAATAAATGAGCCGGAATCGGATTGGTTTTCTAAGATAACGTTAATGCTTTCGCTTAATAAATTCAAGTTGTTCACCTTCAAAAAGGATAATTTCTTATCCTAAGATTTAATTGCCTGCCCGCCTTATTAGGGCCAACTGTTTATTGTTTTATCGCGCCGTTTGTAATCCCGGCAGTAATCCATTTCTGACAAAAAACATAGACGATTAGAACAGGCAGCAATACCATTAGATAAGAAGCAAACGCGAGATTGTAATTAGTCGAGAACTGTCCCTGGAACACATATTGTGAAAGCTGCAGTGTCTGCTGTTCCGGTTTACTGAGCAAAACAAGCGGCATAAGAAAGTCGTTCCAGGTCCACATTACTGTTAAAATAACAACTGTGGCGTTTATTGGCCCCATTGTTGGGAAAATGACTTTAAAGAATAGCTGCCACGTATTTGCGCCGTCAATAGTTGCTGCTTCATCCAGTTCTTTTGGAATGCTTTTAATGTATCCCGTATACAGCAATGTGTTCATTGGCAGGCCGAAAACAATATACAAAAACGTAATGCCTAAGATGTTGTCAATATGAACAGCACTTGCTTCTTTTACAAGAGGGAGCATAATTACATTAAACGGTATAAACAGTGCGCTGATAAAGTAGTAGTATAAGAAATTAAAAAGGCGGCTCTTTTTTTGGTTTCTTCCTATTGCAAACCCAACCATTGAGTTTGTTATTATTGTAAGTATCAGAGCCAGTACAGTTATAAGGAAAGTATTTGCGAATTTTCTCGGATATTCTGTGATGTTCCAAGCGTCAACAAAATTCTGAAACTTAATCTTTTTTGGAAGAGCACAAACGTTGACCATGTCACTTGGATCTTTTAACGCAATGACAACCGTTAAATATAGCGGGAAGAAGATAAAAATAATCGCAATAACAATCAAAAATATAGTTATTGGCCATGAAACTTTTTCTTTCGCTTTTGTATTAATGAGGAGATATGAACTGTCGGTCATAATACTTTATCCTCCCTCTTTTGGAGTACAAAAAGCTGCAGGAATGACAAGACTGCGACTATGACAAACAGCAGCACTGCATCTGCAGATTGATAAGCAAACTGAGCGCCTTGGAAACCTCGCTTGAATATAAGCACTGAAATACTCGTTGTTGCGCTACCCGGGCCGCCGTTTGTCATTACCATTATCTGGTCAAAGACCATTAAAAAGCTTTTTATGCAAAGCACCATATTAATAGTGAAGAAAGGAGCAATAAGGGGGAATGTAATGCTTGAAAAACGTTTCCAGGAGGAAGCGCCGTCCAAATCGGCCGCTTCATACAAATCTTGATTGACCGTTTGCAGTCCTGATAAATAAATAAGGGTATTAAAGGCGAGGGACTGCCACACAGTAACGAACAATACCCCAATCCACGCATTGTCTGTTCCTAAAATATTGACGCTGAGAGCTGGAATGCCAAGTGATTTTCCTATTGGCGGAAGCAGGTTTGCAAAAATAAAATTGAAAATAAACCCGATGATTACATTACCCAGCATGTACGGAAGGAAGAATATGGCTTTCAATCCGTTTTTGAATTTTATATTTGCATTCAGGCATAGTGCGATGAGCAAACTTAAAACATTTACAAGAATTGTTGCGAGAGTGGCAAAAAAGAATGTGAAAAGATATGCATTGCCTACATCGGAATCTTTGAAAATGTGAATATAATTGCTGAATCCGACAAATTTCCAACGCCCATAACCTTTCCAGTTAGTAAAGCTATAGAAGACGCCTTGTAAAAATGGGACTGTATGAAATGAAAAAAACAGAATAGCCATTGGGATTGTCATTATATAAAATGCGAGGTTTATATTTCGCGTTTTACTCATTTACGCTTCATCTCCATGATAGGTCTGCCGGAACAATCGGGTTGTTCCGGCAGTTATTTACTCACTCTTATTTCGCAGCGTCGTACTCTTTATCGCATTTGGCAAGGAAGTCATTTATATTTTTGGTCTCATCCATGCCAGCTTGAGCGTTTTTCGCAAAATTCTGGGTAATAGAGGCGAGGTCGAAACCAGAAGGATAGTAATGATCCGGGAAGTTTGCGACTTTTCCGTTAGCAATGTCTTCTTTGACACCTGCAACTGATTTATCGTTCTGTGTGACACCTTTTATTGCCGAAAATGCAAACTGATTGTCTATGTATTTCTGCGCAGTATCAGGTTCCATCATATATTCGAGGAATTTCTTAGCGGCATCAATATTGGATGCACTCTTTGATATTGCAAAAAGTACATCAACACCGGATGTTACATAGTTTTTCGAAGTATCGTTGGATGCAGGAAGTGCAAAAAGGTTAACATTAAAGTTTGGATTGGTTTTCTTGAACTCTGGGATTGTCCAGTTACCGTTAATCATCATAGCGGCCTTGCCCTCTGCAAAAAGCTTATTGCCGTCTGTGTATGTTGTACCTAACATATCTTTTTGGCCGTATTTCAATAACTCAAGATATTTTTGGGCAATTTCTTTATGAGTGGCAGCAAATGTGGTTTTTCCTTCAAGCCTTTCGGTCAGGAAGTTTTCAGGAGCAAGGTCAGGCGCCATGCTGTTCCACGGGCAAAGGCTGGTCCAAGCATCTTTGAAAGTAAACATGAATGGCTGAACTCCTTTGCTCTGAAGTGTTTTGCAGACAGATATCAGCTCATCCCATGTTTTAGGAACACTAATGTTGTATTTATTGAAGATGTCTTCATTATAAAGTATTCCCGATGCATTGGTCGCATATGGTACACCATACAGTGTTTCTTCTTTATTTTCCTGCACATCATAAACCATTTGCTTATAGGCATCCTGTATGTTTGCAGCAAAAGGTTCATTGCTCAAATCTTCCAGAACGCCTGCGCTCTCAACTTCTGTGTAAGTTGCATCTCCGCCCATAGCGATAATGTCAGGAAGATCGTTCTTTGTAAGGCGTGTTTTAAGAGCCGTACCGGCACTGGAACCAGGTGCTGTGATTGTGATTTTTACATTGGGATTGTTCTTCTCATATGTACTGACAAGGGTTTTTAGGATATCGAGGTTTTCGGCTTTTGTGGAAAAGAGTTCAAGTTTGACTGTGCCGCCGGAAGCGCCTGACGAATTTTCCTTGTTGCTAGCACTGTTGGAACATCCGGCAAAAGTTGAACCAATCAAAGCCAGGCTAAGCAATGCCGCCAGTGTGGTTTTAGTTTTTTTCATAGAAATCCTCCTAAATTATTATAAATAATATGTTAAACGTTTAACGTAAACGTTTACGTAAGTAAGAAAAAATAACCCTTATCTTAATTTTTTAACTGATTGCCTTTCCACAATTTCAAAAGGAATAATTTGGCTCTTAGGTTTAACGCCGGTTTCGATTTCATACAAAAGCATGTTAAAAGCAGTTGTGCCCATTTCGTATAATGGCTGCGCAATGGTTGTAAGTGGCGGAACAGTCATTTCTGATATTCTCGTGTTATCAAATCCAATGACTGAAAAATCATGAGGTACTGTCAGACCTTGCTTATATCCCACAGATAAGGTTGCAGCTGCAACGTCATCACAACATGCAACAACAGCAGTAAAATCAACGTTTCTGCTCAGAATTTCTTTAAAAGCACGGATTCCAGTTTCGAAGCTGAATGATGTGTAGGCTACCAATTCCTCTCTAAACGGGATGTGATTATCCTCAAGTGCTTGTTTGTAACCTTGAAGGCGGGGCATACCTGCGACAACATCAGATATTGGGCCAGATAAAAAAGCTATATTTCTATGTCCTTTTTTTATTAAATAGTTAGTAGCTTCATATTCAGCTTTATAGTCATCTACTTTAACATACGGAATGGTATAGTTATATGAAAGAGTTGAAACAAGAACGCTTGGTATATATGAATTTGCCATCAGTGAATCTATTTCTTCATTCGGAGGAAGGCTGCACCCAATTATTCCGTCAACCCTTTGTTCGCCAAGTACATTCATATACTCTTTAGTCCGGCTTCCGGAAGCGCCAACATGGCATACTAAAACGCTATATCCATTTTGCTGGGCAGCATCCCCAATTCCATTGAGAATAGTTATGTAATAGGTTGTTTCTACCTGCGGCAGCAAAACAGCGACTGTGTTAGATTTTTTCGTCTTTAAATTACGGGCTGCTGCATTGCGCCGGTAACCGTACTCGTCAATAACCTTTAATACTTTTTTCCGAGTTTCTTCAGAATATCCACCTAAATTATTAAGTACCCTTGATACAGTTGCTACTGATACATTTGCTATTTTAGCTATGTCTTTTAATGTCAAATCATTGTGCATAATTGATAAAATTCATCCTTTAGTAATCGTTTACGTTAATTATAGCAACCATTTTATATATTGTCAATAAAATATGATAAAAATTTTTATAAATTTTGTATCAGTATATTGTATAGGTAAAAGATATCTAAACGATATGCCAGATATTGATTAGGGATACGCATTTTAGCAAATATTCTTATGTCTCTTAAGCGGTGAGAAGGCAGCCATTACTTAGGTTCAATAGATTCTTGTATGCCTGAATTAAATTTGCGGTATTCTTGCGGAGTACAACCCATCATTCGCCTAAACTGCCGGTTGAAGTTGGAAAGATTGCGAAAGCCACTGTCGAAGGCAATTTGGGAAATAGTAAGCGTGGTAGTGCGCAGCAGCTCACAGATTCTGCGGATGCGCAGTTGGTTTACATAGGCAATTGCGCTCATACCGGCTAAATGCTTGAACTGTTCCATGAAGTAGCTCTCACTCATGTGAGCACTTTTGGCCAGCTGCTCAATGGTGAGTGCTTCTGTTAGATGATCGCTGATGTATTGCAGTGCCGGGCGCAGCATCTCACTCAATCTACTCTCCTTGTCCCGTGCGGTGACGCTGCCGCCATTCCAAAGCATGTAGAAAAAACGCATAAGCGCACTTTTCATCAAAAGATCTGCCATCGGATTATTTGCTTTGGCACAATCAATGATTGTGGATACGCAGGTACGCAGTTCGGAATAATGTGGCGTATCAGGCGTAATGTGCGGAGTGATGCCGAATGTGCCATTTACAAGAGGATATATGTATGTAGCGTTGCATCTATCCTGTGTTTCTATCCCCAGCATGTCAGCACTGAAAACGACCGTTTCATAGCGCACAGCGGTTTTTTCGCAGTGAAACATAGCATGGAGCAGGCCCGGTGTGGCTATAACAATGTCACCGTCCTTTGCAATAAACCGTTCCTCACCACAGAGAAACTCGCCCTGCCCATGCAGGACATAGTTAATCTCAAATTCTTCATGCCAGTGCAAAGGCACATTGGCAAAGTAATCCGGAATGGCGCTGGCGTAGTAGCTATAGGGTATCCATCCTGTTGCGTGCTGCCGTTTTTCTTTTATATCTGCCTTTTCCATAATTATTTCTCCATATCGTAGTATAGTATCATAATTCTGTGATATTGTATTAGAATCAATGTATTTTCAGGAGTATTCTATCATACATAAAGTTAATATACAACTCTGCTAATTAGGAGGAAAATATTATGAGCAGACATCCTGCATGGCTGGATAACGCCATCTTTTATCAAATTTACCCCCAGTCTTTCTGTGACAGCAACGGCGACGGCATTGGCGATTTTCAAGGCATTATAAGCAAGCTGGATTACATCAAAGATCTGGGTTGCAACGCTATTTGGATGAATCCTTGCTTTGAGTCTCCCTTTCTCGACGCTGGCTATGATATAGCCGACTATTATAAGGCTGCACCCCGCTATGGTACCAATGACGACCTGATCCAACTGTTTGACGAAGTACATAAGCGCGGGATGCACATATTACTCGATTTGGTTCCGGGACACACGTCGTGGAATCATCCGTGGTTCAAGGCTTCCATGAAGGCGGAACGGAATGAATACACCGATCGCTATGTATGGACGGACAGCGTTTGGGAGGAGGCCGCAGGATATGGCTCACTGCGCGGTATCTCTGAAAGGGACGGCTCCTGTTTGGTGAATTTCTTTACCCATCAGCCGGCGCTGAACTATGGCTTCTTTAACCCCGAGCGTCCATGGCAGCAGCCCATAGATGCAGAAGGCCCCCGCAAGACCCTGGAAGCGATGATGGACGTGATGCGTTTCTGGCTTTCTCGCGGCTGCGATGGGTTTAGAGTTGACATGGCAGGTTCTTTGGTAAAGAACGACAAAGACGGAAAGGGAACCATCGCCCTTTGGCAGAAGGTACGTGCATTCCTCGACAAGGAGTTTCCAGAAGCGGCGATAATTTCTGAATGGGGAGAGCCGGACAAAGCGCTGGAAGGCGGCTTCCACATGGATTTCCTGTTTCAATCTGGCCCATCCCATTACAATGATCTGTTTCGCTGCGAAGAACCGTATTTCTCCAGCCGTGGCAAGGGCGATGTGACTGCCTTCGTAGATAAATATGTGGAGTATCATAACAAAACCAAGAACAAGGGTCTAATCTGCATTCCTTCTGGTAACCACGACATAGACCGCCTTGCGAGGACACTGCATGGCGATGAGCTGAAAGTGGCATTTGCCTTCCTGCTGACTATGCCCGGTGCACCATACATCTACTATGGCGATGAAATCGGTATGCGCTATGTGGAAGGCTTGCATTCTGTGGAGGGCGGATATAGGCGTACCGGTTCCCGTTCTCCAATGCAGTGGGATAATAGCACTAACGCTGGCTTTTCGACAGCTCCAGTGGAAAAGCTCTACATCCCACTGGATCCAGCAGCCGACCGTCCCACTGCCGCCGCTCAGATGGCAGACCCGACTTCCCTTAGAAGCGAGGTG
>ENA-UPSB01001920-UPSB01001920.1-bioreactor-metagenome-genome-assembly--contig:-NODE-1920-length-21781-cov-7.422443_pt1 | contig 21781 bp, 12 predicted proteins | sample MGYA00238182_ERZ773286 | MGnify/ENA primary metagenome ERZ773286 (study PRJEB29026, sample SAMN07631240) | bioreactor metagenome | isolation source: Switchgrass digestor | place: USA: Dartmouth... | reverse complement strand
GATAAAGACGCTGCTTCATTATTATAGTTACAGCAATTTTGCTTAAACAAGAATAATGAAGGATACGACAGAAAATATATGGGTAATGATACCGATACTTATTAAGTTGACAAAGCTGTTGATGAAAGCTTAGCAAAACTAGAGTATGCCGTAGGTTTCTTTGTTAAACTATTTATTAAGGTAATATTTGTATAAAATTAAGATAATTACCTTGGGACTTTAAAGACGAGGGAGAGGAATGTTGTAAACTAATATGAATAGAATTGAAATAATGCTGCTAACAAAGAATAACGGGATATGAGAGCCATTGTAGGCATCATATCCCGTTTTTTTAGAGTTAACATTCTATTTATTTGACTAAAGTAAAGTCCACAGATAAATAGTCTTTGGCATTTTGTCCAATCATTGCAGTAAAGCGTCCAGGCTCAGAATCAAAACTGCCATCAATGGTGGTAAACCTTAGCATGTCTTCTTTTATTGTAAAGGTCACCCGACGGGACTCACCTGGTTCAAGCATTACCTTCTTAAAATCTTTAAGTTCCATAACAGGTCTGGAACGGCTCCCTGTAATATCTCTAATATATAGCTGCACGGTCTCTATGCCGGCCCTGCGACCGGTGTTTTTGACAGTTACGGATACTTTTATGGAGCTGCAAGGAGTGAGAATGTCGTTATCTATTTCTATATCCCTGTAATCAAACGTTGTATATGTCAGCCCATATCCAAATGGGAATAGAGGTTCGTTTGGAATATCTAAATACATGGAATAAAAACGGTCTGTAGAGTTGTTGTTTGGCTTAGGACGTCCCGTATTATGATGGTTGTAATATACAGGGATTTGCCCCACACAATAAGGAAAACTCATAGTTAAACGGCCGGATGGAGACTTTAATCCGAGCAATACGCTGGCAATAGCTGAACCCCCTTCTGTTCCAGGGAACCATGCTTCAAGTACGGCGTGAGAGTGTTTAAAAATGGGTCGTAAATCCAAAGGTCGCCCATTAAATAATACTACAACTACTTTTTTGCCCAAAGAGTAAATGGCATCCAAAAGCTCTTGTTGCCGCCCAGGAAGCGTTAAAAAGCCTCTACTACCAGCTTCGCCGCTCATATCTGGATGTTCTCCTACTGCTACAATTACGATGTCACATTTTTGGGCAACTTCTAATGCTTCAACTATTTGTTGGTCAGTACCGTCTTCTATACCACAACCAGAAGCAACATACAGTGTATTCGGTGGAAGTAATGCTTCAAGGCCTTGGCGCAGCGTAACAGCTTCTTCATTACGCCCTTCGCAGGACCAACCTCCTAAAATATGATTTGCTTCTGCGTAGGGGCCAATTAGCCCTATTTTTTTACCCTCTATATTCAGCGGCAGCAATTCGTCGTCGTTTTTCAGCAGTACCAGCGAAGCTACAGCTACCTCAAAAGCAAGCTGCCTATGCTCCTTACATAATAAAAGCTTTTCTTCTGCTTCAGGGTCGGCAAAACGATATGGGTTGTCAAATAGGCCTAGCTTAAACTTAAGATCCAAAATACGTTCAACTGCTTCATCAATGAGTTCTTCGCTGATTTTGCCTTCTGCTACCAGTTTTTCACCCCAATTTAAATAGGTTGAACTTACCATTTCGATGTCAACGCCAGCGCGTAATGCTTTTAATGCAGCTTCTTTTTCGTCTTCAGCAACCCCATGGGGGATTAATTCGCGGACAGAATTCCAATCGGAGATAACAACGCCTTTAAAATTCCATTCGTTACGGAGCATATCACGTAAAAGCCATTGATTGCATGTGGATGGTATACCATCTAACGTATTAAAAGAGGTCATTACCATTTCACAGCCCTGTTCTATGGCGGCTTTATATGCCGGCAGATAATGGTCTTTTAAAGTTGAAGGGCTTAGCTCTACCGTATTATAATCTCTACCTCCTTCTGCGCCACCATAGCCAGCAAAATGCTTGACACAAGATGCAAGGGTGCCAAATTGGTTAAGGCCACCTTTCTGGTATCCCTTAACAAAAGCCTTAGCAAACAAGGAATTGAGATATGTATCTTCTCCCGTGGTTTCCATTACACGGCCCCATCGGGGATCGCGCACCATATCTACCATTGGAGAAAAGGTTACGTGTATACCGGCTACCGAAGCCTCCTTTGCGGCAACAGACATTGCGCGCTCTACTAGTTCGGGGTCCCATGTACAACCCAGAGCAAGAGGTATGGGGAAAATGGTGCGGTAACCATGTATAACATCAGCCATAAAGAGAAGCGGTATACCAAGTCGATTGTTTTTTAAGTAGTTTCTTTGACTGTCAATGACTTGTTTAGCGCCACTGGTACCTAATACAGAACCTATTCTGTATAAGTCTTCTTTGGAAATATTCATGTCTGATAAGGGTCCGGTGATATCCGCATCGACGTTTTCGTAGAATGAACCAGCTAGCTGTGTCATTTGTGCGAGCTTTTCTCGCAAAGTCATTTTCTTTACGAGTTCTTTTGATGATTCCATTTATTTTCCCCCTTTATGCGTGAGTTGTATTAATTAAAGTGAATTATAAGTATAAGAAATTGAGATTTTTAAAATTGGATTTCATAGCATTCTCTATTATACCAAAAAAATCGCAGAAAGTAAACAGAAATTTCACTGAATAAATGCGATTTGTTTCAGTGAAATATTTTTGAAAAGAGCAACTTCTTTTCATTATATATTTTATAATTCTGAAATTTTAATCTGGTCCTAAAAGGTGAATTGATTAAAAATTATATTGACAAAAAGTAAATAGTGGTATATAATTCTTACTGAAAAATTGTTGATTCGTTGATTAATTTTAGTGAAGGTATTGAATATATATTAAGAGATATATTTCATAAAGGAGAAATACATATGGCAACTCTTAAGGATGTGGCATTAAAAGCTGGTGTAAGTTTAACGACAGCTTCTTATGTAATTAATGGAAAAGGCAATATTAGTGAAAAAACTGCACAAAAAGTTTTACAAGCAGCGAATGAATTGGGTTATATAAGTAACAAATATCCCGCTACAGATAAGTCACTGATGAGGAAAAACATAATAGGATTTGCTACTTCAAATTTTAAGGGGCCATTTTTTAGCGAATTGCTAGGATACATAGAAGAAAGCGCCATTTCCAATGGTTGTCTGCTCGTAGCTTATAGTACAGCTATTATTAGTGATAGATGTTCCCCAAAACATATCTTCGAGACTCATAAGCCTAATGGTTTAATTTTGACAGCATATAATATTTCAGATAAAGTTTTGCTCAAATACTCTTCAGCCAATTTTCCCATCGTAACGTTGGATAGAAAGATAGAGGGAGATTACATTTTTTCCGTTACCATTGATAATTTTAAAGGAGCGTATGATATAGTTAAGTATCTTTTAGAGTGTGGTCATAGAGAGATTGCGTTTATGGGTGGATCGTATATGACGTATGAAACGGAAATGAGATATAAAGGCTATTGTGAGGCATTAAAGGAATATGGAATCGATCCTTCCAGCCAGATTTATTGTCAAGGTGGCCGTGTTATAGAGGGGGGATATAACACAGCTAAGCTGCTTATAGCTCAAAATCGCATACCCGAAGCTATGTTTTGCGATAATGACGAAATGGCAATAGGGGTTATGAAGGCTTGTAATGAAGCCGGAATAAATATACCTGAGGACCTTTCGCTAGTAGGTTTTGATGATATCAGCCTAGCAACCCATGTGAAACCAGCATTGACAACTGTGAGGCAACCAATTAAAGAATGGGCAAATGCAGCAGTTCAGACATTAATCATGGCCTTGCATGGTAGTAAAACTATGAAGCATTTAGAGCTTTCACCAGAAGTAGTTGTTAGAGAAAGCGTCAAAGTGAAATAGTGAGTAACAGAGCACAATATTATTTTTTAACTTATGTTGTTTTATCAATATGTTTGTGTTTATAAAAAGATGTAAGAGTAAAGCAATATACAATATATACAAGTAAACTATAATTTTTCATAATTGTTAGAACCGAGTATTAATAATAGTAATGGTAGAATGATTGACTAAAAATTATTTATTGCATAAGGAGTAAAACTCCAGTAAATGGGGTTTTACATATAAAACCAGTTTTAAGGAGGTAAAAGCAATTATGAAAAAATTATCGTTTATCTTGGCTTTTGTGATGATCATTTCGTTGTTCTTAGTAGGCTGTAGTCAAGGCGGGACCGGTAGTAAAGACGTAAATCAGCCATCTGAAGGGTCATCTCAAGAGCCTAGTGCAACTACCGAGGAAGGTGAATCAGAGGCATCGGATGAGGGCAAGAAGGAGCCAGTTGTCATTAAGTGGGCTACATGGGAAAACATCGTGATGGCCAAAGAAATGGCTGAAAAATTTAACGAAAGACACCCTGACATTAAAGTGGAAATCGATGACTTTGGCGGTTGGTTTGGCAATGAGGCCTTATCAAAGAGAATAGCGTCTGGGGAAATGCCCGATGTGTTTGCGGTAGAAAATCCTTTTATTCCTATACAAAATAAATGGATACTTGACTTAAAACCGTTCCTAGAAGAGGAGACAGAGAAGAAATTCTATCAAAACCTAGTTGATACTTTTACATTCGACGAAAAGGTCGTTATGCTACCAGCTTATTTGTATGTTCATGGGTTTATCGTTAATAAGTCTTTGCTTGAAGCAAACAATATCCCAATTCCCGATTATAATTGGACGGTTGACGAATACAAGGATATTTTGATAAAGACAACCAAAGGCCAGACGATAGGAACCAATAGCATTGTTGAGATACCCAAGCATTTGCCGGCGCAAATGAACGATAATCTTGGATGGGGCTGCTGGGATGGCAGCAAGTATGTGTTGGGTGAAGAGTGGATTAAGGCTGTTAATCTGACAAAAGAATTACACGACAGAAAAGTTGCTCTTTGGCAAATAGAAGAGGATTTTCCTAACCCATGGGATTTGCCAGAAGGTTCTGAAAGGGATGCAGTTTTGGAAGATATAAAAAATGCGTATAAAGAGAAATTTGGTGAAGAAGAGGCCTATAACGTATTCTTAAAAGGGAACGCCGCTACGTGGATGGAGTTTTCTTGGGGGCTGTTCTTCGAAACCAATGAAAAGTACAGCGGGTTTGATTGGGACTTTTATCCATTCCCAGTTGCTGAAAAGGGAGATACGCCGAGGCCGGGTATTGTATGTGACTCTATAGCAATTTCTGCTAACACGAAGAATCCAGAGGCAGCGTTTGAGCTCGTTAAGTATTTATCTTATGCTCCTGAAGCATATGATGATAGGATAGACGTGATAGAAAACTATGATCCGGAAAAAGCCAAGGAAAAATATCCTGATTTAGGAGAAGATAGGATTCCTGATGTTCTTACCTTCTCTCATATTCCCGCAGTAAACGATCAAAGTGTAAGGGATAAATGGTGCGAATATAATAACGCAAAGCCAGGCCTAAAATATATCCTCGATCATATTGAAACAGGATACGTTGATGGGTTTAAGTATGTACCGGATTTTGATACTGCATACCATAAGACTATTGAGAAGGCTATGAAAGACGAAATTTTTACCGGTAAGAAAACAGCTGCTGATTTAGCCGCCGAACTGGAAAAGAAGGCTAATGAAATTACGCAAGAGGCTATTGAAGGTATGAGGCAGTAGGAGGAGTCGTTTAGTTAGTATGTATTAGGTGTATATTCATCAAAAATATACACCTAATACATACATCTTATTTGTGCACATGATTTTTGTGGAGGGAATAAAGAGTTGAAAAGAACGATGCGGAATATTAGAGTTATATCGTTAATAACGCTAATCTCTTGCTTATTTTTTACAGCTGCCTATGCTGAAATTCTGGAACCGAGCTATTATGAATTTTTATCGGAAAATGACATAAGTGTGATAGACAGGGGCGAAGCTATTGTCGTCAGACCTTCTGATATGATCCTTTACGATATGAACGGGGCCGAATTGCTGCCTGAAGAGTCAAGTATGGGCTATGGAGACAAGGTGATTTTGCTCCCTCCTCAGTCTAGTATAACTTTTGACGTTAACATACCACAACCCGGAGGCTATCATGTAATTGTGGATTATTTTATTCCCCAATATACGATGGAAAATTTGACTATATCGTTAAGCATAAACGGTGAGTTTCAATTTTATGAGAGCAGGAATATAAAGCTCCCTGCAGTTTGGAAAGATAAGACTAAGGAATATAAGCAGGATGACTATGGTAATGATGTTTATCCTTCCGCTGAAAGGGTATACAGATGGCAGACGGCTATTTTGAATACGCATATTTATAGCCTATCAATGCCTCTTGTATTTAATTTTAAAGCAGGTAAAAATACGATAACGATAAAAAACAATCAAGTTGAGGTCATGTTAGGAAATATAATTATATCTCCAAAGCTAAGGACTTTAACTTATTCACAGTATAAGGAACGATATAAGGATAAACCTGTAATTGATCATACTATGTTGACCATACAAGGAGAGGACTACGCAGAGAAATCGGAATCCTATATAAGGGGGGCAAAAAGTAACGATTACAACGCGTATCCATACGACCCGGTAAAGAAGAAGATTAACTACCTGGAGCCTGAAAGTTGGGAAGATCCAGGCGAATTGGTAACATATACTTTTGAAGTTGAAGAAAGCGGCCTTTATAATATACATTTTAAATATAAACAATATGAAAAGAAAGATTTTCCTGCCTTTAAACGAATTTACATAGATGGCAGCGTACCTTTTAGCGAGTTGGAGGAATATGCCTTCCCCTATACTGGTGCAAAATACGCAAACCATACTTTGATGGTAGGGAATGAGAAGGCATTAATATATTTAGAAAAAGGCGTACACAGCTTAACAATTGAATCGACTGCTTCTCCTTACCTCGAAACTAATGAGAATTTATTGAACGTCATTGACTTTATATCTGATATTGCATTGCAAATTAAATATATTACAGGAAATAAAGTTGATAAGAATAGAGATTGGAACATTATTGAATATGTTCCTACTATTAAAGAAGATCTATTAAAGGCGGTGGAAATATTAAATAAAGAATATGAGAAGCTATCTAAAATTGCGAATAAGTCGGATAGCTATGTCCTCTCTACTTTAAAAATCGCTATAGATAGGCTAAAAATATTTGCCAATGATCCTGACAGGTTAGTTAATAATCTTGACCAATTTTATTTAGGGAGTAGTTCTATTGCGCAGGAGATTGCACTGATACTTGAGGAATTATTGAAACAGCCTTTAGCGATTGATTGTATATATTTGACAGGCGATAACGCACAACTGCCTGCACCTAACATAAATTTTGTTGAGGCATTGGTGGAGAGCACAAAGAAGTTAGTTTTATCTTTTTTGTCCCGTAAAGAAGTGAGCCAGAAAATAGAGAAAGATAAGCTGAATGTATGGGTCAATCGCTCTATACCTCACATAGAGGTATTAAGGGAGATGGTAGAGAGTGAATTTACCCCTCAAACGGGTGTCAAAGTAAATATATCAACGATGCCAGATGAGCAAAAGCTGTTATTGGCAGTTTCTGCGGGAAAGGCTCCTGATGTCGTTTTGGGGGCTTCATCATACAGGCCTTTTGATTTTGCTTTGAGAGGTGCACTTTATGATTTAAGGCAATTTGATGATTTTGGAGAATTTATAACAGATTATCCTTCCGAGATGTTCATACCCTTTACAATTGGCGATAGTTGCTATGCAGTGCCTGAAACTGTAAACGTCAATATTTTATTTTATAGAAAGGATATACTTGATAAGCTGAAGCTAAAAGTTCCTGATACGTGGGATGAGGTAGTGGGAATGCTACCTACACTTTCGCGCTATGGCATGAGCTTTAATACAATGATCGCTAATGTGGGATCTTTAAAGCACTTTGGCGTGACTATACCTTTTATCCAACAGTTTGGCGGCAAAGTTTATTCTTCTGATGGGTTAAAAGTGGAGTTTGGAGATCCAAATACGGTTAAGGCGTTTAAGTTTATGACTGATCTTTACACACTGTATAGTTTACCTGAAAACATAGAAAGTTTTTATAACAATTTTAGATATGGTGTGAGCCCAATAGGTGTATCTAACTTTAACACTTATATCCTGCTGAAAAACGCCGCACCTGAAATCATGGGGCAGTGGGGAATAGCACCTAGTGTGGGCGTTAGGAATGAGAAAGGCGAGGTTGTAAGATATCAACCGGCTGTAAATACATCGTGCGTGATTATGAAGGATACAAAATTGCCCCAGGAAAGCTGGAGCTTTATCAAATGGTGGATGAATACAGATACGCAGGTTAATTATGCTAATGAAATGCAGTTAAGGTATGGCCCTGAATATATATGGACTAGTGCAAATTTAGAGGCCTTTATGCAATGTTCTGTTATGGATCAGCAAGATAAGGAAGTTATTTTCAAGCAATATGAGTATATAAAGGAGATTCCAAGGAATCCTGCGTATTTTGCAGTTGAACGTGAGTTGTCAAATGCATGGAATAAGGTGGTATTCGATGGCGTTCCTCCTAGAATAGCCTTAGACCAAGCCATCATTCTTTCAAACAGGGAAATAAGGAAAAAACTTAAAGAATTTGGATATGTCGATAACGAGGGGAATGTTATTAAGCCCTTTGAAACGATTACAGCTGAAAAAATTGATAGCTGGAAGGAGTAAGGCAGATGGAGATCGCATATAAAAAGAGAGAGCCTAATTTGGAAGTCGTAAATATGAATACTAAAAAAAGGTACGATAGGTGGGCCATTTGGACTATGTTGTTTCCATATGCGAGCCTTTTCATACTGTTTATTGCTGTCCCGGTAATCATAGCAATTATCTTGTCATTTACTTATTTCAATACAGTGGAAAGACCAAAATTCGTTGGATTATATAATTATATTGCCATACTAACCCAGGATGAAGTTTTTCTAAAATATGTTTTACCTAACACGATAAAGTTTTCTATGATAGTTGGACCATGCGGATATATATTGCAATTTTTATTAGCATGGGTTTTAGCACAGATACCTAAATGGCCAAGGACGATATTTGCTTTAATATTTTATTCTCCTTCATTGACATCAGGGGTAGCTATGACGGTCATTTGGAAGGTCATATTTGCAGGGGATCAATTTGGTTACTTAAACAACTTATTGTTAAGCCTCAATATAATCGAAAAGCCCATACAATGGTTACAAGATCCTGATTATTTAATGACCATAATGATAATAGTTGCACTATGGGGGAGTATGGGGATAGGATTTCTTGCCATGTTAGGCGGGATACTAAACATTGATCCAGAATTATATGAAGCAGCATATATAGATGGTATTAAGAATCGCTTTCAAGAAATCATATACGTTACCGTTCCTTCTATGCGTCCTCAGATGCTATTCGGAGCAGTTATGGCGATTGTAAATGCTTTTAGTTCAGCGACAATTGGCGTTGATTTAACGGGCTCAAATCCGACTCCGCAATATGTAGGTCAGCTTATGGTTAATCATATAGAGGATTATGGATTTTTGCGATACGATATGGGATATGCGACGGCATTATCAGTGCTGCTTCTTTTATTGATTTATTGTTTCTCAAAGTTAGCCAATAAGATGTTTGCAAGCAATGATTAAATTTAGGAGTGATGTATGTGAAATATCAGGGTACAAAAATAAATCCATCGCGATTTGACAGAAGCCAAATTAAGTTTTTTGTAATATTATCTCTTCTTTCTATATTTATGATCTTGCCAATACTCTATATTATATCTACGGCTTTTAAGCCTTTGGATGAGCTATTTGCCTATCCTCCTCGTTTCTTCGTTAGAAAGCCAACGCTTGAAAACTTCAGGGCATTGGGCGATATAGTTACGGGATTGGGGATACCTCTTTCTAGATATATCTTCAATAGCATATTGTCTTCGGGATTGACTGTGTTGCTTTCAGTCTTTATATCGGCATTTGCAGCATATATACTGTCTAAAAAGAATTTTAAAAGCAAAAAGTTATTATTTGAAATAAATACGATTGCTCTTATGTTTGTGCCAGTTGCTGTAAGGATACCCAGGTATTTAGTAATTGAAAAGCTGGGTTTGCTTGATACTTTTATGGTTCTGATATTGCCATTGATTGCTATGCCTGTTGGCGTTTTTTTGGTAAAGCAGTTTACCGACCAAGTGCCTGATTCGTTAATAGAGGCGGCTACCATTGACGGGGCAAATGATTTTTATATTCTGTATAAGATAGTAATACCCATTATCAAACCAGCCCTCGTTACCGTTGCCATTATTGCATTCCAAACGTCGTGGAACACTGCTGAGCCTTCAACGCTCTATATCAACGATGATAGCATGAGGACTTTTGCTTTTTATCTATCGGCAATCACGACTTCTACAGGAAATGTGGTTGAAGGACGCGGTATTGCAGCGGCTGCGTCGCTCATATTGTTTATACCCAACCTGGTGATATTTATATTGATGCAAAGCAGAGTCATAAATACGATGGCATATTCAGGTATTAAGTAGGAGGTATATAATTGTGTTAAAAAAAGTTTTTTGCACTGTATTTGCCGTGGTACTGGCTCTTATAGGCAGTTTGACGCCTGTATTTGCATCTGATAGTACCCAATCGACCAGCTACACTTTTACTTATTCTATAAATGGCAAATTGGAGATTGCTCAGGATGCGTACCTACCAACGAGGTTGTATCTTGATTTAGGGCTTAAAGAACCTCAGGATTTATATATTGCAGGGCAAAAAATGTATATAGCGGATAAAGGGAATAAACGTGTAGTAGTGGTAAACTTGGGAACATCCGAAGTTGAAACAATCGGTGATGGGATTTTAGAGGAACCGTTTGGCGTATCTGTGGATAAAGATGGTAGGATATATGTTGCTGATTTTAAAGCCGAAGCGGTATACAGGTTTAATAAGGATGGAGAGCTTGAATTTACTTTTAAGAAACCTGAAACGCCGAATTTTGGGAAAAATGAAAGTTTCAAGCCTAAAAAAGTGGCGTATGCAGATGATGGAGGAGTTTATATAGTCAGCGAAGGTACCACAGCCGGTATTATACATATGAATGGTACTGGCGATTTTTTAGGATATTTTGCTTCTAATGAGGTCAGCGTTAGCTTGCTTCAAAAGCTACAAGACTTTTTTCTTACAGAAGCTCAAAAAAGAGCATTTTTGAGAAGAACGCCTCCGTCATTTGGAAATATATTTAGAGGCTATGATGGGTTAGTCTATACCGTTAATAAAGGCAGTAATGTAAATGTTAAAAAGCATAGCATAAATGGGCTTAATTTATTGAAGAATCCTAAAACAAGCATTAAGTTAGAGGATCCGGCAGATATTTTTGTTTGTGATGATGGTAGAATTTACGTATTACAAGGTAACGGCCTTATTACTGTGTTGACTAATGAGGGAAATTTGATATGTACATTCGGCGGGAACTCAGAAAAAACGGATAGGATTGGATTATTTGAGGTTCCACGAGGTATTGCCGTCGATGCGAATGATAACGTATATGTTTTAGATGAACAAAAAGAAATGATCCAGGTTTTTACCCCTACGCCTATACAAGTGAATATACACAAGGCGTTGAATAGCTATAATAATGGTGATTATTCTCAAAGCAAACAATTATGGGAAGAGGTGCTAAAGTTTAATAACGCTTCGTTTCTTTCTCATTTGTATATGGGAAGAATATATATGCAGGAAATGGATTATGAGAAAGCGCTTGAGCACTTTAAAATTGCAAGAGTCAGAGACGAATATTCCTCTGCATACTGGGAAATTAGATATATTTGGTTACAACAGCATTTGGGCAAAGTGTTGGTAGCAATAATTTGCCTATTTTTAATTGGTAACATTATTAGATTTGTTAACAAGAGGAAAAATATTTTTGGCTTTGTTAAGGATATAGAAAATGAAATGCTAAAGTACAAATTGGTATTTGATATTGTAAATTTAAAATATGCAATGTATCATCCAATAGACAATGTCTATGATGTTAAAGTTGGGAAAAGAGGTTCAGTCGTTTCTGCAACGATATTGTATATAATGCTCTTTATTATATTAGTTTTAAGACAAGTGGGAAGTGGCTTTATATTCTCGGTTGACGTAGCAGAATATTCTCTGTTTAACACGTTCATCATTTATGTATTTATGATAGGGCTGTTCATAATGTGCAACTATTTGGTGGGATCGATTCATGACGGAAACGGTACAGTAAGATCATTATATATTGGTACAGCATATAGCTTTGCGCCGGCTATATTGATAATGCCGTTTGTAATTTTACTTAGCAATGTAGCCACTATTAATGAAGCGTTTTTTATATCATCTATCACTAGTATAATTGTATGTTGGTGTGGGGTTAACATAATTTTAATGATTATGGAAGCCCATGAATATGATTTCAAAATGGCCATTTCAAACATACTTACAACCCTATTCTTCATGGGCGTTGTCGTAGTAGCCGGTTCGATGTTCTATCTGTTTTTACGACAAATATGGAATTTTGTTTCGGAATTGGTTACGGAGGTGTTAATTCGTGGCAAAACATTTTAGTTATATTTTGATATTGTGTATTTTAATTAGCGGTTTAGTATACCTTAGGGCATCGGGGGAAGATGCTGAGAGTAATGAAATAACGTCAGCTCAGCCAGAAATTACATATGTAAACTCTAAAGTTCCAATGGCTGATCCTGTGGGGGTGGCTTATAGCGTTGATATTACATCAGAAGATGCATTGATCGCGAGTAATAATAACTTTGAGCTTTATTTGAACGAAAAGGATTTGATAATAAAGGTAAAGGATAAATCCAATGGTTATGTATGGTGCAGCGCGGCGCCGAAAAATAAAATGCAATCGATGAATTTTGAGTGGCAGAGGATAGCTACCTCGTTATTGACGGTGGATTATATAAATACTTCAGGCTCCATTAATCGTTCTCCGCTGAGACACAGTAAAGCCCCAGCACCGGAGATCACTAGAACTGACAATGGTTTCTCTGCGGAAGTGGAGTTTTATGAGGCAAAAATAGCGCTGACTGTGCAAGTTGAGCTTACCGATTACGGTATAAAATTAACCATACCGGATGAGAGTATTGTGGAGAAGGATGAGAATATACTCCATAAGCTATATGTTATGCCTTTTTTTGGGGCGGCATATAGGGATGAAATCCCCGGCTATGTCTTTATTCCAGATGGCTGCGGGGCACTCGTAAGGTTTTCTAAGCCTAGACCTTATATATCTGATTTTTCGGAGAGGGTTTATGGTACTGATTTTGGTATGAAGCGCCCTTCAACTCGGACGTTGCTAACAAGCCAAACTGATAAAATGAGGTTTACCATGCCGATATTTGGGATTGCTCATGGTGCAAAACAGAATGCTTTTTTAGCTGTAGTCACAAGCGGCGATCCGTATATGGAGGTACATGTAAACCCAGCAAATTCTATGATAGATTATACATGGGCATGCGCAAGCTTTATCTATAGAGAACAATATATTCAACCTACAAGCAAATCGGGCGGTGCTTTTACTGCTTTGCAACCCCATAAAAATAGTGTAAATGCAACCATAGAGTACATTTTTCTATCAGGGAAAAATGCCGATTATGTCGGTATGGCTAAAGCGTACAGAGAAAAGCTGAAGAAGGATGGTATGTTGACCCAAACGGTGAGCTCTGATCCCAATGTAAGATTAAATTTAGAAGCGGTAATGGCCGAACCATATAAGGGATTTATCGGGAATAGGCTCCGTATAATGACCAAATTGACGGATATTGAACGATGGGTTGAAGAGCTTCAGCATAACGGAGTGCTAAGTATGTCTGTCGTATTATGGGGTTATGAAAAAGGAGGAGTGGATGGCCATAAATTGAATGAAACGAATGTCGACCCCGCTATAGGTAGCGTAAATAAGATAAAGCGTTTAAACGATAAGCTGATTTCTAAGGGGACTGAATTATTGTTAAGAAAAGAGATATTAAGTGGCTATGAAAATCAAATAGATAAAAGTAGATTAGCGTACCACATAGATGGTGGTGTAATAGAAAAAGTAGATACGACTAAGCCAATGTTTCAGACCATGCTTTTTCAGAATTTAGATGGGATGCGAGCCGCAATTAACAGATATGCTAAATATCCTGAATTTATGAGGAATATCGCTATTAGCGGTGTACCCGCTAATCTATTTTCCGATTTTAAGCGCAATAATGTCATTTTAAGGGATCAAACGAAGGAGAAGATTGAGGAGATACTTGCATTGGCAAAGGATAGTTTTAATAAACTTGTACTCTATGATCCAAATATATATGCAGTAAAGTACGCTGATGCCATATACGATTTACCGATGCAGCATTCTCAGTTTGCGTTTGAAACCGATACGGTTCCTTTTATTCAAATAGTTTTAAGCGGGAACAAGGAGTATTACGCTCCACCTATGAACTTTGGGGTTAATTCGGTAGATGACATTTTGAAGCTAATTGACTATGGGGCATATCCGTCATATGTTTTGACAGAAGAATATTCTAATAAGCTAGCATCTACCAATTTAAACTATATATATTCATCAAGATATGATGATTGGAAGGATTACATTATCAAGACGTATAAAACAGTGAACGATATATTATCAAAGGTTAAAGGCAAAGCTATAGAAAAAAGGATAATTCCAGTTGATGGCATTGTTCTCGTTGAGTACGAAGATGGAACAACTATATTGATCAACTATACGGATAAGAGTTGGAAATATGGTGATTGCGTTGTGGAAGGGAAGACGGCTAAAATAATTGGCAATGGCAAAGTTTAAAATAAAGAGTTAAGGGTGATAAGAAGTGATAAAAATTAGTTTAAAAAGAAAAGAACAATTGATAGGGCTAGGTTTTGTTTCACCGTGGATTATCGGTTTCATCGTATTTATGGTTTATCCATTATTCAACACAATCGTATATAGTTTTAGTCAGGTTAGATTTTTGTTAAATGGCATTCAAACGACATATGTTAAGCTTGTTAACTATACAGATGTGCTATTGAAAGACCCTGACTTTAAATTAGCATTGCCGCAATACTTCATACAAATATTTTTATTTGTTCCTATGGTAGTGGTATTTTCAATCTTGCTTTCGCTTTTGCTAAATTGTAAACTAAGAGGGCGCAGATTTTTTAGAGCATTATTCTTTTTGCCGGTTATAATAATGAGTGGCCCTGTTATTGACAATTTAAGATTAACTAATGCTATTACCCTTCAGGGGTTGTATAATTTTCCGGTTTACAAATTTATCGCTGAATATCTACCAAATGTGATATCTTCGCCTATATTGTATATTTTTGATAATGCCGTTTTAATACTTTGGCATACTGGGGTCCAAACTCTTATTTTCCTGTCAGCGTTGCAAAAAATTGACAGGAGTATTTATGAAGCATCAATGGTAGACGGCGCTTCAAGTTGGCAACAGTTTTGGAAACTCACATTGCCCGTATTAAGGCCTTTTATATTGCTGAATGTAATATACACTATCATGGATGTCTCTATGTCGTCGCTGAATCCTATAATCATACAGATAAAGTCAGCAATGTTTAATATCAGAAAAGGGTTTGGCTTTGCTGCGGCAGCTTCGTGGGTGTATTTTATAATAATTCTGTTTGCCGTACTGCTTTCATATTTGCTGTTTGGAAGAGAAAAGAACAATTGATTGTGATTTATTGCCAGGAAAGGGGAGAATGGTGTGAATATCGACTTTGATATTAATAAAATCAGAAAGTTTTTATTTTCAAAAAAGAAATATGGGATATTTTTTCAGGCGTTCTTATATTTGTTAATGCTAGGAATAGGATTTGTGTTTTTCTACCCTTTGTTGATTATGTTTGTTGAAAGCTTAAAAGACGTATATGATATTATAAATCCTTTAGTGAAATGGGTCCCTACTAATATATATTTTTACAATTTTATTAGGGCATGGAATGTTTTAGGAGGGTTTAAGGTGTTGTTGACTTCAAGCGCGTATATGCTGCTAATCGCGGCGTGTCAGACGCTTTCTTCAGCTTTAATTGGTTATGGCTTTGCTAAGTTTAATTTTATGTTTAAAAGGCCGTTATTTGTTCTCATGATATGTACGTTTATAATACCGGAGCAGGTTACTTTTATGCCTAAATACATATTATTTAAGTCATATGGAATGCTGAAAACTATATTTCCATTCCTTGTACCTGCTTTATTCGGTCAAGGCATAAAAAATACAATTTTTATTCTTATATTTTATCAGTTTTTTAAAATGCTTCCCAGATCGTTGGATGAAGCAGCACAAATAGACGGAGCTGGATTTTTGAAGATTTTTGCAAGGATCAATTTGCCTTTAGCTGTTCCTGCAATTGTTGTTGTATTTGTTTTCTCTTTTGTTTGGCATTGGAATGAGACTTATTTAGCCGACTTATACTTTGAAACAGCTGTCAGGACATTTCCGCTGACTTTGCAAAAGTTTACGGAATATTTTGCTAAACTATATCCAGTATCGGAGTCTACCAATCCACTATTGAAAATGAACGAGAGTGTCCGTATGGCAGGTACTTTATTATGTATTGCTCCTCTTGTAGTCTTGTATGTTTTTCTTGAACGGTATCTAATTGCAAGCATCGATAAAGTAGGCATTACAGGCGAATAAGAGCTAATAAATGCTGGAAGGAGGCAATAATGAATGAAGTATATACTCAAGGAGAATGAAAAGGAGGCCCGTGAGAGGCTACGAGCTTTTTGGGCTGGCGATAGTTTAGGAAGGCCGGCTCTTTACGTGACGGCTACAAAGCCCAATAGTAGTGATTATGTCTGGGATGAGGATGAAAAGGATAGAAAAAAGCTGGATTTTTTGCCTGAATGGCATATTAGATATAATGAGTGGCAATTGGATAATACCGTTTTTTTAGCTGAGGCGATGCCGTCAGCCAGCATAATATGGGGCGCTAACATAAGTTTTGTTGCGGCCTTATGTGGAGGAGACTATGACTATGACCGTAATGGTCAAGCATGGGTTAAACCTTTCCCTAATATCTGGGATAATGAGATTCCAGAATTTGATGTGGAACATCATATAGTTAGGACATTGGAGAAATGTTATTACAGATTAGCTAAAGTGATTGGAAATAAGGGATATATTAACCCGCCTGTTATGCTGGATGCTATCACCACCTTGTCACTATTGCGTACTCCTGATGTATTATGCCTGGATATGATAGAAAACTCCGATATGGTGAAAAAATGGAGTAGTGCCTTAACAGACATATACATACACGCATATGAACATTTTTACCAATTACTTAAAGGGCTTGGATATGGTGAAACGAGTTCATGGATAGCATCAATGGCAGAAGGACGGTTTGAAACTGTTCAATGTGATTTTGCTGTAATGATTTCAAGGGATATGTTTAAAGAGTTTGTTATGCCAGATTTATGTAAAATTAGTGAGTACCTTGATTATTCATTGTATCATTTAGATGGTACAAGTCAGATGAGGTTCTTAGATTTGATTGGAAATCTTCCTAAACTAAACGGAATACAATGGAATCCCGAACCGGGGGCGGGTTCCCCTGTTTTATGGATTGATGCCTTTAAGGAAATTCGAAAATATAATTTATCTCTCTATATATATTGCAATAAAGATGAAGCTGTAAGGATTACAAAGGAGCTGGGCCCTGACGGTTTAATGTTGGTATTACCTCATTTTGATACGGTAGCCGAAGCGGAGCAAGCAATCCGTGATATTGAGAGGGCTTGCTAGAAATAAATACAACATAAAACTATGGGAGAAGGAGGTACTGTTATGATAGAAATCAAAGGTAAAAAGATAATTATTGATGGTAAGCCTCACATCATTATGGCGGGGGAAATCCATTATTTTAGGCTTAAGCGCCATGAATGGGAAGATCGCATTTATAAGTTGAAGTTGGCAGGGTTTAATGCTGTTGCTTCGTATGTTCCATGGCTTTGCCATGAACCGATAGAGGGGCAGGTCGATCTTACAGGTAAAACGCGCCCTGAACTGGATCTGGATGGTTTCATCAGCCTTTGTGAAGAAAACGGGCTGTATGTGTTTTTGCGCCCCGGTCCTTTTATAATGGCAGAAATGAAGAACGAAGGAATACCATATTGGGTATATGAGAAACACCCTGAAATTGTGCCTGTAAGTTGGGACGGAAAGGAAGTTCCTACCAAGACGATAGATTACCTTGCACCTGGCTTTTTGCAAGAAGTTTACAAGTGGTATAGTGCTGTTATGCCGATTATTGCGTCTCACCTCTATACAAATGGGGGAAAAGTTATTGGCGTACAACTAGATAATGAAATAGGTATGCTCTCTTGGGTAAGCAATTGTCCCGACCTTACTGACCATGTGATAAATGATTTTACTGCTTGGCTAAAAAATAAATATGACGCTAAAGAGCTGCAGAAGCGCTATCCGTTTGATATCGATAATATTTCGGAATATGGGAAAGCTATACGTTCTCCTAGAGAAGAATATGCGCTTCAGCTATTACACGATCTGGGGTACTATATGAGAGAGCGTTTTGCTCGATATGTTGCCACGTTGCGTTCTTATGCAGAAGAATTTGGCGTCCGAGATGTACCATTTTTTATTAATATTCATGGTACAGCGGGAGGACGAGGATTTACCTATCCCGTTGGTGTAAGCCAATTATACAGGGCTTATACGCAAGAAACTGGTTACATTTCAGGCTCAGACGTTTATCTGGGCGATTTAACGATGAATAACTTCCAAGATCTTTACATCATAAATGCGTTTACTGATGCTGTTAACAGCGAGGATCAGCCATTGGCTTCTCTAGAATTTGAATGTGGCGATGGGAATTATGGCTTAACGTATGGTGGACGATATGATCCTTCGGCAATCGATTTAAAAACGAGGATGTGTATTGCGCAGGGGAACAGGATGTTAAACTACTACCTTTTTGCCGGGGGCATTAACTATGTGTTGGATCCAAAAGCTAGTGATGGCAATGGTAGGATAGCATTTACAGGAGAACGTCACGGGTTTGCTGCCCCTATAAGTCCAGAAGGCCAACTCAATTATACTTATTTTCCGCTGGCGCGGGTGGTAAAGGCAGTAAACGCTGTTTCAAGCAAACTGGCGGTTATGAAGGAAGAACATGATAGGGTAGCGCTTGCGTTTATTCCTGATTATTATATGACTGAATCTTATTATCCCAAAAGCAATAAGATGACAAATTTAGTTCGAAATCTTGAGCAAGGGCGTGGTGGTTATGCTTGGGAAGCAATGGTGCGGGCAATGCTGCTTGCCAATTATCGTTTTGGAGGTGTGGACATTCAAAATTGTCCCCTCAATCCAGATGCTGTTCCTGTTTTGGTTGTTCCTTCAGCGAGATATATGCATGGCAGCATCCAGAGGAAGCTGGTAGAATATTTAAATAATGGCGGTAATATTTTGCTTTACGGAGAAGTTCCCTTATATGACATGGAAGGTAATGAATGTACAATCCTTGCCGATGCTTTTGGTGTTGAGCCGATGAACACGCGCTATTCATCTCCATTTTATTATTTATCTGTTTATCCCGATGGTTGGGCTACGCCGAGGCCGGAAGTTCGTGTCCAATTCGCCCAGGCGCTTAAAGCAGGGAATTGTGACGTTATTTTACGTATAAGGGGAACGGATGAAGTCTGTGGCCTTGATGTGAAAGTGGGCAATGGTAGAGCCATTGTTGTTGCAACAGCTTATATCTGTGATATATGCTTATTTAAGTCTATTTTAGAAAAATTGGGCGCTAAACCCGCTCTTTATCATGATAACCCATATCATGGGATATTTATGACGTCAACCGCTACGGAAGAGGGGGAGCGATTTATCCATATAATAAATCTGGACGGTTTTGAAAAAGAGCTGCATATATATGGAGAAGGGCATCCTTTGTTAGGAGGAGAAAAAATAGTTTTACAGGGCAAGAGTGGAATTATGTTGCCCATGAATGTCTCATTTGACGATATAAGGATAGATCATTCAACGGCTGAAATTATGGATGTTAGGGAACATGAAATAGAATTTCGCCTCACTCAGGATAGGGATGTCATATGCTTTAATACCAAGCGGGAGATTTTACCGGGCAACGATTATACTGTTGAAAAGCAAGGCGACAAATATATTGTAAAGTCACTTAAAAACGCTAAAATTGATAATCGTTTAACTGTACGGTTTAAAAATTAAGGCAAAAGAAAAGCCTTGTTTTTTGAAAATTTTTTAAGTTGAGGCCAAATCCTACCTAAACATAGTAATTTGCATAAAGCCGATGTTTCAATAGGATTTGATGTTGTCTTTAATTGGTTGCTAGCCAAGGTAAGTTTTCGATTCCTGAATTACAGCAATATATAACACAGAGATTATAGTAACAAGTGGGGGTGGGGTTAAAGAATGAAAAGGGTAATAAATGAACATTTCGGTGTAAACATCACTTGGATTACAGCCATCATTTTAGCCGGTGCATTTGCAGTCGTAACTCTTAGGCATTTTATTAGAAATAATCGCCCATACATCAGTGAAGATATCGAATCTTATCCTGAATTACCCGAAGTATTGGAACTTGAAAGCCGCAAATGCTTTGACTTTTTTTGGGAACAGGTTAATACAGACGAAAATAGCGCTGGGTATGGATTAATTAGGGATAGGGCCCCGGGGAATCCCAATATTTCAAGTATTGCGTCTGTAGGATTTGGATTGACTGCAATTGCTATCGGAGCCGAAAGAGGATGGGTCCCATATGATGAGGCATATGATAGGGCGCTTGACACGCTTAATACCATGCTATATAATGCAGCGCAGGAAAATGGCTTCTTTTATCACTTCCTTGATATGGAAACGGGGAAAAGGGCATGGAATTGTGAAGTCTCTGTTATTGATACTGCTATAGCTTTATGCGGGGCGATTACGGCAGGAGAATATTTCGGAGGGGAAATTAAGCAAAGAACTGAAGAACTATATAGGCGGGTAAATTGGCAATGGTTTGTAGACCCCAACAGAAAGCAATTTTATATGGCATATTACCCTGAAAAGGGATTTGAAGGCCACTGGGACTTTTATGCGGAGCAATTTATGATATATTTTTTAAGTGCCGCATCGCCGACTTATCCCGCAGATCCCGATTTATTTTATAATTTCCAGAGGCATTATGGGACGTATGATGGTATAGAAAAATTCATACATTCGTGGTTCGGTTCGATTTTTACACATCAATATTCTTTTGCCTGGTTTGACTTAAGAAATATGGTAGACAAAGAGGGGGTTGATTGGTGGGAAAATTCCCTTATTGCCATTAAAAACAACAGGGCGTTTTGTATTGACAACAGTAACAAATTTAAAACTTTTGGCGAAAATTCCTGGGGACTTACGGCATGCGATGGGCCAAATGGATACGAAGGAAGGTACGGTGCACCTCCATCGGGGAATAACAATACGGAGCATGTGGTTGATGGAACAGTACCTCCGGCAGGTGCAGCCGGTGCAATAGTTTTTCTACCTGATGAATCGATTGCCGCCCTTGAAAATTATTATAAAAACTACCCCCAATTGTGGGGCGAATATGGCTTCAAAGATGCTTATAATTTAGACGTTTCACCTGCGTGGTTCGCCGATGACGTGATCGGGATAGATAAAGGTATAACCCTTTTAATGATAGAAAATTATAGAGATGAATTCGTATGGAAGAATTTTATGAAAAATGAGTATGTTAAAATTGGGTTAGAGAAAGTAGGCTTCA
>ENA-UPSB01001918-UPSB01001918.1-bioreactor-metagenome-genome-assembly--contig:-NODE-1918-length-21826-cov-4.470305_pt1 | contig 21826 bp, 18 predicted proteins | sample MGYA00238182_ERZ773286 | MGnify/ENA primary metagenome ERZ773286 (study PRJEB29026, sample SAMN07631240) | bioreactor metagenome | isolation source: Switchgrass digestor | place: USA: Dartmouth... | reverse complement strand
CGAGGTGGACGAGAAGCTGGCCCGCGAGATCATCAAGAACGCGCGCGAAGACGGCCGCGACTCCCTGACTGAAATCGAGGCGAAGGAAGTCTTCCGGGCTTACGGTCTGCCGACAACGACTACCAAGCTGGCCCGCACCGCTGACGAAGCCGTCGAACTGGCGAAGAAGATCGGCTTCCCCGTTGTGATGAAGATCGTCTCCCCCGAGATCCTGCACAAGTCGGATGCCGGCGGCGTCAAGGTCAACATCAAAGACGAGCAGGCCGCGCGCGAAGCCTACCAGACCATCCTCGACAACGCCAAAGCCTACAAGGCGGATGCCAACATCCACGGCGTTGCAGTTCAGGAAATGGCTCCCTGGGGCACTGAGGTCATCCTCGGCTCGGTGAACGATCCCACCTTCGGCCCGACCATGATGTTCGGTCTGGGCGGCATCTTCGTCGAGGTACTCAAGGACGTTACCTTCCGCGTGGCTCCGGTTTCGCAGAACCAGGCGAAGAACATGCTGGGTGAAATCCGCGGCGCGCCCATCCTGCGCGGTGTGCGCGGCGAGGCTCCTCGCGATCAGAAGGCCCTTGCCGAGACCATCTCCCGCTACTCGAAGATGATCCTCGACCTGCGCGATGAGATCAGCGAGTCCGACGCCAACCCGGTGCTGGTCTACGAGGAAGGCAAGGGCATCAAGGTCGTCGACGCCCGCATCATCCTGAAGAAGAAGTAGACTTTACCAAACAAAATAATCTAGAGGGGCGGTATCTCCGCCCCTCATACTTATCTACAAAATAAGCACCTCCTGCGGTATTCCAGCAGGAGGTGCTTGTTTTTCCGACCAGCGCAGGATCAGGCGGATTCCTTCAGGGTCTTCCAGGCCCCCACCCAGGGAGTGCCCAGCCGGTGCCGTTCCGGGATGGTGATGTTTCCCCAGTGCTGGACGATTTTCGCTGCCAGCGCCGGAATTTCACTCCAGTTCTCCTGCAGCAAGGCATCCCGCAGCTGCCTGCCCACCTGCCCGGTCCATTCCCAGTCCATGCGGAAGCGGTCGGCCTTTACCCAGTAACCGCGCTTTTCCCAGGCCTGTACCGACACATCCACCGTATCGTGAATTTCCAGCAGCGCCAGGGCGATAAACGCAGCCAGGTCCCTGGCCTCCTGATTGGGTTCCGGCTGCTGCATCAGGTGGCGGATCGCCAGAATGATGGAGCGGGTCAGCCGGTTGCGGGTCTTCCCGGCGCTGTCAGGGTTAATTACACGGCTCAATGCATCCTCCAGAGCAGATGGTAACTCAAACGAGGGCGATTATACTTCAGTTTCACCCTTCTTCCCGCCCGGATGCACGCCTTATAATAGGGTCCGGGCGCATACCCTGCGCTTCGTTGGACGTTGCGTCTTTCTCGAGACGTTATGGTATAATGGCGTGTCTTTGGGGATGTGCTGGAACTGGCAGACAGGCATGACTTAGGATCATGTGTCGAAAGGCGTGAGGGTTCGAGTCCCTCCATCCCCACAGATACAGAAGACTTTACTATCTATTGAGGAAGAAAGCCTTGAAGATCGAAACCCAACCCTTAGAGGACCGTCAGGTCAAGATTATCGCCGAGTTCGATACCGAAACCCTGGAGGATTACAGCCGCCGGGCCGCCCGCAAGCTTTCCCGCGAGACCCGCGTACCGGGTTTCCGCCCCGGCAAGGCGCCCATCGATCTCATCCGCCGCATGATCGGTGAAGAAGCCATCCAGCAGCAGGCTGTGGAAATGATCGTCGACGATCACTACGCCAAAGTGCTGGAAGAAGCCAATGTGGAGCCTTCCGGCCCGGGTACGCTGGAAGAGGTCATCAGCCTCGACCCGCCGAAATTCGCCTTCGTAGTGCCCCTGCGCCCCGAGGTGAAGCTGGGTGATTACCATTCCATCCGGCTGCCCTACGAACCTCCCACCGTGAGCGATGAGGAGATTGACGCCTTCTTCAAGCGCATGCAGCGCAACTACGCCACGGCCGAACCGGTCGAAGGCCGCCCCGCTGAGAAGGGTGACCTGGTGTACGTGATGCTCAGCGGCCAGCTGTCCAATCCCGCCGAGGGTGAAGACGCCGTCGTGTTCCCCGAGCGCCCGGCCCAGTTCCTGATTGGTGACGACACCGTTGAGCGGGACTGGCCCTACGTTGGCTTCGATGAGAACCTGATCGGCCTCTCTGAAGGCGATGAAAAGACCATCCTGCACACCTTCGCCGAGGACGACGAGGACGAGGCCCTGCGCGGCAAAGAGGTCGAGTTCAAGGTGTCCGTCCAGAGCATCAAGGCCTTGAAGATGCCCGAGATCGACGACGAGTTCGCCAAATCACTGGGCGATTTCGAGACCCTGGAAGACGTCCGCAAATTGGTTCGCAGCCAGATGGAAGAGAACGCGGTGGCGGATTACGAGCGCGACTATTACAACCAGCTGGTGGACAAACTGGTCGAAGCCTCGACCATCTCTTATCCGCCTCACTACCTCGAGGATGAGAAAAACCACGTCCTGGAGCATCTGCAGCAGGATCTGGCACGCCAGGGGCTCGACTTCGAAGCCTTCCTCAAGTACGTCGGCAAGGACCGTGAAACGTACATGAAGGAAGAAATCGAACCGGCCGCCCGCAAGCGCCTGGAACGCTCGCTGGTGATTGACCAGTTCGCTCAGGATGAGAAGATTGAACTGTCCACCGAGGACATGAACCGTGTCATCAGCAGCGCCCAGGAAATGGCGCAGAGCCTGCCGCGCAAGGGACGCAAGGACCGAATTTCCAAAGAGGCCCTCAATGCGGTCACCTACAATCAGATCAATCGCGTCTATAATGAACGTGTAATTGATCGACTCAAAGCCATTGCCACCGGTCAGGCTGATAAGGTAGAAGAAGCAGAGGCAGCCGCCGAGCCTGCTGAAGTGCCGGAAGCCCCTGCGACCGACGAAGCCGTGGCTGAAGAGTCCCCGAAATCAGAACAGGCTGAGGAGTAACCACCTCCTCAGGATAGATACTGGGAGGGACCATGTCTATACCTTCGTTTGAGTCGGTTATCCCGATGGTCATTGAAACAACCGGTCGGGGTGAACGGGCCTACGATATCTACTCACTGCTGCTCAAAGAGCGCATCATCTTCGTTGGGACGCCGATCAACGACCAGATCGCCAATATCGTCGTGGCGCAGCTGCTGTACCTCAGCCGCGAGGACCCGGACAAGGGCATTCAGATGTACATCAACAGCCCGGGCGGGCAAATCTACGCGGGTATGGCCATCTACGACACGATGCAGATGATCCCGAACAAGATCAGTACGGTGGCGGTCGGCGTGACGGCCTCCTTCGGCACGGTGCTGCTGTCCTCTGGAACCAGAGGCCAGCGCTACGCTCTGCCGCACGCCACGATCCACATGCACCAGCCGCTGGGCGGTGCGCAGGGTCAGGCGACGGACATCGAGATCCAGGCCAAGGAAATCCTGCGCCTAAAGCAGCGTCTGAACGAAATCCTGGCTGAGAACACCGGCCAGCCGATCGAAGTCATCGAGCGGGACACCAACCGTGACTTCTACCTGAGCGCCGACCAGGCGGTGAGCTACGGCCTGGTGGACCAGGTTCTCAAACCGCCGGAGAAGTGACCTTCTCCCCATCATCACAGCACCTTGACAACCGGATAGTTCCAAAGGCTATCCGGTTGCTTTTGTGGAGTTCTGGTAAATGCTTTCGCAGTTGAATCCCCCCGTACGGGGCCTGATCATGGATCTGGACGGCGTCCTCTGGCGTGACAACCAGCCGCTGGGCGACCTGCCGGCAATCTTTGCCCGCATCCGCGAGCTGAACCTGAAGGTTGCGCTGTTGAGCAACAATGCCACCCGGTTCCCCGAAGTCGTGCAGAAAAAACTTCTTGGGTTTGGGGTGGATTTCCCGCTGGAAAACATCATCACCTCCCCGATGGCCGTCGGGTTCCTCCTGCGGCAGCGGTTTCCCGCCGGCGGGCCGATCTACGTGGTGGGCGAAGCCGCCCTGATGGAACCGCTGCGCAAGATGGGGTACCCCCACACCGACAACGGCAGCGTACTGGCCGTGGTCGCCGGACTGGACCGCACCATCACCTACGAAAAGCTGTCCCGCGCATCGCTGCTGGTCCGCTCGGGGGTGCCGTTCATCGGCAGCAACCCCGACCTGACCTACCCCGCCGCAGAAGGTGAGATCCCCGGTTCCGGCACCATCCTGGCTGCCATCGAGGCGGCCAGCGGGCGAAAACCCGTTATCGCAGGCAAGCCCTCCCCGGCCCTGTTCCAGCTGGCTTTGGAGCGCCTGGGTACCCGTCCGGAAGAAACCCTGATGATCGGTGACCGTCTGGATACCGACATCCTCGGCGGGCAGCGGGTCGGCTGCCAGACCGCGCTGGTATTGACCGGCGTCAGCACAGCGGAGGAAGCAGCTCGCTGGGATCCCCCGCCGACCCTGGTGGCTGAATCGCTCAGCCAGTTAATTATTGGATAATGCTTACAGGTATGACGAAGAACGACAAACCCGTACTGATATACGATCTGGACAAGTCCGCCCTGCTGGAGTGGGTGCTGGCAGCCGGACAGCCGAAGTACCGTGCCGGCCAGATCTGGCAGGGGCTGTACCAGAACCTCTGGGATTCGGCTGAAGAATTCACGGTGCTGCCAAAGCCCCTGCGCGAAAAGCTGGCTGAAGACTTCACCTTCAGCGCCCTGCAGCCCGGCCGGATACTGAACTCCGCCGACCAGGAGACCACCAAAACCCTGTTCTGGCTGCCGGACCAGAAGGCCATCGAAGCCGTGCTGATGCGCTATGACCGCCGCCGCACGCTGTGCATCTCATCGCAGGCCGGCTGCGCTATGGGCTGCGTCTTCTGCGCCACCGGGCAGATGGGCTTCAAGCGCAACCTGTCCAGCGGAGAAATCGTCGAGCAGGTGCTCTACTACGCCCGCATGCTTCGCGATGAGGGTCTGGACGTCACCAATGTGGTGCTTATGGGCATGGGCGAGCCTTTTCACAACTACGCCAATGTGATGGCGGCCATTGACCGCCTGAACGATCCCGAAGGCTTCAATATGGGCGCGCGGCGGTTCACCATTTCCACCGTCGGGCTGGTGCCCATGATCCGCAAGTTCGCTGCCGAAAAGCGTCAGGTGAACCTGGCCATCAGCCTGCATGCGGCGGAGGATGAGCGCCGCTCCGCGCTGATGCCGGTCAACCGCAAATACCCCATCGACGAGCTGATCCAGGCCTGCCGGGAGTACGTGGAAATCACCGGCCGGCGTGTCACCTTCGAGTGGGCGCTGATCGCCGGTGAAAATGACACCATCGATGAAGCCCGCCGGCTGGCGGCGCTGCTCAAAGGCCTGCTGTGCCATGTGAACCTGATCCCTCTCAACCCGACCCAGAAGTACGCCGGTCAGGGCAGCCCGCGAGAGCGGGTGGAGGCCTTCGCCGGTGTGCTGGAGAGGGCCGGCATCCCCGCCACTATCCGTATGCGCCGGGGCATGGATATCCAGGCAGGCTGCGGCCAGCTGGCGACTGAAGCGGGCGGATAGTCCACCTCCCATGATATAATTTCAGCCTATGGACAACATCTTCAACAAGTGGATACAGGGCCTGGAGCGCACCAGAAAAGTGTACTTCGGGCGCATCGCAACCATGTTCGGCGCGACCACTATCACCGAGGACACCTGGGATGAACTGGACGCGCTGCTCATCCAGGCGGACCTGGGCGTTGAGACCACCCTGGCGGTGATCCAATCGCTGCAGGACCGGGCGTTCAACGAAGGCATGGTCACTACGGCCGAGCTGGAGCAGGCGCTTAAGGATGAACTGGTCGCCCGCCTGGACGAACCGCCGCAGCTGAAACTGGATGTTGCCAATCCGATGGTGATCTTGATTGTCGGGGTGAACGGTTCCGGAAAGACCACCACCATCGCCAAGCTGGGCAAGCTCTTCTCACGGCAGGGGAAGCGCGTTCTGCTGGTTGCCGGGGATACCTTCCGCGCCGCCGCTGTGGACCAGCTGGAAATCTGGGGGGAGCGCCTCAATCTGCCCGTCATCGCCGGTCAGCAGGGCGGCGACCCCGGCGCGGTGACTTATGACGGCATTCAGGCGGCCATCGCCCGCGGCGCAGACATCGTTCTGGTGGACACCGCCGGCCGCCTGCACACCCGCTACAACCTGATGGAAGAGTTGAAGAAAGTTCACCGCGTGGCCGGCAAGGCCATGCCCGGCGCGCCGCATGCCGTCTGGCTGGTTCTGGACGCCACGACGGGTCAGAATGCGCTGCAGCAGGCCAAGGCCTTCAAGGAAGCCGTGCATGTAGACGGGGTGATCCTGGCGAAGCTGGATTCCTCCGCCAAAGGCGGAATGGCATTTGCCATCAAACGTGAGCTGGGCCTGCCCATTCTGTTCGCCGGCCTGGGTGAACAGCCCGACGATCTGCAGAGATTTAACCGCGATGCCTTTGTGGAAGGCATCCTGGGAGTGAAATAAACCGTTATCGGAGGCATAATGCAAGACCTGATCGACCGCGCGAAAGAATACGCCACAAGACTCCACGCCTCCCTGGAGCATCTTTGACTTCGCCAGACAGGAAGCTCAACTGGCGGAATTACAGAAGAAATCTGAAGACCCGACCCTCTGGGAAGACCCTGCCGCCGGGCAGGCGTTGATGAAGCAGCTGGCCGGCCTGCGGGATGAGATCGAAGGCTGGAGCAAGCTGCGCCAGCGTATCCAAGACGTCCTCGAGCTGGCCGAGCTGGACGACGAATCCATGCGCCCGGAGCTGGAGGAGGAGTTGGACCGCATCGGCAGGGAGCTGGACCAGAGGGAGCTGAACGCTCTCCTGTCCGGGCCATATGATTCCGGTAATGCGCTGCTGACCATCAACTCCGGCGCAGGCGGGACGGATTCCCAGGACTGGGCCGCAATGCTCGAGCGTATGTACCTGCGCTGGGCGGAGCGCAGCAATTACGACGTAGAAGTGCTGGACCGCACCGAAGGCGAAGAAGCCGGGATCAAGAGCGTGACCATCGCGGTCAACGGCCGCTACGCCTACGGTTACCTGCGCCCGGAAAAAGGCGTTCACCGCCTGGTCCGCCTGTCCCCGTTCGATTCAGCCCACCGGCGCCACACCTCTTTCGCTCAGGTCGAGGTGCTGCCGGACCTGGCGAACGGCGATGACAGCATCCAGATCGACCCCAACGACCTGAAAATCGACATCTACAAGTCCTCTGGAGCCGGCGGCCAGAACGTGCAAAAGAACGCCACCGCCATCCGCATCCACCATATCCCGACCGGAATTGTGGTCACCTGCCAGAACGAGCGCTCGCAGATGCAGAACCGCGAGAACGCTATGCGCGTGCTGCGTGCCCGCCTGCTGGAACTGCGCCAGCAGGAAATGGCAAAGCAGATGGCTGACCTGCGCGGCGAGTACCAGAAGGCGGAATGGGGCTCGCAGATTCGCTCTTACGTGCTGCACCCTTACCAGATGGTCAAGGACCACCGTACCGGTCACGAAGTCGGCAACACGCAGGCCGTCCTGGACGGTGAAATCGACAGCTTCATCGAAGCTTATCTGCGCGCCGCATAACTACTTACTCTTGCCAAAGAAAAAGGAGCCAGCATCGTGCTGGCTCCTTTCTGAATAATCCGTCTGGCTAATCAAGGATCTGGGCCAGCTTGACCAGGTCCATATCCACCGTCTTCTTGTTGGAGACCACCTCACTCAGCGGTGTGGTGGTGATATCGCCGTCGATCTGTCCCACCAGCACGCCGAACTCACCGCGCGCCAGCGCTTCCACAGCCCCGGCGCCCAGCCGGCTGGCCAGAATGCGGTCAAATGCGCCCGGGTTGCCGCCTCGCTGGATATGCCCCAGGATGGTCACCCGCAGGTCAAAGCCCAGCCGTTCACGGTGCTGCTGGAAGTACTCGTTCAGCTTCTCGGCATTGTTCTTAGCGCCTTCCGCCACCACGACGATGGCGTGGGCCTTGCCCCGCTGGTAAGCCTGCTGCAGCGTCTCAGCCACCTCTTCCGGCGGGAGTTCCATCTCCGGGATCACCGCCGCTTCAGCGCCGCCTGCCAGCGCGGACATCAGGGCCAGGTAACCGCAGTTGCGCCCCATCACCTCGATCAGGAAAGCGCGCTGGTGCGAGGAAGCCGTAATCTTCAACCGGTCGATAGCTTCCAGGGCAATGTTCAGGGCCGTGTCCACACCGATGGTGATGTCCGAGCCGTACAGGTCGTTGTCAATCGTCGAGGCGATGCCCACCACCGGGAACCCGTGCTGGTGCAGCGCATAGGAGCCGGTCTGCGAGCCGTTGCCCCCGATGACCACCAGGCCGTCGATGCCGAACTCGTTCAGCGAACGAATGGCTTTGATCTGTCCGGCTTCGGTGCGAAACTCCGCCGAGCGCGCGGAGCCAAGAATAGTCCCCCCGCGCTGGATAATACCGCCCACATCCCGCGCGCCCAGTGGGGTCAACCGCCCGTCGATCAGACCCTGATATCCGCCTCGCACGCCGAAAACATCCCAACCCTTACTGATGCCGGTGCGTACGACTGCGCGGATGGCCGCGTTCATACCCGGTGCATCACCACCGCTCGTCAGCACAGCAATGCGTCGCATCTTTCCTCCTGCAATGATTCCTTCGAGGGGTAGAATAATCCCGTTGATTCTAGCACAATCCACCTGCCCCAACTCATGCCAATCAGGAACGAATCATCCTGTGATCGCTTTTATGACACTCAGGATGATTATTCATGAAAATGGTCAGTTTTTTCCGCAAATTCGTTCGGATAAAATTTCTTTAAGCTTACCCAAGGAAGGTAGAATGGCTGAATATCGCATTACGCGTCATCCCATCCTGTCGATTCCTGAACGAAAAGAGGTCACTTTCTTCTGGCAGGGCCAGAAAATCACCGCCTGTGAGGGTGAAACCATCGCCTCTGCCCTGTTTGCCAGCGGCATCCGGGTATTCGGCCATCATCACCGCGATGGATCGCCTCAGGGACTGTTCTGCGCGAACGGCCAGTGTTCTCAGTGCATGGTTCTGGCGGGTGGCATGCCCGTGAAAGCCTGCATGGAGCTGGTTAAGCCCGGGCTGGATGTTCAACCGCTGGAGGGCCTGCCATCCCTGCCAGAGGATGACGCCCCGGCGCCCGCTCAGCCTGTCCGCGAGATCGAAACGCCGGTGCTCATCATCGGCGGCGGCCCGGCGGGGCTTTCCGCGGCCGTCGAACTGGGAAAGCGCGGCGTCCCGGCCATTTTGATCGACGATAAACATCGTCTAGGCGGTAAGCTGGTACTCCAGACTCACCGCTTTTTTGGCTCTTCTCAGGCCGTGTACGCCGGTACGCGCGGGATCGATATCGCCACTCGTCTGGAGAAGGAAGCCCGCCAGTACGAGTGCGTGCAGTTCTGGACCAACAGCACCGCCCTGGCCGTGTTCAGCGACCACAAAGTCGGCGTGCTGAAAGACGGCATGGAGTACATGCTGGTCCGCCCGCAGGCGCTGCTGGTCGCCTCCGGAGCCAGAGAAAAGTTCCTCACCTTCAAGGGCAACACCCTGCCGGGAGTGTACGGCGCCGGAGCCTTCCAGACCCTGGTCAACCGGGACCTGGTGCGCCCGGCGGAGCGGCTGTTCATCATCGGCGGCGGCAACGTCGGCCTGATCGCCGGCTATCACGCCCTGCAGGCCGGGATTCAGGTAGTCGGCCTGGCCGAAGCACTGCCGGAATGCGGCGGGTACAAGGTTCACCGGGATAAGCTGGCCCGCATGGGCGTGCCCATCTACACTTCCCACACCATCCTCAGCGCCAACGGCACGGACTTCGTCGAATCGGTGACCATTGCGCAGGTCGACGAGCGCTTCCAGCCCATTCCCGGTACTGAGAAATCCTTCGCCTGCGACTGCGTGCTGATCGCCGTCGGCCTGGACCCGGTGGACGAGTTCTTCCACAAAGCAGTCGAGTTCGGCCTGCCCGCCTTTGCCGCCGGAGACGCCGAGGAAATCGCCGAAGCATCGGCGGCTATCTTCTCCGGCAAGATCAAAGGTCTGGAGATCGCCCGCCACCTCGGGTACACGGATGAACCCATCCCGCCGGAATGGCAGGTCACCGGTCAGGTCTTGAAATCAAAACCGGGCCAGGTGTCGGCGGAAACACCGCCTTCCGAACGGACCGGGGTGGTTCCCGTCTTCCACTGCACCCAGGAAATCCCCTGCGATCCCTGCTCCACCCTCTGCCCCAAGAACCTGATCAGCCTGAGTACGGTGGACATCCGCTCCCTGCCGAGATTCATTGGAACGGCGAACTCCTGCGGTGGGTGCGAGCGCTGCCTGGCCGGCTGCCCCGGCCTGGCCATCACGCTGGTCGACTACCGCCGTGATCCGGATATGCCCCTGGTCGCAATTCCGTACGAGTTCACCCGCGAATCCATCGCCGAAAAGGACCGCGTCCTCCTGCTGGACACTCACGGTACCCCGCTGGGCCAAGCAGAGGTGGTCGCCGTGCACTCCGTCAAGCGGAACGACCGCACCCTGGTCGTGCTGGTGCGCGTACCCGCGGATTACGCAACGAAAGTCGCCGGCCTGCAGATCCAGCCGCCAGAGGTCACACAGCCGCTGGATGAAGTAGTGGATCACCTGGCCGACGACACGGTGGTCTGCCGGTGTGAGCGGGTGACAGCGAAAGAGATACGCGAGCTGATCCGGGCTGGCTGTCGCGACATAAACGAAATCAAAGCGGTCACCCGTGCGGGCATGGGCGCCTGCGGCTCGAAGACCTGCAGCTCGCTGATCAAGCGTCTGTTCCGCGAGGAGGGCGTGCCCCTCTCTGAAGTCAGGGAAGGCACCCGGCGTCCGCTGTTCGTTGAAGTGCCGCTGGGCGTTTTTGCCGGTATGCAGGACCAGGAGGAGTAAGCCATGCCCGGAGTAAAACCCCAGCATTATGATGTGATCGTGATCGGGGCCGGGTCTGTCGGCACGCCGATCGCCATGAACCTGGCCCGCGCCGGTGTAAAAACCCTGGTCATCGACCGGGAAGCCAGCCCCGGGCAGGGCTCGAACAAGCGCGCCATCGGCGGCATCCGCGCCACGCATTCCGACCCGGCCAAAATCCGCCTGTGCATGCGCAGCCTGGAGATCTTCTCCACCTGGCAGGAGGTCTACGGGGACGATATCGAATGGGTCAAAGGCGGCTACGTTTTCGTCGCTTACCGGCCAGAAGAGGTGAAGATCCTCAAAGACCTGCTTGTCATCCAAAAGCAGTACGGGCTGAACATCGACTGGCTTCCGGCAGCGGACCTGCTGGCCCTCATCCCCGGGCTGAACCCCGACGGGCTGCTGGGCGGCACCTATTCCCCGGACGACGGTAATGCCTCCTCTCTCCTGGCGCAGCATGCCATGTACCGCCAGGCCGTTTCTGCCGGAGCAGCATTCCGCTTCAACGAGAAAGTGACCGGCCTTGATACTACCGGCGGGCGCATCACCGGCGTCGAGACTGACCGAGAGCGCTACTCCGCGGACGTGGTCATCAACGCAGCCGGCCCCTGGGCCGCGAATGTGGCCCGGCTGGCGGGGCTGGACATCCCGGTCCGGCCTGACTGCCATGAAGCAGCCATCACCGAGCCGGTCGCTCGCTTCTTCAGCCCGATGGTGGTCGATATCCGCCCGGCGGCTGACTCCTCCAGCTACTACTTCTACCAGCACATCACCGGGCAGATCATCTTTTGCATCACTCCGAGTCCCAACATCTGGGGAGAAGACATGCGGGAAACGAGCCAGTTCCTGCCACTGGTAGCCCGCCGGATGGTGGATATCATGCCCCGGCTGAGGAACATCCGTGTACGGCGAACCTGGCGCGGCCTGTACCCCATGACCCCGGATGGCTTCCCGCTGGTCGGCTGGGCGAAAGAGGTGTCCGGCCTGATTCAGGCGGCGGGCATGTGCGGGCAGGGCTTCATGCTCGGGCCTGGCCTCGGCGAGCTGATCACCCGGCTGGTGCTGAACAGGACCACCGAAGACGACGAAGAGACTCTGAGTTACATGAACCCCTACCGCGAATTCACCGGTCAGGAACTGCTGAAATAACCCTTCGTGCCTCCTTTACAGAGACCGGCCCGCTCCCAGGAACAGAGCGGGCCGGTCCAATTAACAGCCTGTATAAGGTGTGTTTTTCAGCCTGGGATGGAGGAGGCTTTTTTCATGGACAAAAAAGCTCTTCCACTGCCCTTTCGTCCTGTATAGAAGCGCTGACCTCCAGTTGATTTGTCACCCATTCCATGATCTGGAGTTCTATTCAGAGAAGTGCTTACTCATAAGCTAACACACCGTGCCGCCGATTTGGATGGTAACAAACGTGCAAATTACGATAATTTAAGGTAAAATAAACACGTCTCATCGAGAGCGCACACTGAAGAATCCGCGAGGCGGGGCTGAAAAAAGGCTCCGCTTTCGTATGAATATCAGGAAATTATTGATCATGGCGAAGATACAAGCACTGGTATTTGACTTTGACGGTCTGATCATGGACACGGAAGGCCCTCAAATTGAGGCCTGGCAAGAAGTATACGGTCATTACAACCAGGTTCTTCCACAGGAAAAATGGATGTTGATCCTGGGTTCGGACTACACTGCCTTCGATCCGCTGCTATACCTTCGTGATCTGGTCGGTGGTAGGATCGACCTCGAAGCCGTTCGGCGATGGCAGGATGACAGAGCAAATGAGATCATAGCTGGTTTGGGCGCTTTACCCGGTGTGCGTGAATATCTGGATCAGGCCATCGAACTGGGGCTGAGGCTGGCGGTGGCGTCCAGCTCCGATGCCGCCTGGGTCACCGGCAAGCTGGAGCGGCTTGGCCTCCGCCATTATTTTGAATTCATCGTAACCAAAGAGTACGTCGAGCGGGTCAAGCCGGACCCCGCGCTGTATGAGGTAGCCGTGCAAAAGCTGGGCGTCCAGCCACAGGATGCGCTGGCGCTGGAAGATTCCCCGAATGGTCTCCGCGCGGCGAAGCTGGCAGGGCTGCGCACGCTGGCGGTGCGCAGCGATCTAACCCGCGATCTGGCGCTCGAAGATGCCGATTTGATCGTTGATTCGCTGGCCGATCTGCCCCTCCAGGAGGTCTTAAGCCGCCTGAACGGTGCCAGGCCTGCAGTCTCCGTGAACGGCAAACAGCGGGCCTGACCTCCGGATACTTGCAGCGGGTAAGCCAGCCCGCGAATTGAATATTGACCGGCCTATCCCTTGAAAGGCAAGGGGCTAGGCGAGTATACTTAAATAATCCCTACACCCGATCGAAAATTGGATCCGTTCAGGCCAGGGTATAGGCCTTACCAGGTGGTAGAGAGTTCAGGATGAAAATCGATAGCTTAATGGAAGTACTGCCAGATAATTACAGCGTCGTCGACCGCGACCTGATTCTGCGCGCCTATCGATTTGCTGACGAGGCTCACAGGGGTCAAAAACGGGCCTCAGGCGAGCCGTACATCACGCACTGCATCGCCGTCGCCGCTATCCTGGCTGAACTGCGCGTACCCCCGGCTGTGGTAATCGCCGGCCTGCTGCACGACACCGTCGAAGACACCAGTGTGACCCTGGAAGATGTGCGCCGGGAGTTCGGCGATGAAGTCGCCAAGCTGGTGGACGGGGTGACCAAGTTAACCAACCTGCCCCGGGTCTCGCGCGCCGACCAGCAGCCGGCCGAGCTGGAGGCGGACCATATTGAGGCTGAGCCAGCCGTCGACCTGACCACCGCCAAGTCCCGGCGGCGCGATCTGGCCACGGAGACACTGCGGAAGGTTTTTCTGGCGATGGGCGACGACATTCGCGTCGTGCTGGTCAAGCTGGCCGACCGCCTGCACAACATGCGCACCCTGGGCTTTATGCCCGAGCCGAAGCGCCAGCGCATCGCTCAGGAAACGCTGGATATTTTCGCTCCGCTGGCTAACCGCCTGGGTATCTGGCAGGTAAAGTGGGAGCTGGAAGACCTGGCCTTCCGCTACGTCAACCCAGAGGCCTACCGCGAAATCGCGGAAAACCTGGCCGAGCGGCGTCAGGACCGCGAGCGGCAGATCGCCGCCATCATCGAGGACCTGAAAACCAAACTCAACGCAGTGGGCATTCAGGCGGAGATCACAGGCCGTCCGAAGCACATTTACTCGATCTACCGCAAGATGATCGAGAAGGGGAAGAACTTCGAGATGGTGCGCGACCTGCGCGGCGTGCGCCTGATCGTTCCGGACATCCCCGCCTGCTACTCAGCGCTGGGTGTGATCCACACTCACTGGCGCCCCATCCCCAACGAGTTCGACGATTACATCGCCGCCCCGAAGGACAACTTCTACCAGTCGATCCACACCGCAGTCATTTATGACGACGGCAAGCCGCTCGAGGTTCAAATTCGCACCCCGGAGATGAACCAGAACGCCGAGTACGGCATCGCCGCGCACTGGCGCTACAAAGAGAAAAACAGCCCGCGCGACATGGTGTACGAGCAGCGCATCAACTGGCTGCGCAAGCTGATGGAATGGCGTCAGGAGGTGGAGGACGCTCAAGAGTTCGTCGACGGTATGAAGAGCGATGTCTTCCAGGACCGGGTGTACGTCTTCACCCCCCGCGGAGACATCATCGACCTGCCGGCCGGAGCGACCCCCATTGACTTCGCCTACCACGTGCACACGGAAATTGGCAACCGCTGCCGGGGCGCCAAAGTCAACGGCAAGCTGGTCACCCTGGATTACCAGCTGAAAACCGGCGACCAGGTGGAGATCCTAACCGCCAAGCAGGGCGGGCCCAGCCGGGACTGGCTGAACCCCAACCTCGGCCTGGTACGTACTCAGCGCGCCCGGTCCAAAATTCGCCAGTGGTTCAAGCGCCAGGACCGCGAGCAAAATCTGGTTCACGGCAAGGCCATCCTGGACCGCGAGCTGAAGCGCCTCGGCCTGACCGACGTGGATTACGACGGCCTGCTGCGGGAATTTGACCTGCGCTCCACGGACGACCTGTACGTCGGCCTGGGCTGCGGGGATATCTCCCTGGGCCGGATCATCAACAAACTCTCCGACGACAACAAGGACCAGGAACCGCAGTTCATCCAGCGGCCCTCCGACCGAAAAGACTCCCAGAACGCCGTTACCGTCCTGGGCCTCAAAGGCCTGCTGACCTCGCTGGCCCGATGCTGCAATCCGGCCCCCGGTGATGAGATTGTCGGATACGTCACCCGCGGGCGCGGCTGCACCATCCACCGCACCGACTGCCCCAACATACTCCGCACCACCGAGCGCGAGCGCATCGTCAAGGTTAGCTGGGGCGAGCCGATGCGCACCTATCCGGTCGCGGTTCAGATCAAAGCCTATGACCGCCAGGGCCTGATGGGCGACATCTCCAACGTGCTTAACAACGAGGGCATCAACCTGGTCGACATCAATCTCAAGGTCAACCACAACCTGGCCTCCATCAACATGGTGGTCGATGTGGGCGACATCGCCCAGCTCAGCCGGGTGCTCACCCGCATTGAAAACCTGCCCAATGTGATGGAAGCCCACCGGTTGAAACCCGGATAATACCCCTCGCCCGGAGCCCCTTTGAGCCATCTGATCAGCGTCCAGGAATCCCTGGAGAGGATCCTCACCGCTTTTTCGCCGGTGGAGACGGAAGCCGTCCCTCTGAGGGAGGCCTACGGGCGTGTGCTCAGCCGCCCGGTAACCGCGCCTTTTGATTTCCCCCCGTTCACCAACTCCAGCATGGACGGGTTCGCCGTTATCGCCGCTGACACGCTGCCCGCCTCCACGGATAAGCCCGTCTGGCTGCGCACGGTGGCCGATATCCCGGCGGGGAGCCATTTTGACGGCTCCATCCGCCCGGGCGAAGCTGCCCGCATCATGACCGGCGCCCCCCTGCCGGAAGGTGCGGATGCCGTCGTGCCTGTCGAAAGCACGCACATAGGCGCACGCTTCGACGGCTCGGCCATGCCGGAAAAGGTCGGCGTCCTCCAGCCCGTCTCACCCGGAGATAATGTCCGCCCTCGCGGGCAGGATGTGCGCGCCGGCGCGCCGGTTCTGAGCGCCGGCACAGCGCTGCGCCCGCAGGATATCGGCATGCTGGCCAGCCTGGGCTTCACATCCGTCGAAGTCCACCGGCTGCCGCGCATTACGGTTTTCTCCACCGGCGATGAGCTGGTCCAGCCCGGCGAAGACCTGACGCCCGGGAAGATCTATGATTCGAACAGCTACGTGCTGCGCGGCCTGATTCGACAGAGCGGCTGCCAGGTCATCGATCTGGGCCTCGCCAAAGACGATCCCGATCAGGTGAGAGCGCTATTCGAGGAGGCCGTCCGCCAGCAGGCCGACCTGATCCTCTCCTCGGCTGGAGTCAGTGTTGGAGCGCATGACTACGTCCGCCAGGTGATCGAATCTGAGGGGGAACTCTCGCTCTGGCGGGTAAATATGCGCCCGGGCAAGCCCCTCACCTTCGGCCGCTACCAGAACGTTCCATTCCTCGGCCTGGCCGGCAACCCGGTGTCGGCATTTGTCGGGTATCAGGTGTTTGTCCTGCCCGTGCTGCAGAAGCTGCGCGGACTGCCAGCCCTCCAGCGGCGGTCCGTCAAAGCCGTCACCGGCGAACCGATCCGTACCGACGGCCGGGAAAGCTACCTGCGCGCCCGGGTGACCGTCGAGGGGGGAATATACCGGGCTGTGCTCAGCGGGCATCAGGGATCGGGAAATCTCTTTTCTTTAATCCAGGCAAATGCTTTACTGATTGTCCCTAGTGGGGTAAAATCGCTCCCGATTGGAGCAGAGCTAGTCGCCTGGTTGCTGGACGAATAGTTATCACCCGGGAAGCTCCATTTCGAATTGATTACCGGCGCATACCCGTTGATCGGGTTCCAGAACCCGTCAATATTATTATTCTGTGATATATTCCAGCGAATGGTTTATCAAACATCTATTCAGGGCTAGCGCCAGATCATCTTAATACCATTCTGGTAGGAGGGTATCATTATGCCGAAAATTCGTTGCCATTATCTCGATTGTGCCTTTTTGGACGAGGGTTACTGCAGCGCTGCGCTGATCGAGCTGGATCCCGATCACGGCTGCCAGACCTATTCCCCCACCGCCGAGGTGGTCCATGAGGACGATTGGGACGAGGACGAATTGGAAGAATGGGAAGACCTCGAAGAGGAGGAGGAAGAGGACGATCTGTGGCTGGACGAGGACGAAGAAGAGTCCTACTAGGTCCTCTTGCGTGAGTTGAATACGCCCGGTGTGAAATCACCCGGCTTTACCCGGCCCCAAAGCGACGCTTTGGGGCCGTTGATTCTATAGGGCGAAAAAGAAGAACCGCTCTGGCTTTTCCAGAGCGGTTCCTGCTTCATGGCTGGGGGCAAAGGATTCGAACCTCTACAAACAGATCCAGAGTCTGCTGTCCTGCCATTAGACGAGCCCCCAACTCAACCAACGGCGCATATTATACTCGCGTTTTTGCGATAAGTAAAGACCTCACCCTGGCAGTAATGAAACAGTAATATTTCGCGGTCCGCTCTTTACGAAGCCACCATTTCCGCCAGCATACCGATGGCCAGCTGCACCCGCTCGAGCACCTTCTCGCGGCCGATGATCTCCATGCTCTCAAACAGCGGCGGGCTGACCCGCTGCCCGGTGACCGCAACCCGCAGGATACCGAACACCTGCCCGGGCTTCATACCCAGTTCCTCCACCAGCGCGCGCATGGGCGGTTCCGCCGTCTCCGGGGTGATCTCTGTCAGGCTGGAAAGCACCTCCAGCGACCGCCGCGCAGCCAGAAGGGACTCCTCCGGGGTCAGTCCCTTGGCCACCAGCTCCTCGGGGTTCACCTCCACCGTGTCGCGGAAGAAGAAGCCCGCCAGTTCGACCGATTCATCCAGCGTGACCATGCGCTCCTGGATGATCGGGGCGATCTTGCGCAGTGTCGCGTCATCGGCGGCCAGGCCGGCCTTCTCAAAATACACTTTCAGGCGCGAGGCCAGCTCGTCCAGCGGCAGAGCGCGGATGTGCAGCCCATTGAAGTGGTCCAGCTTGGTGAAGTTGATCGCCGCCGGGGAGGGATTCAGGTGCTCCAGGCTGAACTTCTCGATCAGTTCCTCCATCGTGAAGAACTCGGTGTGATCGTCATAGCTCCAGCCCATCAGCGCCACCCAGTTGACCACGCCTTCCGGGGTATACCCGAGTTCCTGCAGGTCCTTGACAAAGATCGAGTGCCCGCTTTTAACCAGGTCGGTTGCCTCGCGCTTGCTCATCTTCCCCTTGCCGGAAGGCTTGAGGAACACCGAAAGGTGCACCCACTCCGGCTCCTCCCAGCCCAGCGCGCGGATGATCAGCGCATGCAGCGGCAGGGTTGGCAGCCACTCGGACCCGCGAATGACGTGGGTGATCTTCATCAGAAAATCGTCCACCATCGCTGCCAGGTGGTACAGCGCCCAGCCGTCGGACTTGACGATGATGTAATCGTCCAGCGTGCGGTTATCCACCGTAATTTCGCCCCGCAGCAGGTCCTTGACAGTGGTCTGCCCCTCCTTCGGGGTCTTGAAGCGAATCACGTGCGGTTCGCCCGCGGCCACACGCCGGGCGGCCTCCGCGGGGTCCAGGTTGCGGCAGGTGCCGGGATAGTGAGGCGGTTCCTTGCGCTTCTGCTGCTCTTCGCGCACCTTGGCAAGCTCTTCCGGCGTGCAGAAGCAGTAGTAGGCATGGCCGCTCTCGATCAGTTGGTTGGCATATTTCAGGTAGATCTCTTTCCGCTCTGACTGGCGGTAAGGACCATACGGGCCGCCCTTGTCCGGTCCTTCATCCCATTCCAGCCCCAGCCAGCGCAGGCCGTCCATCAGCTCCTGCTCCGCCCCGGGGACGTACCGCTTGCGGTCGGTGTCCTCGATCCGCAGGATGAACTGCCCGCCCGTCTGCCGGGCCAGCAAATAGTCGTATAAGGCTGTGCGCGCGCTCCCCAGGTGCATATGGCCCGTGGGAGAAGGCGCAAAACGAACACGAGCAGGTTTCTTAATATCAGTCATAACACTCCAAATTAATCCGTCGAATATCGGTGGGCGGCAACGCTTTCGACCAGGCCGATACCCACCAGCAGCGAGAACAGCGAGCTGCCTCCGTAGCTGATAAACGGCAGTGTCAAGCCAGTGACCGGCAGAAGACGCAAGTTCACCCCGATGTTCACGCTCATCTGGAAGAATATCAGGAACCCGAACCCGTAGGCGATGAGCGCGCCGAACATGTCGCTGGCTGTCCTGGCAATGTAAAAGCATCGCAGAACCACAAAGATCAGCATCAGGATAACCACGGCTGTGCCCACAAAACCAAACTCGTGCGCCATAACCGAGAAGATAAAGTCTGTGTGGCGCACTTTGAGGAAGCGCAGCTGAATTTGCGTGCCCTGCCCGTACCCCTGTCCGGTCAGCCCGCCGGAGCCGATACTGATCAAGGCCTGTTCCACATTGTAGGTCTCACCGTAGCGGGCATCTTCCTCATCTCCGGAGGTAAGGAAGTTGAACACGCGCTCCTGCTGGTATTCCGGCCAGAACTGGAACGAGCCCAGCACCAGAACGGTCCCGACCAGTCCAAAGGTCAGAATATACTTGATCTTCAGGCCGGAAATCCACAGCATCGCCGCCCAGATTACGATCAGCAGAATCGATGTGCTCAGGTTTGGCTGCAGCAGAATCCACACCACCACGCCCATGGTGAGCAGCAGGCTCTTGCCGATCCAGGCGAGGTCGTGCTCCTTATCCTTCGAGCGGGCAAAATAGTCCGCCAGAACCAGAATCATAACGATCTTGGCCAGCTCAGAAGGCTGAATGGAGATACCGCCCAGGTTGAACCAGCGCGATGACCCGAATACAGCCTCGCCGACGATGTAAATGCCGATCAGCGCTACCACGGCCGCTATGTACATCACCCGCGTCAGAGCAGACCAGTAGCGGTAATCGATGGCCGCCAGAACCAGCAGGCCGATCAAACCGAGCACAGCAAAAACCGCCTGGTCCTGTTCGATGCCTGCCAGGCCCGGGCTTCCAGCAATGGCGGAACGGATCATGGCAATCCCGATCAGGATCAGGATCACCACAGTGCCGAACAACCAGTAATCAAAATTCCGCCAGACGTCACGCCTCATGATGCTTACTTACCGGGTTCTCCTCCGGCTGGCAGCCGGCTTGAGGGGGATGTCCGCCACCAGCCGCTGCTCGCGCCCTTCCTGATCCATGAAGATGGACACCGCTTTCGGGTCAATCTCCACGTACCGGGAAATGACCTCCAATAATTCATTTTTCATCGCTTCCAGTTGGCCGGGAGTCAGGTTGGTGCGATCCTGGATCAGCACCAGTTTCAAGCGTTCCTTGGCTTCGTCTGCGCTTTTGCTGTTCGTCTTCAAGATTCGGTCCAACCAGTTCGCCATGAAACCTTACACCCTTCCTGGCTTCAACAACCGGGTAAACCGGCCAAAGAAACCGTTGTTGTTCTCCTGCAGGTTGAGGAAAGGCACCTGCTCGCCCTGGAGCCGACGGGCCACGTTGCGGAAGGCAACACCTGCCTTGCTCGTGCCTTCAAAGGCCACCGGCTGCCCGCGGTTGGTGCTCACCACCACACTTTCATCCTCCGGGATGATGCCGATCAGCTCAACTGCCAGCAGCTCCAGCACATCGTCCGGGTCGAGCATATCGCCGCGCTTGGTCAGCACCGGGTTGACCCGGTTGATGATCAGACGGGCGGGACCTTTCTCTTCCGCCTCCACCAGGCCGATGATCCGGTCGGCGTCGCGCACGGCGGAAACCTCCGGATTGGTCACTACCAGTACGATGTCCGCCGGGGCGATGCTGTTGCGGAACCCGCGCTCGATCCCGGCCGGCGAATCGATCAATATCCAGTCCACCTCCGGGCGGATCTCGTCGCACAGGCGCACCATGTCACTGGGAGAAACCGCGCTCTTGTCGCGCGTCTGCGCCGCAGGGATCAGGTACAGTTCGGGGATGCGCTTATCCTTGATCATGGCCTGACGCAGGCGGCAGCGGCCCTCGACCAAGTCCACCAGGTCATACACAATCCGGTTCTCCAGCCCCAGCACCACGTCCAGGTTTGTCAGGCCGATATCACCATCAATGCAAACCACCTTCTGCCCCTGACACGCCAGCGCGACCGCCAGGTTTGCCGTTGTTGTGGTCTTACCTACGCCACCTTTACCCGATGTAACAGTAACGACTTTTGCGGCCAATGTTCCTCCCTGACTAATCCTTAATATTCCAGGCTTCAGCAATCACCTGGCCTTCGTGCACACGGGCAACTTCCGGGCGCGGCTTGCGTGTCTTCTGCGGAGAGACTGCCACCAGCCCGGCAATGCGAAGCTGGGTGGGGTTCAAATCCAGCGCGCACACCACCGCGGATTCATCCCCTTCGGCCCCGGCATGGACCATGCCGCGCAGCCGCCCCCAGACAATTACGTTTCCGCCGGCGATCACCTCCGCCCCGGGGTTTACATCGCCCAGCACAACCACATGCCCGCGGGTTTCCACCTTGAAACCGGAGCGCAGGGTCCGCTGGACGAAAATGGCGTTTTCACCCTCCAGGTGCGTGTCCATCGGGCGCACGGTGCGTTCCGGCCGGGGCGTGGTGATGCGGGTCGCCAGACCCAGTGTCTGCGCGGTCTGTTCGGTGGCGGTCGAAGAGCTCAGTACAGCCCAGAGGTTGACCTCCAGATCGGACAGCCGGTCGCGCAACGTGCCCATATCCGCCGCGCAGATGACCCGGTTACCCACATCCAGCGCCAGACGCGCGCCTTTCAGAAA
>ENA-UPSB01001913-UPSB01001913.1-bioreactor-metagenome-genome-assembly--contig:-NODE-1913-length-21888-cov-6.296615_pt1 | contig 21888 bp, 24 predicted proteins | sample MGYA00238182_ERZ773286 | MGnify/ENA primary metagenome ERZ773286 (study PRJEB29026, sample SAMN07631240) | bioreactor metagenome | isolation source: Switchgrass digestor | place: USA: Dartmouth... | reverse complement strand
TTCACGATATCTTACATCAAAATTTTGAGCTTACACAAAACTTGGGATACACCCGATGTCTTCTGGATGAAACAAAAATATTAATTGTAAGCTTATAAAACCTATAATACCCGGTTGATTCATGAGAAAGTCCGTGGTATAATAACAAACGTTCCTATGCGCCCGTAGCTCAGTTGGATAGAGCGTCAGACTCCGACTCTGGAGGCCGCTGGTTCGACTCCAGTCGGGCGTACCAATTGAAAGCCTTGCGATTACTTAATCGCAAGGTTTTTTATTTTTTGTATTTCTGATAATCACTGCTGATATGATCGCGCATGAAGTACCCAGGGTAATCACAGACCCCACTGTCATGATGATACCATCATTGGATTTACCGCCCGCAACCATGTCCAGTTCCGTCTCCGTCAGGCTGCCTTGTTCTGATCCCGCCAATTTGCTGAAGAAATCCTTCATTTCATCCAAGGAAATATCGTACCCCGGCGTCTTTGGCAAAGCCGATTAATTTTTCCATTGTCCGTGCCTGCTTTCTGCGCACTCTTCATGATTTCGAAAAACTTTGCCTGCAGTTCCTTGTCATTTGCCACTTTTTCATGGAGTTCCTTCATCTTATCCATGATCAATTAATCCTTTCTCTGATTTTACTTGCGGTTAATAATAATATTATATAGTTATACGATTGGAGATGGAATACATTACATTTTACAGGCGAATACGCCTATTTTAAAGGGATTATGAAAATTTACATTTACTTAAGATTGAATTTTAATACACCGGCAACAAAACCGTGAACAAGATTGTAATTTATATTCTTTATTTATTCTTTTCCGACGATATCAAGAACGGGAGCGTTTCTGTAACTATTCAGAGAATTAAGTTTAATAACGGAGATGTTCATATTGAACCTCTATTAAAAAGCCCTGCAATCCTTGTGACTGCAAGGCTTTTTAGTCCGAAAATACCTTTACGAAAGCCTGCCGATTTGGCCGCATGCGATGGGTTCGCCGGAATTGCCAGAAGGCTGGGTTGTGAAGTCGTCCGGCGAAATATGAACGATAATGGTGCGGCCGATTATCTCTTCGACGGTAAACCGGTTCGTCAACACGGATAAAAACGCCAGCCCGTTGTTTCCGAACAAAGGCGGCAGATCCCCGGCATGATGAGGATGCGGGCATTCCTTCGGATTATAGTGCGGGCCCGTATCAGAGAAAGGTTTTTCCCGGCTGCCCGTACAGGTTGCACCTTCATGGATATGAAATCCGAATACCTGGCTTTCGCAGGAACCGGGCTGATGAGGAAGCCCTGTAACCTCTGCGAAAATAAGTACTCCGCCATAGAGCTGGTAGAAATGAACAAGACCTCTGATATCGGGATGGGCGGGGCTGCCGAAGATCCATGCCGTGGCGTCGGGCGGCTCATTAATTATTTCGTTCAAAAAACCGAAATGGTTTTGTAAAGCTGAAACCAATGCGATCACCTCCGCATTCATACTATGCCGGAAATTTGAAGAAGTTCAAATGATTAAGGGATAAGGAAAAAAGGTATCCAGGCCGCCTCTGAAAGCGAGACGGCGGATACCCTTTTCCAGTGGTGTGAACGACTCAGGATCGGAAGACCCATAACGTTTAAAATATAACCTCCGGTTCGATTAGCGACACGGTAGGCTCTGTTACGGTAAGCGTATTGTTGTAAGTATCCAGGTTGGCGGTGGCGCCGATGGGAATTGCCATTTTATAATACCCGTGTCCGGAAGCCAGGTTCGTCATAAGAGGCTTTCTCATGGGAACGATGACTTCGTTGATCAGGTCTTCATAGGACTTCCCGTACGAGAGCTGGCAGTTTGTGCATTCTCCCATTATGATGCCGGCGCAGTCGTCGATTTTCCCCGCGCGGACCAGATGCATGAACAGCCTGTAGACGCGGCTGGCCGCTTCATGGGTTTCCTCGATCAGCAGGATCTTGCCCCTGGTGTCGATTTCATACGGCGTTCCCAGCGTATCGACGAAGGACGTCAGATTGCCGCCCACGATGATGCCGCTCACATTGCCCGGGACCCTGCTGATCAGGGGCATGCCTGGAGGATTCAAGAGCGGCCGCGGAGACGTTATGGTTGATACAGCCGCGAAAAACTGATCGAAGTTGTATGCTGGGGTGGTGTCCCTGAAATCGATGAGCAAAAGGCTGTGAAACGTGATCAGATCGGAAAACTGGTACAGGACATTCAGCAGGACCGTGATATCGCTGTAACCGGTGATGATCTTCGGGTTTCTTCGGATCAGCTCATAGTCCAGATACGGAAGAATGTCGGCGACCCCCGTGCCTCCTCTTGAGGGAATAATGGCCCTCACCATGGGGTTTTCAAACATGCTCATCAGATCGGAAGCCCTTTGCTCGGGCGTGGCTGCCACATATCCTATCTGCGAATACGCATAATCGCCCACGATCACGTTGAATCCCATGTTTTCAAGGGTTTGTATCCTGGCGTTTATCGTATCCGCATCCCGCGGGCTTCCAAGGGTTACGACCCCTACGGTGTCCCCCGGGAGCAGTATGGGCGGCCTGATTGCCATTATGTATTCCACCTCCGTTTTTTATCGGCGGGCAGCGCGCCCCCGACCGATCTTTAAGTTCAATTCAGTATATGAAATAAACCTCTTCCAGGTTAACCGGTAGAATATTCGTTATTTTTGGTATAATATATCCATATCCCCGGTTGCCCGACGGAATGCAATTTCTGAACGAGGACCGTACGAGAACCTTCCGGAGCATAAAATTCGTTGCAGGCCTGTTGCAAAACGGCAATCGAGGTATCAAACGACATGAAAGGGAAACGGAGAAATGGAAGAAAAAACGATGCAGGATTTCATGGAAGAGATCGAGAAGTCCATGAAGAGGATTTACAAGGGTGACATATTGGAGGGAACGATCATCTCGGCGGGCGAGGAAGAAGTCCTGGTCAATCTGAACTATACCTCGGACGGTATCGTTTCGGAGAATGAAATGGTCGAAGGCTACGACTATCAGCCCGGCGGGCGTATTTCAGTGCTGGTCCTGGATCCGCATGATTCCGAGGGCAACGTGGTCCTCTCCCATAAGCAGGCGGAAGCCATTGTGGGCTGGGACGAGCTGGAGGAAGCTTTTGAGGAGAAAAAGAAGATTCGTGTGAAGATTACCGATACGGTGAAGGGCGGGGTATCGGCAGAATACAGGAGCGTCAGGTGCTTTATCCCGGCATCCCTGCTTTCTTACCGCTATGTGGAGGATACAAGCGCCTATATCGGAAAAGAACTGGAAGTAGTTGTGGAAGACTTCGACAGGGAAGACCGGCGGGTGGTGCTTTCTAGAAAAGCCGTGGAAACGGAGGAACGGCAGAGCAAAAAGGAAAAGCTGATGGAGCAGCTTCAGGTAGGCGAAATACGCCAGGGCACCGTGACCAAGCTCATGAAATTCGGCGCCTTTGTCGATCTGGGCGGGGTGGAAGGGCTCATTCATCTGGACGATCTCGCCTGGCACAGGGTGAACCATCCTTCGGAAGTGGTTTCCGAAGGGGACCAGGTCACCGTATACGTTTCAAATATCGATAAAAAGAACGGCAAAATCGGCCTTGTGCTAAAAAAGGTCGAGGATGACCCCTGGAGGGGTGCCGCCGATTATTATAAGCCCGACGATCTTGTGGAAGGCACCGTGGTCAGGCTTGCCGATTTCGGAGCCTTTGTGGAAGTGGAACCGGGGCTTGAAGGCCTGGTCCACCTATCGGAAATCTCTTCGGAAAGGATCCGCAAGCCCTCCGATAAGCTCAAGGTCGGAGACCGGGTGCAGGCCGTTATCCTGGGCATAGACGAGAAAAACAGGAAACTCAGCCTGAGCATCAAGGAAGCCGAAGGGATGATAACGGACGAAACGGAACTGGCCAGGGAAGAAAAAGGGCCGACCCTGGGCGATTTGTTCGGAGACAAATTCAAGGATTATTTCAATAAATGAGAAATTAGCGGGCTAGAGTGAACTCGTCGATTTGAAAATAACCTTGAACCACCTAAAGTCGTCTCTTTTGAGACAGCCGAACCGGGCAAGGAAGAAAAAATATGATAAAGCCGTCACCGCGACGCCTGCAAGTATGTAAGGCGCGTCAGGCAGCGAATTCATCCCGGCCAGGTCCAGCAGATATACCGCGGCAAAGCCGGATGTGGCTGCCGACACTAGCGGTTTCAGAGCCCAGTCCGCGACTTTGACCGAAAGACCCGTGACTGTAATGAGCCTGCCCATGCCCAAGGAGAGGCTGAACAGATTGCTGATGTACATCACAAGGATCAGCCCGTCTATCCCTTTGGCCGGCAGCAGAAAGCAGATCAGACCAATCCGGACGGCTGCGTCGGTTATGCTGTAGATCAGCGCGCTGACCTGCTGGTTGAGCCCCTTCAGAAGCTCCTCCACGACGATGTCAAGATAGATCAGCGGGATCAGCGGCGCCATGATCCTCATGAAGTATCCGCAGTCCGTTCCCTCAAAAATTACCGGTCCGAGCCGATGGGAAAAAAAGACGAGGATACCTGCGATGAGAATCGACAGGACGGAGGTCAGCTGCAGCGCCCTGGAAACGGAATATTCCACCCGCTTTTTCTGGTTCAGGGCGTTTGCTTCCGACACCTCGGGGATCAGCAGTGTGGAAAAGGCGATAATGATGGAAGCCGGAAACATAATGACGGGCATTACCATTCCATTGAGCTTGCCGTATTGCTCCAGCGCCGATTTGCTCGTATATCCGTACTTTTCAAAGCCTACGGGGATCATGATGTTTTCCAGCGCCCGCAGGCCGCTCCGGACCAGGGAGCTTGCGGAAACCGGCAGGGAAATGAAAAAGAGCTTTTTAAAAACGCTGGCCCTCTGGTAGATCTTGGAGATCCCGCCGTGGTTTAGCCACTGCTCGATCCGGTAAAAGGTCAGGATAAAAAGGCAGGACGCGATTTCCGATATGGTGTTTCCCACGGCGATTGCGGCGCAGGCGTATTCGGGACCTCCCAATAAGAAGTAATCGATGATCTTAACAATGATAAAAATCTGGATCGTTAGTTCAGCCGCCTGGGCTATGGTGGGGCGGATGAGCTTGCTGACCGCGTAAAAATAGCCTTTGATGCAGGCGGAAACGCCCGCAAACGGAAGCCCGACAGCCAGCAGCTTAAGCGGAAAAACCGTTCTCTCGTCGTCAAGCAGGACCGTCCCGATATAATCGGCGCCTGCATATAGAAACAGAAACGCCGGAATGCTGTACAGGAAGCTCACGGACAGGGCCCGGAGGATTAAGGCCCTCGAAATGGAAAAAGCCGCCCTCCCGCCTTCCTCGGCTACCAGGCGGGAGACGGCGACATTGATGCCGTTGACGACAAAGAGGACAGCCATCAGATAAACGGAAAGGATCAATTGATACAGGCCGATCCCTTCCGTTCCTATTTTATTGGACAAAAAAACCCGGAAAGAAATGCCCGCCGTATTGAACAGCACGGAAGACAAAATGATGATCGAGGCATTGACGACTAATTTCTTCAAACCCGCTCCCCTCTTTCCACCCACCTTTGACGGTTCTTAGAAATATATGCGAAAATGGGAGCGGTTAGTATTAATTTAATGGTCAGCTGCCCTTGCTTTTCTCGTGTCCGCCGTCATGGACGCCGGTTTTCCTGCCGTTTTTGATGCCGGCATCGGCGTATTCCTTCGGGTCGATCTTCCGGAGCTCGGGATTGCTTTTTTCCCGGTCCCGCATCCTGTTTTTGTTGTTATCCATAGAATTCTCCCTTTCCTTTCTTTACCGGCCATGCCGGCCGCTTACAGGGATAGCTTTTCATTTCGGCAAGGGATTTATACGAAATTATTCGGATTCGGAATAACGATAAAAAACATGAATTTTGAGGAGTGGGGGTCCGGCATAGGAGCTAAGGCCAAAGCAGGTATCACCACATAGGAGCCGAGGCCATCGCAGGTATTACGACATAGGAGCCGAGGCCGTCGCCCACATTACATTTCCGTTACAAAAATGAAATATCCCCAAATTAAACCATAAATATATTATAATAAAAAAGTCGAAATTCGGCGTATTTGCTGCGTTTCAAGATTTCTGCCGCGAAGCGGCAGGCATTTCGGAGAATCCGGTCGAAATTCGACTTTTTGCAATAATGAACAGGAGCAGGAAACGGTAGGGGGATATGAAAAGGTATTTGAGATTGATGTTTTTAGCTGCAGCGGTTATTCTATTGATGGGATTGCCGGTGAGGGCCGCCTATGCGGACACGAAGATCACACAGAAGGATATCGATGAGGGAATCGCCTTTTGCAGGGATTTTCCGGTATCGCTGCAGGTTGACGGGGAGATAGTCGAATCCGACGTACCGCCGGTTATCATAAAAGAAAGGACCCTGATTCCGGCCAGGGCGGTCTTTGAAAGAATGGGGGCGGAGGTCTCCTGGAACGAGGACGCCAGGCTTGTGGAGATCGCGCTGGGAACGTCGGAGGTCAAGCTGACCATCGATTCCAATATCGCGTTTGTAAACGGCGCGCAGGCTCTTCTGGATGTTCCTGCATTGATCATAGACGGCAGGACAATGATCCCTGTCCGTTTCGTGGGCGAATCGCTGTCCTGCGGGATTGGCTGGGATGACGCAAGCAGAACGGTTTTAATCTCTTCGCCGGCCGTCAGCGACACAACCGTTGTCAGCGACATCAGGATTAAAGAACGCGACGATTACTATCGGGTAACTATAGAAGGAAACGGAGTTTTTAAAGGATATAGGTCCTTTGCCTATACGGATCCGGAGCGCTTCGGCGTCGACATCAAAAATGCGGTCCTGGATCCGGATGAATTCGACTCGGGCGACATGAAAGGCGGCCGCATCAAAGCCGACCGGGGCAACGACATTTTCAGCGCCGTACGCTTTTCCCAGTTTGACAAGGACACGGTGCGGATCGTCGTGGACCTGAAGGAAAAGGTTGCCGGAAGGGTCAGCTTTTCCGAGGATAAAGACAAAATTTATATCGATTTTGACAAAGACCGGGCTCGTGAGCATGAAGAGCTGGGCGACGTTACATCGGATGGCCTCGATGTGGTGGACTGGAGGGCGGCGAATAAACTGGTCGTCATCGATCCGGGCCACGGGGGCAACGATCCCGGATCCCAGGCCATCCGAAACGGCGTTGAAGTCCTCAACGAGAAGGATATCAACCTCGATATCGCGCTGAGGCTCAATCGAATGCTGAAGGCCGCCGGAGTAAGCACCTATATGCTGAGGACGGAGGACACGTCCGTTTCGCTGTATGAAAGGCCTGCGATGGCAAACGTCGCAAACGGCGATCTCTATGTGGCCATCCATAATAATTCATCTCCGGTGAACCCCAATGCGAGGGGAACGGAAGTATATTATTATTCCAAGAAGTGCGAACCGGATTACGGGATATACAGCAAACGCCTGGCGGAACTGGTCTATAAGGAGCTCTTGCAAAGGCTCGGCACCGAGGGTAGGGGCGTAAAAAGCGAACCCGCCTATGCGGTGCTGAACAAAACCAACATGCCGGCTATCATCATCGAGGGCGCGTTCCTTTCAAACGATGATGATCTGAAACTCATGCTGTCCGACGAATTCAGGGAGAATTATGCGCTGGCTGCTGCAAAAGCCATCATTCAGGTTCTCAATGAAAGCGTTGCGGAGGAAAGCGATTAAACATAAGATAGAGTAGATAGAACGGAGACGCAAGAATGTTGAACAAGTTGGACCAATTAAAGGGAAACTGCGAGTATTACAAGGGAAGCAGCGATTATGTCGTTTCGGACGAACTGATGCGTGCGGTCAATGTGGCCATTGCGCTTCAAAAACCGCTTCTCATTAAAGGCGAGCCGGGAACCGGCAAAACCATGCTGGCGGAGTCTATTTCCAAGGCCCTTGGAAAGAAACTGATCATCTGGAGCATCAAATCCACCACGAAGGCCCAGGAAGGGCTTTATGTATACGATACGGTGCAGAGACTGTATGACAGCCAGTTCGGCGAAGGCAACGTCGCGGATATCAAGCAATATATCAAGCTGGGCAAGCTGGGTGAAGCCTTCACTTCAGACGAGCAGGCCGTGCTTCTCATCGACGAGATCGATAAGGCAGACCTGGAATTTCCCAACGACCTCCTCTGGGAGCTGGATAAGATGGAATTCTATATTCACGAGACCAAGGAGACCATCCGGGCGAAGCACCGGCCGATCGTCATCATAACTTCCAATGCAGAAAAGGAGCTTCCGGACGCGTTTCTGCGCAGGTGCATCTTCCATTACATTGAATTCCCCGATGCGGAAAAAATGGCGGAGATCGTCAAGGTCCACTTCGGCGACATAGAGAAAAAACTGCTGACGCAGGCCATGGAAACCTTCTACTGGATCAGGGATATGAAGGAGATCCAGAAAAAGCCCAGCACTTCCGAGTTGTTGGACTGGCTGCAGGCGCTGATGATCAGCGGGATCTCTGTTGACAGGATCCGTTCGGAAATCCCGTTTGCAGGAGTTCTGCTGAAAAAGAACCAGGATATCGACACAATGTACGAAATAAAAGAGAAGGGTTATTCCCTGAAGAAATGGGTATGATATGTTTCTCTCGTTTTTCTATTTGCTGAGAGCGCGGGGACTCAATGCCTCCCTGAACGAATGGCTGACGCTGATGGAAGCGCTGGACAAGGGGCTTTGCAGGGCAAGCCTCATGGACTTTTACCATCTCTGCCGGAGTATCCTGGTGAAAAGCGAAGCGGATTATGATAAACTCGACCTCGCTTTCGCGGAATACTTTGAAGGAATCGTTACGCCGGAGGACATTCCGGAGGAATTCTGGAACTGGCTGAATAAGGATGTCAAAACGAGGGACATCAACGATAAGACAATGCTTGACGAATTTCTTCTCGAGCTTGAAGAGCTTCAGAAACGCCTCCGGGAGCGGATCGCCGAGCAGAAGGAAAAACATGACGGCGGCAATTACTGGATCGGAACCGGCGGAACCTCCACCATGGGACATAGCGGATATCATCAAAGGGGTATCCGGGTAGGGGGCTACAGCCGTCACAGAAACGCGGTCCAGGTGGCGGGAGAACGGAATTTCAAAGACTTCCGGCAGGACAACATACTCAATATCCGACAGTTCCAAATGGCGTTCCGCAAGCTGCGCCAGTATTCCTCAAGGCTGGACGGCGCAAAGACCGAGCTGGACATAGAAGGCACCATCGACGAGACCTGTGAGAACGCGGGACATCTTAAACTGGTATGGCAGCGGCCGAGGAAGAACACGGTCAAACTGCTGCTGCTCTTTGACTCCGATGGATCCATGCTTCCCTACAGCAGGCTTTGCAACCGGCTCTTTCAGGCGGTAAGCAGGTCGAATCATTTCAAGGACCTTAAGATCTACTATTTCCACAACTGCATCTATGAGCATCTCTATACGACTCCCCAGTGCAGGAGAGGGGAATGGATCGACACCGAATGGGTGCTGAACAATCTGGGAAGCGAATATAAGGTGATCTTCATCGGCGACGCCACCATGGCGCCCTCGGAACTCATGAGCAAGGGCGGCAACTGTTATGTCGGGCTTTACAACGAGATCCCGGGTATCGAGTGGCTGGGCCGTTTCAGGAGCAGATATCCGAAAAGCATCTGGCTCAACCCGATTCCTGAAAGGGATTGGGAATGGACATACGGCAGCTGGACCCTGATGAAGGTGAAAGACCTGTTTCCGATGTACGAACTTACGATAGACGGTTTGGAGGCCGGAATCAAGAAGCTGCTGGTTAGCCGGTAAAAAGTTGCGGGAAGAATACGGAACATCTGTTTACATTTTCTTTCATATGTGATAATATGTTCGCAGTAAGAGATAATATGTTCGTTTTTTCATACGAATAACGGCCGGGCGGCAATGGTTTCGGCTAAAGCGGATAAGCCAAAGCCCGAAGCCGTTCGTCAAAAAGTGATTGAAGGAGGAGCTTCAGATGGAACCGTTAAAGGACCGTGAACGGAGAATACTCACATATATGAAGGAAGAAATCCGGAAAAAAGGTTATCCGCCCACGGTCAGGGAGATGTGTGCCGCCCTTGGCATCAAATCCACGTCGACCACGCACAAGGATCTGGAAAATCTTGAATTGAAGGGATATATCAAAAAGGATCCCGCAAAACCCCGCGCCCTGATGATCATAGACCCGGATTCGGGGAACAGGGTTGAAGCGGGGCAGGAAACTCCGGCAGCATACGAACAGACGGAAAGGACGGATGTTGTGGATGTGCCCGTCGTCGGAAGAATCGCAGCCGGTACCCCGATCCTCGCGGAGCAGAACATCGAGGATACGATACCCGTCCCCGCGCGCTTTTTATCGAAAGGCAACCACTTCATGCTTAAGGTAAAAGGGGAGAGCATGGTAGAGGCGGGGATCCTGGATGGGGATTACATCCTTGTGAACCAGCAGAATACGGCGAATAACGGCGATATCGTCGTCGCCATGGTGGACGGTTTTGAAAGCGAAGCCACGGTCAAGACTTTTTACAGGGAAAACGGCCGTATCCGCCTCCAGCCTGAAAATAAGAACATGAGCCCCATCATCGTCAACGACGTAAAGATCCTCGGGCTTGTAAAGGGCGTGTTCCGCTACCTCTGATATCGCAACTCGAAACTCCGTAAAATCAAAAGTAGCCTTCACGGAAATGAAGGCTACTTTTAATTATTTCTATTAAAGGGGGATACGTTATTTGATCATGTTATCCACGGAATCCAGCACCTTGTCCAGGATTGCCATGGCTTCCCTCAGTTCGGTTTCGGTGATGTTGAGGGGAGGCGCTACCAGGATGATGTTCTCATGGGAGTAGGTTGAGAAGCCCTCCGTCTTCAGCATTCCGATAATCTTGTTCATCAGTCCTTCGGAATCGTTGTTGAAGGGAACCAGCGGCTCGCGGGTTTCTTTGTTCTTGACGAGCTCGACGGCGCTGAACAGTCCGATGTATCTGACCTGTCCCACGCAGGGATGCTTTCTCTCGATTTCATCCAGGAGTTCACCAAGGACCTTTCCTTGCTTCTTGACGTTTTCCTCAATCTTGTCCTCTTTGTAAGCTTCAAGAGCGGCGATGGCCACTGCACAGCCCATGGGATGCGCGCTGTACGTAAGCCCGTTGTACATTTTCTTTTCGTCAAAGTACTTGGCAATCTTTTCGGACACGATAACACCGCCCAGCGGGACATAACCGCAGGTTGATCCTTTCGCAAAGGTCACAAGATCCGGCTTTACGCCGAACTGATGGAACGCGAAGGGGGTACCGGTCCTGTAGAAGCCTGCCATGACCTCGTCGAAGACCAGTACGATATTGTATTTGTCGCATAACGCCCTGACGCCTTCATAATATCCTTTCGGCGGAACCAGCACGCCGTTGGAGCCGACGACGGTCTCGAAGAAGATCGCGGCGATGGAATCGGGGTTTTCATAAAGAATCTGGTTTTCCAACAGTTCCAGATAGAATTCCGTGATGTCTTCCTCGGAATTGAATTTGCATGCCTTTGGAGCCCTGTAGGGGTAAGGACCGTCAAAATGGATGAATCCGGGTACGCCGGGTTCCGCGATGAACCTTCTCGGTTCGCCGGTCAGGGAGCTGGCTCCGAAGGAAGCGCCATGGTAGCTTCTGTAAGCGGAGAAGATCTTCCATTTGCCGGTATAGGCCTTTGCAAATTTTATGGCGTTTTCATTGGCTTCCGCTCCGGCGTTTGTGAAGAAAACCTTCGCGCCGTCAAGACCCGACATTTCGACGAGCTTCTGGGCAGCTTCGGAGCGGACGTCTACGGAGTAGCCGGGGCCCATGAAGGCCATTTTTTCCGCCTGGTCCTTGATGGCCTGGATCAGCTTCTTATGGCCGTGGCCCAGGTTGGAGTTTACGAGCTGGGAGGACATGTCATAATATTTTTTTCCGTCTTCGTCCCAGAAGTAAATTCCTTCCGCTTTGGAAACAACCATGGGGTTGATCTTTTTCTGCGCACTCCAGGAATAAAGGTTGTATTTCAGCCCTTGTTCTTTTATCTTTGACATTACTACTATCTCCTTTCTATGATAAGGAGGGCTTTGCAGCCCCCCCGACTGCTGTAGTCTTAATCTGTTGTCCAACGCCCGCTTGATCGGGTGGTCGAGCCGTTATTTAAATGCATTTCTGATTTCTTCGTCGAAGAGGTCCTCGTCCTTGGGCTGATAGGAAGGAATCGGCCGTGAAACATAGGTGAAGTTGAGCAGATCCTTCCAGGTGGCGTTGTGGGAAATGCTGTTGTGTCCCCAGGTTCCGCATCCCAGGGTCATGGACATCGGGAAACCGGAAGTCCAGGATCCGCTGTTCGTCAGGGACTGCGGAGCATTCACGCACACTTTGCATACGGGAACCTTTTCTCCCAGTATTCTGACTCTTTCGTCGATGGTGGTATGGATGCCCACGCTGTGGCCTTTTCCCTGGTATTCGAGGGTCTTCATCATCTTATCCAGCGCGTCGTCGAAATCCTTCACCTTTCTGATGGCGGCGACGGGGGAAAGCTTTTCGCCCGTGAACGGGTAATTATCGTCGAAACCGCCGTTTTCTTCCACCATCAGCATTCTGGTTCCTTCCGGGACTTCAATGCCTGCGATCTCGGCGATCTTGGCGGCCGGCTGCGCGATGATATGCCTGTTCAGGTTGTGGTTCGCGGGGCTTTCCGGCCACATGGTCTTCTGGAGCTTTGCTTTCTCTTCGGTGTTCTCCTTGACCAGATAAGCGCCCACCTTGGCCATGGCTTTCACGAATTCATCGTAGCATTCCTCGAATACAATAATGGTGTTTTCCGTTGAGCAGGAGGTGGCGTTGTCGAAGGTCTTGGACCGGATGATGAGCGAGGCGACGTCGTCAAGGCTTGTGGTTCCGTCGACGATGGTGACTACATTGCCGGTTCCTACGCCGATGGCGGGAACGCCGGAGGAATAAGCCTGCCTGACCATCGGAGTTCCGCCCGTAGCCAGGATAAAGTCGACCTGCTTCATGAGTTCCGCGGAGGTTTCAATGCTGACATAATCGGGCTCGATAGCCTGTACCAGATCTTCCGGAGCGTCGAATTTCTTCAGGACGCTTCTGATCATCTTGGTAACTTCCCAGTTCGTATTTCTTGCTCTCGGATGGGGGGCAAGGATAATGGCGTTCCTGGTTTTAAGCGCCATGAGGGATTTTACGACCGGAGTCGCTTCGCCGTTTGTAACGGGGATGATGGCGCCGATTACGCCCATGGGCTTTGCATACTTCTCCATGCCCATCTTTTCGTCCACTTCAACCAGCCCGACGGATTTCTGTCCCTTCATCTGGTAATAAGTACCCTTTACTTTTGTAAACATTTTGGCCTGCTTGTCGGTGGCAACTCCCATGCCGGATTCTTCCACGAGCATTTCGCCGAACTTGAGGGCGACATCAGGCTGGGTGAGCGCATAGGCGACGGCAGCCGTCAGCTGATCGACCTTCTCCTGGGTATAGTTCTCGGCGATCTTCTGAGCGGCACGTCCTTTTGCAACCAGACCTGCTACATATTCCGAGTAATTCACTGACATTTTCAAATTCCTCCTTATAAGAAGTGAATGATTCTTATCATTATTCTAAATAATGCAATACCTATGCCAAAAATCCTGATTGCTGAAAGAATTAGGCGCCGGTTGCCTGAAAAAAACCGGAAATCTAGAAATTGGAATGAATTTGCAAAATAAAAAACTCCGGACTTCGCCGGAGCTCCGAATAACGTGAAATTTGAAACAAACACCATTTTGATTCGTTTTTGTATCAGAATCGGCGGGTATACTTGCCGTCTTTAGGTAAAAATGCCGAATAATGTAGACAACCTGTGTGATACATTTACGAATCGCAGATACAGAATTGTATCGCTCCTCAGCTGTCTTGCAGCGGCGGCCGGAACGTGCTAGGGCTGCAGCTCCGGATGTTCGATACGGTATTTCTGAAGCTTTCGGACGATGGTGGGCTGGCTGACGCCAAGCGCCTTTGCCATTGCCCGTGTGGTTTTGTATTGCTTTTTCGCTTTAAGGAGGATTTCCCGCTCGGCGTGTTCAAGGGCTGCCTTCAGGCTTTTTGCCGCCGGTATCCTCGTGTCGCCGCCTTTCACCGCTTCGTGGATGAAGCTCGGAAGGTTTTGAGGCAGGATGGTGGATCCCTTGGTGGTGATCACGAGCCGCTCGATAATATTCTGGAGTTCCCTGACGTTCCCCGGCCAGGGGTATTTAATAAGGATTGCGATGGCTTTTGAATCGATCTCCTTATGCTCCTTCATCTTCTTGTTGTTCTCGTTGAGGAAGATCCGGATCATGGGTATGATGTCCTCGGGTCTTTCCCGCAGCGGCGGAATGTTAATGGGCACCACATTCAGCCGGTAATACAGGTCCTCCCTGAATTTTCCTTCGTTAACCAGAGTCAGCAGGTCCTTGTTCGTCGCAGCGATAATCCTCACGTTAATGGGTATGCTTTCAACGCCTCCGACCCGCACGATTTCACGTTCCTGGATTACCTGCAGCAATTTCACCTGGAGATTCAGCGGTAATTCGGATATTTCATCCAAGAAAATAGTTCCTTTATCTGCCGTTTCAAACAGGCCCTTTTTCCCTTCCCTCCGGGAGCCCGTAAAGGCTCCGCTCTCATAGCCGAACAGTTCGGATTCGATGAGGTTTTCCGGGATTGCGCCGCAGTTGACCTTTACGAAGGGATATCCCTTCCGGCTGCCGTTTTCGTGGAGCAGTCTCGCGATAACGCCTTTGCCTACGCCGGATTCCCCGGTGATCAGCACGGTGGAATCCACGTCGGCCAGCCTTTTGGTCAGTTGGATCACGTTGTACATGGCGGGGCTGTTTGCGACGATGCCGCCGAAGCCCTCCGCTGCGTTCAGCCCGGAAAGGGCGTTTTGGACGCTTTCCAGTTCGTTCTGCAAATTGACAAGTTCCGTGGTGTCGTGGGTTGTAGTAATGATTTTGGTCATGTTGTTTTCGGCGTCCATGATGGGGATACCGGTTGTGAGCAGCCTTTTACCGTCTCTGTTCTGATGAATGATGGTAACTTCTTTTTTCTGTTCCATTACGAGCCTGGCGACTGAGGGCGTGAAAATGCCTTCGCGCTCCAGAAAGGAAACGTGTTTCCCGATGACGTCCTCCCGTTTTATCCTATAAAGTTCCTCGCTGGCCTTGTTGATCCAGATTGTAAAGCCCTGCGCGTCGTCGATAAAAATGGCGTCGCTGATGCTGTCAAGAATCGGAATCAGCTCGTCGATGGAAAGGTCGGCCAGCATGTTTTTATCGTTTGCCATGATTCATCTCTCCTGTACACACGGCGTTATGTCAACCGATACGCTTCAATCATATAATAAATATCTGAATTTATCAATTGAGAAATCATGCCCGAAGGCCGACGTCGCTTTACATTTCATCACGTTATATAACCGGATAACGAAAACCTAAACGATATCGTTTTAAAATTATTGACAAGTCCAATATTTGATGTTAATATACTTCAGGAAACAAAGTAGAAGTAAACCGCTTCTCACCTTAACGGCGGAGCTGTTAGGGTTGAATATAAAAAAAACTGATCTTTGGGATTGGTTTCTTTTTATCGAAGCGGGTATCAAATCCGCTTGTTCCATTTTTTGGGGAGGTGCTAATCATTAGCAAAGAAACTCAAGTCAACGAAGAAATTCGTGATAAGGAATTGAGGGTTATCGACAGCGACGGAACCCAATTGGGTATCATGAGCCTGGAGGCGGCTATGAATCTGGCAATGGAGAGAAAGCTGGATCTGGTTAATATTGCTCCGAAGGCAAATCCGCCGGTCTGTAAGATTCTTGATTACGGAAAATATAGGTATGAGCTTCAAAAGAAGGAAAAAGAAGCAAGAAAAAAGCAGAGGATCATTCAGGTAAAAGAAATTCGCCTCAGCACTTTCATCGAGGAGCACGATCTTGCTGTAAAAGCAAATAACGCCGCCAAATTCCTGAAAGAAGGCGACAAGGTCAAGGTCAGCCTTCGTTTCAAAGGCCGTGAAAAGGATTATGCAAACAAGGGCCATGCGGTCATGATGAAGTTTGCCGAGCTGGTCGCTGCGACAGGCGTTGTGGAAAAGAAACCCGAGTTTGAGGGTAGAAGCCTGATTATGATTTTAGCACCGAAATCGGAAAAATGACAGTGGATCAATTCTGAAATACGAGTCGAAAAGAAAGCTCGATAATATTTGGGAGGAGTTTTAGGATGGCAAGAATAAAGATGAAGTCTCACAGGGGAGCAAGCAAAAGGTTTAGGCTGACCGGTACCGGCAAAGTAAAGAGAAATAAGGCATATAAGAGCCATATTCTTACAAAGAAAACCGCGAAACGGAAAAGAAAGCTCAGAAAATCCGCTATTCTCGGCAGCGCGGACTACAAGAGAATCAAATCAGTTATCAACGTGTAAGAATATAGGAGGGTAGTAAAATGGCTAGAGTTAAAAAGGCTTTGAACGCCAAAAAGCGGCATAAGAAAATATTAAAGCTTGCAAAGGGTTTCTACGGAGCGAAGAGCAAGGTGTTCCGTGCGGCAAATCCCGCGGTGATGCGGTCGCTTCGTTCGGCATATATCGGACGGAAGAACAGAAAGAGGGAATACAGAAGGCTTTGGATCGCAAGAATCAATGCAGGCGCGAGGATGAACGGCATCTCTTACAGCCGTCTGATGAACGGCCTGAAGGTATCCGGCATCGAGATCAACAGGAAAATGCTTTCCGAAATGGCGATCAACGATCCCGCAGCTTTTGCGCAGCTGGCGGAGAAAGCGAAAAAAGCTGTAAAATAAGTTCCGAATCGACATTTTCTTTTGACAAAATAAGCCCCTTCGTCGGCACTATAATCTTTAGATAGATTACAGCGGCGAGGGGGTTTTTCCATGTGGTGATTTACGCGGAATACCTTTTTCTGGAGAATGCGCTTTCGGGAGGGTTAATTCTGCTGATTACCGGAAAAATTTCCGGTATACGCTGTCATATCGGGCGGTTGGCGATCGGAAGCATACTTTGCGGGATCTATTCGTTTATACTGTTTTGGGATACGCTGTCACCCCTGGCCGCATTTCTTCTGAAAATTGGGTTTTCAGCCGCCGTGGTTCAAATCGTGTTTCGGACGGCAAAGCTGCGCCCGTTCCTGCGAATCACGCTGGTTTTTTATCTGGTCAGCTTTGCCATGGGCGGCATTGTCATCGGCCTGATGTATTTTACCGGTGTGATGGGGGTTACGCGGAACACGTCGGTTTACCTGGGAATCGGAGGGTATCTGTACGTTCTGCTCGGATGCGTTGCGACCTGGCTTATTTTCGGCTTTTTTGCCGATTTCATCCGGGGCCGGCTGATCAGGGAGAGAACCTATACCGATGTGGAGATCACGATGGATGGGAAGTCCGTAGCCTTGAGAGGCATGGTTGATACCGGGAATTTCCTGAACGATCCCCTTACGGGAAAGCCCGTCATGATCATATCCGCGGACGCTGCAAAGCGGTTTCTTCCGGAGGATATCGTCAGGGAAGCTGTCAGGTGGGAGAAATCTCCGACTCCTCCGGATGCGCTGATGAACAGCGCTTACGCAAATCGCATCAGGATGATCCCTTTCCATTCCATCGGGGAGGAAAGGGGGTGGCTGGTGGGAATACGGCCGGACGATGTCCGGATTGTAGTACATAAAGAGAAAAGCAGCGGCGCTGTTACTGCAAAAGAAGGCGCGATCCTCGCGATCTTTAAAGGCAAGTTTTCCGGAGGACAGGCGGGAGAGGACTGCTCAATTCTATTGCACCCAAGTATGATAGAAGGGGGAATCGCCGACGATGTTTAAGGCTTTAATGGAACTTACGATTCAGAACGGGAGAAAGCTGAGATTGTCGGTCCTTAAGATCAGGAACAGACTGATCCTGATCCTAAAGGGATTTAAACCGGATGAGATTTTTTACATAGGAGGAAGCGACGTACTGCCTCCGCCTCTTTCGCCGGAGGAGGAGAAGATCCTTCTGGAGCAGCTGGCTTTAAACAACGAGGATGCAAAAACGATATTGATAGAAAGAAACCTGAGATTGGTGGTATATATCGCCAAGAAGTTCGAAAACGCCGGGGTCAATGTGGAGGACCTGATATCCATCGGGGCCATCGGTTTGATCAAGGCGGTAAATACCTTCAATCTGGATAAAAATATCAAGCTGGCGACCTATGCTTCACGGTGCATTGAAAACGAGATCCTGATGTACCTGCGAAGGAGCAGCAGGACAAAAGGGGAGGTTTCCTTCGACGAGCCGCTGAACATCGACTGGGACGGCAACGAGCTGCTGCTTTCGGATATTCTTGGCACGGACAACGACATCGTTTACAACCATATCGAGGAAGAGGTAAACCGGAACCTTCTTGTATATGCGCTGAAGAAGCTTTCGGCCCGCGAGAAGCAGATCATGGAGATGCGGTTCGGCCTTGTAAGCGGGCGGGAGATGACGCAGAAAGAGGTGGCCGATAAAATGGGAATCTCCCAGTCATATATTTCCAGGCTGGAGAAAAAGATCATCGGCAGGCTTCGAAAAGAGATTAAAAAGCTTGGATAGAAAAAATATTTTCGGCGGATACCGGCTCGTACGGCTCGCTTTGAAGGCGGGTCGGCGAATTTCCGAAAGGAATCATAAAACTCCGATTTGCGGATTTCAACTGCATAAAAAAAAGGCCGCAGGTTAAGAATAAGGGATAGCATCGGCTACACGCTAATGTGCTGCTTAGGGGGGCAAAACAAGAAGCGGAGGTCTTATTATGGCCAGCAAAGTTGAAATCTGCGGCGTGAACACATCTAAGTTGCCGGTCTATAAAGACGCTGAAATGAAGCGGATGATCGATCAGATCAAAGGGGGAGATAATGAAGTCAGAGACGAATTCATAAGAGGAAATCTTCGATTGGTTTTAAGCGTGATACAGCGTTTCAGCAACAGGGGAGAAAATCCCGACGATCTGTTCCAGGTGGGATGCATCGGACTGATAAAGGCCTTGGACAATTTTGACACGTCCCATAACGTCAGATTTTCCACCTATGCGGTTCCGATGATCGTCGGAGAGATCCGAAGGTATCTCCGTGACAACAATTCGATACGGGTGAGCCGTTCCCTCCGGGATACCGCCTACAAGGCGCTTCAATCAAAGGAGAAGCTTTCCAGGGAACTGCAGCGGGAGCCGACGATTATGGAGATTGCTGCGGATCTCGAACTGCCCCGGGAGGAAGTCGTACTGGCCCTGGATTCCATACAGGACCCCATCTCCCTGTTTGAACCGGTCTTTCACGACGAGGGCGATGCCATTTATGTGATGGACCAGGTCAGGGACACGAGAAATACCGATGAAAAGTGGATGGAGAACATCTCGCTCAGGGAGGCGCTGAAAAAGCTGACCAGCAGGGAAAAGCACATCCTGACCATGCGGTTTTTCGAGGGCAAGACCCAGATGGAGGTGGCGGACGAGATCGGAATCAGCCAGGCGCAGGTCAGCAGGCTGGAAAAGAACGCGTTGAAGTATATGAGAAAATATGTCTGACTGCAAGAAGAATACGATGAGATATTACGATAAGATAATTCGATGAGATACAATCCGGGAGCGCGAAAGCGCTCCCGTTTTTTCGCGCTCTTGTACGCCGCCGCGAATGAAAAAGTTTGTCCGAAGGGGGCATACTTTTTATTGCCGGAACATAAATAATAGATGTGAAAGTATTTCCTGCCGCCGGCAAAGGCGCAACGAAAAGGATAAAGGGGGAACATGCGGAATGATCAGCACACAGGACTTGAGGAACAAGGAAGTCATCAATATCTATGACGGGAAAAGCCTGGGCTTTGTCTATGATATTGAAATCAATCTGGAGAAGGGGGTCATAGAAGGCATTATTGTCCCCGCGCAAAAAAGCTTTTTCAGCTTTTTCGGATGGAGAGACGATGATTATGTGATAAAATGGAAGGATATCAAGCGGATCGGCGACGATGTGATTCTGGTCGACGTTGCCGGGGTTCTTGAATTGGACGACGATGACAGAAACCGCATGACGCGGCCGGCCGGGCCAGGCGGTTTTGACAGGGACAGGTGGCGAGATCCCGAGTAAATCAAGGCTCATTGCCGCTCGGAGCAGCCGAGGGACGATAAAATTTCTTGCATAAGATACAAGATATAGGTAAAATAAATCCATGAACGTATAGCAATTGTATCTAGTAATGATCGTATCTTGTAATGGAGGAAATAAGATGAGATGCCCATTTTGTGAGAATCCGGATACCAGGGTGATTGATTCGAGGCCGACAGAAGAGGGACATGCCATCAGACGCAGGCGTGAATGCGACAGTTGCAGCAAACGTTTCACCACATACGAAAAGGTCGAAGAGATGAACTTCATGGTCATCAAGAAAGACGGAAGTCGTGAACCCTTTGATCGGAACAAAGTATTGAACGGTATCATCAAAGCTTGCGAAAAACGGCCTGTAGCCATTACGGATATCGAGAAAATTGTGGACGATATCGAACGCGGGCTCAACAATATGATGGAGAAGGAAGTGGAAAGCAAGCTGATCGGGGAGGTCATCATGGAGCATCTCAAGAATTTGGACGAGGTCGCCTATGTACGGTTTGCATCCGTCTACCGCCAGTTTAAGGACGTGAATACTTTCATTGCCGAGATTGAGAAATTGCTGGGAAAGGACAAGACGAATGAGAAATAAGATAAGGATTGCCATCGACGGACCCTCCGGAGCGGGCAAGAGCACAATTGCAAAACGTATCGCAACGCTGCTTGGAATTGACTACATCGATACAGGCGCAATGTATCGGGCTGTCGGATACAAGCTCCTGCAAAACGGGATTAGTCTCGAGGACACCGAAGCGGTAAAGCGTATGCTTGCGCAGACGGAAATCGATTTCACCGGCGGAAACATCGTTCTGGACGGTGAAATCGTAAACGACAGGATCAGAACGCCCGAAGTGTCCAAAATGGCGTCGGACTGTTCCGCTTTGCCGGAGGTCAGGGAAAAACTAGTAGCGCTGCAAAAGAAAATGGGACAGGAAAAAAGCGTTGTGATGGACGGCCGGGATATCGGCACCAACGTCCTGCCGGACGCGGAATATAAATTCTTTATGACAGCCTCGGCCGCCGAGAGGGCGAAGAGAAGATGGCTGGAGCTGAAAGAAAAGGGAGTTATGGCGGACCTTGCACAGGTGGAGGCGGACATCCTCCAAAGGGATCATAATGACTCTACCAGGAAGCTGAATCCGCTGAAAAAGGCGGAAGACGCCATTGAACTGGATACCACGGGCTTAACAGTGGAAGAAGTAACGCAAAAAATCTTGGAGGTAGTGCAATGGCAACCGTAAGGCCATTCCGCGCGATCAGGCCGGCGAAGGAATATGCAGAACGGGTGGTTTCCCTTCCCTATGACGTGATGAACAGGGAGGAAGCGGCAAAGATGGCCGAAGGGAATCCATACAGCTTTCTGCATATCTGCAGGGCGGAAATCGATCTTCCCGAGGTGGAAGATCCTTATTCGGAGCAGGTCTACGCGAAGGCTAAGAAAAACATCGATGATTATTTGGCGAATGGGGTTCTCATCCGCGACGATGAGCCCATGCTCTACATTTATAGACAGGTAATGGAAGGCCGCGCCCAGACGGGAATCGTGGGCTGCGTTTCCATCGACGAATACCTGAACGATACCATTAAAAAGCACGAATTCACGCGGGTGGAAAAGGAGATGGACCGCATCAACCATTTCGACGCGTGCAATGCCAATACGTAACCGGTCTGCCTGACTTATCGGGAAATCAAAAGGCTTCTTTCGCTTATTGAAG
>ENA-UPSB01001905-UPSB01001905.1-bioreactor-metagenome-genome-assembly--contig:-NODE-1905-length-22004-cov-9.992073_pt1 | contig 22004 bp, 26 predicted proteins | sample MGYA00238182_ERZ773286 | MGnify/ENA primary metagenome ERZ773286 (study PRJEB29026, sample SAMN07631240) | bioreactor metagenome | isolation source: Switchgrass digestor | place: USA: Dartmouth... | reverse complement strand
ACTAATTATAACAAGCAGTAGTATAGCACATTATTCTCCAGTAATAAAAAGGCAAAGCTCTATATTAGGATGTAGAGATTTATCTGCGGCGGGTACGGTCTTTGCGGGTTTTGCTAATTTCAATTACACCAAGAGTTCCTTTTTGCTTTAAGGAACGAGTGTATCCTTCTATAGATATATCTGCACCTGAGGCGACATGAGTCAAAACACTGCGAGATCCTACAGCTATACTGGTCTTCGAAGAAAGGGAACCGATAGTTCCAATAGGCAGACTGCGGTAGTAACCGGAAAAGGGGTAGGTCTTGCCCTTTTCGTCTTGATAGACTCGATAACCAGGAGGGTAGGGATGATCAATGATATGCCTGCCGGTAGTCATAGCCAGGTATTGTCCTTCACCGGGCAAATAAGTATACCAGGAGTAAGTATTAGAACAGCTGTCATTACCGAAGGCAAAGTGTTCAAGATCAATGCCTTCCAAAACCACCAGGGCTACTCGTTCCTTGCGCAGGCGCTTTTTGACAGCTGGGGCGATATCAACAATGCTTTTAATCGGATCGGGAGCATATACAGGGATCCTATTATCGCGAGCATTGACCCGGTATAAGGGCCGCTTGGTGGAATCAGGTGTACCAAAAGCAAATCCACGGGCAGCTACTAAAAGATAATTGGGAATTCCGCCTTCGAAGTTACTGGGTGGCCTCCAGACCTGGGCAAAGCGGTCTTGCGGCAGAATCATCTGCACGGCTTCCAATTGGTTTAAATAGTACAAATCTCTTTTTGAGGGTTGGTAAAGACCGGCATAGACAGGTCCCAGCCGGCTGGCGGTTACAAAGCCGTCCAGCTCAGTTAAATCCACTTCTCCTTCCAGAGGCAAAGTACCACCGGTTCCAACTATAAACGGCGTCAATCCCGTCTGGCGCAAAAAGCGTTCCACTTCCGCAAACAGATGCCTGCGCAAGGCCTCCTGATCATACAGCCCGGGATGTTTAAGAAGTGAGATAAGGTAAAAATTAGCATAGCTTAAGAAAACAAACTTGGGCTTATAGATTTGCTCCAGTTCCAGGGCAACGTTGGTAACCCAATCAATACTTTCAGGGGCCAGGTCACCTGGATAGGGATATTTCTTCATTAACTGGACAATACTGCCTAACAGGTGATGCTTCGGTAGGTTCTCCAAACTCTCACCAGTCTTGAAATGCAAATATTGAGTTTCTTCCTCAGAACAGATTACCCCAACCTTCACCGTTATCTCCCCCAATAAAAAAGATGCTGCTTGGATCAAAGCAAACAGGCATCACGGCACCACAACCTGATTGATGGTGTGAGTTAAAGGCTCCTTTCCAGACGGGAGGCATACTAGTTTCCCAATATACCCTAACGGGTCATTTCCATAGCCAGGCCTTAGGAAATATGACCTCGGAACCATTTATTCAACTTTCTCAACTCATTTTAACATGAGTAATTTCCCCATTTATTCTATTCCCAGTATAGCAGTCCTATCAACCTAGTCAAGTATTGCCGCTTTTAGGAGCTTTTTGTTCCAATTCGGCGGCAAAACACTTCTTGGGGCACTATTATTAATGTTCTATTGGCTTTTCCTGGCAACCAGTACATAGATTAAAATAGGCAGAAGCAGCCCTACCAAAACCACGACAAGGAACCAGGTTCCCAGACCGCTGCTGCGCTCCAGAGCGACCTGGATTATCTGCCATTCCAGGTAGACAAACAGCCAAACCACCTGGGCTTTAAGCAAAGCCATATACCATATTGCCAGCTGGTACTGGCGCTGGGCATTATCGGCGGTTATCCTTACTGGGTAATTAAAGGTATGGGGGAATCTCCTGACGATTGTCAGCATTACATAAAGGAACAGGTTAGTCCCTAACACAAAATAGAGAGAGCTGCGGTCACCCCAGGCATCCACTTCCCCGGTGGGGCCGAAATGCTTGGGAATAGAGGCCGGAAGATCCGGCCATAATTTAATCAGTATCAGGGCGGCAATTACTAATCCCAAAATGGAGACCAGTTCCAGCAAAAATTCCAATGGCGTTATTGGTATTTTGATGCGGGGACGAGGCTGATGAGCTGGTTTGGAGCGATTTCTATCCGGTTGGCGCACAATATAACCTCCCTCCAAAACTGGGGCAATTTATCCAAAAATAACCTGCCTAAAATTGTTTTTTTTCCCTCTTTGCTATAAAATTACCATACGATATTAAGGAGGTGATTTGGTTGGATTTAGAACCCAAAACCATTGCTGAATCAGCCACCACCCTTAGTCAGATTATCCTGCCCAGCCAGACGAATCCTGCGGGCACAGCTCACGGCGGTGAACTATTGAAGATGATGGATAACTGTGCAGGAGCTTGCGCTACTAAACACTCCCGGGCTATTGTAGTAACCGCCGGTATCGACAATATAAACTTTCATCATCCGGTATTCGTAGGCAATTTAGCTACCTGCAGTGCTTACCTTACTTATGTTTCCAATTCCTCCATGGAGATTGCCGTTTCCATCTGGGCCGAGGACTTATTGCAGGGAACCAAGGAATGCTGTATGACTGCCTATTTTACCTTTGTTGCTTTGGACGAAAACATGCGGCCGAAAAAAGTACCTCCTCTATTGCTGCAAAACGATATGGAAAGGGCTGAATATGAAGCAGGCAAGCAGCGGGTCGCAGCCAGAAAAGCTAATCCCCAGGTTTGCTGGCTTCCCTTGTATTAAAGTTATACCAGGGCTGCGCTGCAGCGCAGCCCGCCAAGCAAAAGCTGAAACTAATCTATTTACATCCGGTCAGATTGGGCCAGAATACATAGATTATCAAAGAGCTCAGCTACGGTTATTACTCCTACCCCGCCGGGTACGGCACTGGCCAGGCTGGCTTTTCCCTTGGCATCTTCCGCTACATCTCCTACCATTTTACCGTTCTCGTCAAAATTGATCCCGGCATCAATTATAACCGCACCTTCTTTTACCATATCAGCAGTTATCAGATTCATTCGTCCTGCTGCAGCTATGAGAATATCAGCCCGGCGAGTTTCCTCAGCCAGATCTACCGTGCGGGTGTGGCACACTGTAACAGTGCCGTTCTCCGTAGTCATCATTACCGCCAGAGGACTTCCCAAAATGGTACTGCGTCCCACAATAACTACCCTCTTGCCGTTGATAGAAACACCATGCTCTTTGAGCATCCGCACAATAGCCTTGGGGGTGGAAGGCTTAACCCCTTCCTCGCGGCTGATCAACTTGCCCAGGTTGTAATTATGTATGCCTTCCACATCTTTGCTGGGCTGAATCAAGTTAATCAGGTAACTGGTGTTTAGATGATCCGGCAAAGGTGTTTGGATCATTATACCGGTTGTATCCGGGTCGTTATTTAGTTTATGAATCAATTCTTCTACCTGGGACTGTTGTACAGATTCGGGCAGCTTATGGACTTCCACTGTTACTCCCACTTCCTCGCCGAAACGGCGTATGCTGTTAACATATACCTGGGAAGGCTGGTCATCACCAACCTGAATAACTGCCATTTTCATGCTGATTTGCCGGGCTGTTTGCCTTATCCTTTCTTTTAACGCTTCCCTGATTTCCTTACCGTAAATTAGCATTCCAACTATCCTCTCCTATCTCTTCTCCAGTATTGCCTCGCAAGCAAGGAACTACCTTTTCCTTGCTGCAGATGTTTCTTACTTAGAAAGCATTCTTAATATGATTTATTACCGGATCGCGTTCCCCCAATCGCACTGTAATCACATCAAAACGCAGCTCCCTGAAAGGCTGATCCCTCTGCTGGAGGTAATGCAATGCCGTTTTCCTGAGGCGCTGTTGCTTGGCCGGGGTAACTGATTCTTCCGCGCTGCCAAAGCGGTCACTTCTTCTGGTCTTTACTTCTACAAATATGATGTCCCGATCCCGCTCACAAATAACGTCGATTTCGCCGTAGCGGCTATAATAATTACGGTCCAGTATGCGGTACCCCTTCTGCCGCAAATACTGAACCGCTAATTCTTCCCCCTGGGTACCAACCTTTTTGCGCATAAGATCATGCCCCGTTATGGTTAAACTTTTGATTCATACGATATATGAAAGCCAGAATTTCCGCAACTACCGGATATACTTCGGGAGGAATCTCCTGGTATAGATCTAAGGCCATCAGGTAATCGGTCAGCTGGGGATCTTCATGGATGGGAATACCATGTTCCTGAGCCAGTTTGCGAATATTCTCCGCAATAACCCCCCTGCCTTTAGCCAGTACCCGTGGAGCCTCATCTTTCTCAGGATCATACCCCAGGGCTACAGCCCGATCTGGGCCTGTTTTGTCCCCCTTCATAAAAGTTCACCTCAAATGGTAATGTCTATACTTATTGGCCGGATATTCGCGCCTGCAACAGATGGCCAAGTGGGCCGAAGGGATTCCGCCTCAGTACGTACACCGGCAACTCTAATGCCCAGATTGTTAACCTGGTATCCCAATTTTTCCAAACCTGCCCTCAGCTCTGACCAGTGGTTTTGCAGGAAAGTCCGGACGGTCTCCTTTTCCACTACTCCCTGGATATCCAATATGCCCGATTTTCTCCAAACCACATGAAATACCACAATCCCCATATGAGGAGTATCCAGGGATACTGCAATCTGCAATGAATCTTTCTGCCTGCTGGCTTGGCGATGGTCCCGGCGCAGGCGCAGTTCGCACATAGCATACTGGTTCTGATCTATTTGCAAAGGAAAGGTCAGGTATATCCCTGGAAAACTGGTATCAGGAGAAAAACGCCCTATGGTATTGACAATCTGCTGCCCACTTAGCTCATGTTCTAGGTTTTTTATCAAACCTGCCAATTCTCGTAAGGCGTGATTTTCCGGCAGATTGATTTCTAAAATTGTTTCGGTCAGAAGCCACCCCTGCAGGATATCAGGCCGGGACAACAGTATTTGCTGCAGTTGGGTTTGTACAGGCTTAGCCGTTGCCTCCCCTTCCACCGTCATATTCCCTAAGAGGGCCTGTATTAGCGGCCATAGTTTACCGACAACAAGGGCATTGGCAGCAGGCAGGCCGGAAGGACCTCCGTAGTCATGATTAGCAATCTCTCCCGCTGCCGGTTGGTAGTTGGCAGCAATAGCTCCGGGACTCACCCTATTGGCAACAATAGATGCTGGAATCTCGGGCTGATTTATCCCTGCCCCGGTTGGTCCCTTGAGAAGGCTTTGATCAGCGGACACCTGGCTGGATATTCTGCTGAAAGCACTGGGCTCAGCAGCAGGCGGGCTGCTGCCAGTTTGCAATTCAGACTGGTTGGCTGGCAAATTAGCCTCAGGTAGAGCGCCGGTAACCTTTAGAGCTGGTTCCTGCAGGTACGGGTAGCGAGCCAAGATACGGCTGATTTGCTGGTATAGAGCGGATATGTCCGGTTTGGAATTGAAAAAGTTCATTAATCTTTCCAACACATCGGGACTGGCGGGGATACCATATCTTATCGCCAAGGCGGCCAGCCTGCAGTTTTCCGGAGCGCTGCCTCCCAGGTGCTGCAGTATTTGGGCGGCTTGGCCCATGGTCGATCTATTTACCGGCAGATGGTTTTCCAACAGATTGCGGGCCAACCTGATGTTTTCCTCACTGGCTTTGAAGCCCAGTTCCTTGAGCTGTGCGGCCAGATTGGCTTGTTCCAGCCGATTCATGACTTCCGGGGTCAGAACTTTTAGGGTAATGCGACCCGGGCGCACTTCCTCCACCAGTAGATTAAGGTCTTGCCCGCTGTTTACCTTTACTTCAGACATAGCTTCAATCAACTGGCCTTGAATTAACACCCGGACCATTCCGTTGATATCTACGTCCCTTACCACTCCCCGCAGGATATCCCCCTGGTTGAACACCAGGCCGCGTTTGTCCCCAGGACTGGTTATATTAAGAAACACCCTATTCAAAGAGACCAGGTTGTTCTCCATAGGTTCCTCCCCTGATCAGTGTTTTGACTGGTTCAAAGCTCTCCCGGTGTATAGGGCAGGGGCCCTTTTCCATAAGCAGCTGTATATGTTCTTTGGTAGCGTAACCTTTATGGCGGGCAAACCCATAACCCGGATACAAGAGATCGAAAGCCTCCATAGCATTATCCCGCTCCACCTTAGCCAAAATCGATGCAGCAGCAATAGATACACTCAAGGTATCTCCTTTAATGATAGACTGCTGTTTAATATGTATATCGGGTAATTTAAGGGCATCAATGAGCAGATAATCCGGCTGAGGATTTAAATTCTTCACCGCCAGCTGCATGGCTTGAATAGTAGCCTGGTATATATTGATCTTATCCAGATAGGGAGGATATACGGAAGCCACTGCCCAGGAAATAGCCTGCTTCTTGATTTCGGCAGCCAATTCCCGCCGCAGGGAAGGATTTAACTGCTTGGAATCATTGATTCCCTCTATTCCAAAGCCGTCCGGCAGGATCACTGCTCCCGCCACTACCGGTCCGGCCAGAGGGCCACGGCCGGCTTCGTCCAAACCGGCTATAAAACGGTATCCATTAGCTGCCGCCTGGTGTTCAAACTTCATCATCCCTTCTAAGCGGCAACTTTCTTCCGGAGTCAAACCAACCTGCCTGGTACGCACTTAAAACTCATCCTCTTGCAATATTTGCTGAGCTGCCTTCAACCCCTGTAATACCGCCGTACGTATGTCCCCAATATGTCCCGCATCTCCGGCTATATTAACCCGGGGGTGAATGCGCCGCAGCTGTTCGTAGAGTTCCCAGTTGGGCTTGTACCCCATAGCAAATACTATTATGTCAGCCTCCAAAGTCTCCGCCATACCCTGGGAATCAACCAGCTGCAAACATCCATTATCAATATCAGTAACCTGAGCTTCCAGTTTAATTACTACACCGGCATCCCGCAGGCGGTTCAGCAGATCCCGGCGGTTTTTCTTTTCCATGGCGGGTGCCAGCTGGCCTTGCCGTTCAAGAAGAATAACCTGTTTGCCGTTTGATGCCAGGTAATCAGCGGCTTCGCAGCCAGTTAGTCCTCCTCCGATAACTACTGCCGTTTTCCCTTCCACCGAATGGGACCTTGCCAACAGTTCATTAACTGTAAAGCCTTTCCCTCCAGCTGCAGATCTCCATTTCTCGGGGATACAGGGGAGAGAACCGCTGGCTACTACCACATAATCGGGATTGTCAAACGCCAGATCCCCGGCAGTATATTGGTGCCCCAGGACAATCTCCACACCGGATTCCTGCAGGCAGTGCTCCAAATAATCCCGGTAGTGCTTGATGCGGTATTTAAAAGGAGGAACAGAAGCCAGATTGAGCATTCCCCCGATTTTGTCGTCCTGTTCGTACAAAATCACCTTTAATCCGTATCGATCCAAAGTCAAAGCTGCCTGGATACCTGCAGGCCCGCTGCCAATCACTACTGCTTTCCGCCGGCTGCCCTTACGGTAGAAAACAACAGGGGGCTCCTTTTCTTTTCCCACATAAGGATTGACGGTACAGTGCAAGGATAATCCCTTAAATTTATTGCCAATGCATTTATTGCATACTATACAGGGGCGAATAAACTGTTCCCGTCCCTGGGCAGCCTTCAGTACCCAATCTGGGTCAGCCAGCAATGGCCGGCCGAGAAACACGAAATCAGCCTGACCGTCTTTTAACACCTGCTCGGCAAAAGCAGGCTGGCGTATCATTCCCCCGCCAATAACCGGAATGCTGACCGCCTTTTTAGCTTCCTGAGCCAGATACATCCTCCATCCCTCCGGGTATGAGGAAGGCTCGATACTGGTCAAACCCGAGGGATAAGTTCCGCAGGAAACATGCAGCACATCGATACCAGCCTGTTCCAGGGCCTGACATACCTGCAGGCTCTCGTCCAATTTCAGTCCGTTTGGTGTAAAGTCATCCAGATTGAGGCGAACTGACAGCAACAGCTGCGGGCATAGCTGTTTGATGCCGGTTACAATTTCCAGCAAAAAGCGCATGCGGTTTTCCAAGCTTCCCCCGTATTTATCCGTACGCAGGTTAGTATCAGGAGAAAGAAATTGATTCACTAAATAGCCATGAGCAGCATGTATTTCTACTCCATCGAAGCCAGCCTGAGCGGCCAAAACGGCTGCGCTTATGAATTTATCCCTGATTTCTTCAACTTCGGTGGTAGTCAGTTCCCGGGGCATGGTGCGCATAATCGGACAGGGAATGGCACTGGGAGCCACCGGGGCTTGTCCATGGGTAATTATCTCTGCAGTTTGCCTGCCAGCATGAAAGAGTTGGATAAAAGCCGCACATTCATAGCTTTTAATGGCTTCGGCCAGGCGGGCCAGCCCCGACAGATAAACGGGACTATCAATACGTATCTGCTGCATTCCTTCCCGTCCCCGGGTGCCGTCTACACAGGCAGCCTCTACAATAATGGTTCCGACTCCCCCACGAGCCCGTCTTGCGTAATAGGCTACCAGGGTATCGGTAACCTCCCCGCTGTTAGCTGCAAATCCCGTAGCCATAGGGGCCATAACTACCCGGTTCTTGATCCACCGTTGGCCTATAAAAGCTGGTGCCAGAAGATGCTCGTATTCCATCAATATCCCCTCGATATTAAATATTGGCATAATTATATCATAGCAGAAAATGGGATCGCCTTTTTTCTCCCTTTTTCTGTTAATTAAAAGAATATCCTTCTCCTAATTGGCTGCGGGTATGGTTCAGTACCGCCTGCAGGGTGGGAATGTCTCCCCGGCCAAGATAGGGTTCTTCCCCCTGTTCAATCCTGCGGATGGTGTCTTCTATCGGCACTACTCTAAACTGCTGTCGGCCATTGTCATAATAGGGGTGACTGTAAGTGGGAATATAGTCTACCCTGGTCAGCTTGGTTTCATTAAGGGTAAAATTTTTCCTGAATTCCATTAGCAATATGACACCGCTGTTGCGCTCCAGGCCTATCTGATGGCTGATAAAGTTGCCCATGGAATAAATGACAAAACAATTTCTGCCTTCAACCGGAATAACTTCCATGGTCTGGATAACATGCGGATGACTGCCCAGGATCACATCCGCTCCAGCTGCGCAAAACTCCCGGGCCAGAGCTTTCTGTTCCTCGGAAGGCTTGGGACTGTATTCTTGCCCCCAGTGCAAGACTAAAATCACGATATCCACCTGGGGTCTCAAGATACTAATATCTTTCAGTATTTTCTCCCGCTCCAAAAAGTTGACCAGATAGGGTTTATCATCCGGCACTGGTATGCCGTTGGTGCTGTATGTATAGGCCAGGTAACCCACCCGGATCCCCTTCAGGTCTTTGATCAGAAATTGTTCACTGGCTTCCTGGCTGGAGTATACCCCCACTGTATCCAGCCCGGCCTGTTCCAGGACCTGCAGGGTCCGCAGGGCTCCCTGGACACCGCGATCCAGAATATGATTGTTGGCTGTTACTACTAAGTCGAATCCCGCTTGTTTAAAAGCCGATGCCATTTCATCAGGACTGTTGAAAAGAGGATAACCAGTATATCCAGACGCGGCACCTGCCATGGGCGCCTCGAAATTAGTAGAGCTGTAATCAGCTGAGGCAATTATAGGCTGGACCTGCTTAAAAAAAGCATCGAAATTGTAGCCGCCTCCCGGCTGCTGGCCGGACCAAATCTGGGTATTGTGCATCAAGCAATCTCCAGCAGCCGCCAAGGTGATATTCTCAATAATATCCGGCTCTGCTTGGGGTTGAGGATTGGCTTCCCCTGATACAGGAGTGACCACAGCCTGCTGGGTTAATGACAGGTTGATCCAATATGAGCTGGCTAAGCCCAGACATATTAGGAAAAGTACTATTACTACACTCTTCTTCACCTGTTTGTCCACCTTCATAACAACAAATAAGGAGAACCCTTTCGCCGGGTTCTCCACAGCGAGTCAAAAAAGCTGATTAATAGTTTGGCGTTCGAGATTGCCACGGCACTTCGTGCCTCGCAATGACACATAAGATGGATTTCGGTATTGTCATCGCGAGGAGCGTAGCGACGTGGCGATCTCTTTACATGGCCTTTCTCGACAGTCTGAGGAGAACCCTTTCGCCGGGTTCTCCTCTATTGTATCGCGATTAATTTAAATAGTCTGCCACAATATTGCCTTATTATTTACGGGTTAGTTTCATTTCCCAGTTATCCTTGCCGTCTACAATGAGTTCGGCCTGGTAACCCTGGGATTTCGCCAGTTTCAATACATTTTCCTTGGATACCTGACTGGTTCCCAATACCAGTAACTCCTGCGCCCCTTGATCTATGGCTTTTTTAGTTTTAATTACCGGCATGGGACAACTTAATCCTCTGACATCCACTTTTTCCATTGTCAAACCTCCTATGCTTCGCGATAGCTCCAGCCTATCCAAGCCACTACCAAAATGCCAATCACACAGGCAATTTGTCCATAGGTAGGTACCCCGGCAGCACTGGCTGCAAACAAGAAGTTGTGGCTGAAAGCTGCTCCTACCAGCATACCTGCAACTACGGCAGCAGCGTCAATATCACCTTCCCCGGTCATAATAAGCTGGCGCAGCGGGCATCCTCCCAGGAGAGTGGCGGTCAATCCCACCAGGTACAAGCCCAGGAAGTTCCAGATATGCATGGTATGAGCAATAGGCTGGTCATTAAATCCAGGTTTGAAGAAGCCAAAAGCTATGTTCAGGATCAGAGCCCCTATGAATATGCCTATAAAGCCTAACAGCAGGTAATTATCCCGGATCAGTATAAAATCACGAATGCCCCCGCTCATGCACAGGCGAGTACGCTGAGCCAAAAAGCCCACAATCAAACCTACTGCCAGGGAAATAGCTACGGGAGCAGCCATAGAACCCGGCCCTTCCTTGCTGAAGAATAATGGTCCGCCGGCATCCGGATTGAAAACGGTACCTTTGATCAACAGGAAAAGCAGGAACACAAAAAACAGGGGCATCAACAGACCGCCTACATTGCTATGGCTGTACTCGGCCCGTCCCAGATTGAATCCCCGGCGCAGGAAGAATACTCCGCTGGCTACACCAGCAATGAAGCCCAGCAGACCTACTACAGCATTATAGTCCCCTCCGGCCATGCGCAGGATATCCCGCAAAGGACAGCCCAAAAATACCAGTGCACCGATCATCATAAAAACGCCCATGATGAAACGCACAAAGGTAGCAGAGCCGCCTCGAGTCTTAAACTCTCCGGCAAACATGGAGGTCAGCATAGCTCCCAGCAATAAACCAATAATCTCCGGGCGCACATATTGAACTGCCGCAGCCCGGTGCAGGCCCAGGGCACCGGCGATATCCCGCTGAAAACAGGCAATGCAAAAACCCATATTGGGGGGATTGCCCAGTTTCACCAATACTACCGCGATGGCACCAATGAACAATCCCGCCAGCAATATAAACCATTTACTTCTGTCCATAACAGCCCTCTTACCTCCCGAAAATTATAACTATTAGTTATCATTATAATAACTGCCAGTGTAATTATATTCGGGGGCTAGGAAAAAAATCCTGCTAAGTATTCGATAAAATCTGGGTAATTATCGTAGCTTTCAGCAAAACCATTGAGAGCAATTCATTCGAGAAGAAGGAAAAAGGCCAGCTTCCGAAGATATTTATTCGGACTGCCAAGGATTACCTTGATTTTGAATAAATATCTCCAGAACTGGCCAGGAGGCTTTTTTGGCTTTTAGGGCAGTTGATCGAGGGTCAGGCGCCCCAGATTACCGGTGCGGAAATCGTTTATTATTTGCCGGGCTGTTTTTTCCGGGTCAGGCTGACCTCCTTTGAGCAGATGGCCTCTCTGACGGGCTATATCCTGCAACAGTTCCTCGTCATCTTCGGCTACCTGTTTGAGTTTATAATACTCTGTAAACAACCGGGGAGACTGCTGGCGCAATACCCCTAACAAGTAAAGGGCAACTTCATATTCTTCATAAGCGTTTTCCCCGACTATATTTAAGAGAGCCAATTTCAGGCCTTGCTCTTCACTTTCGATTTTAGGCCACAGCAACCCGGGAGTATCCATGATCTCCATATCGTCCCGGACTCTTATCCACTGTTTGCCCCGGGTAATCCCGGGCTTGGCACCTGTACGAGCCATTTTCTGCCCAACTAAACTGTTGAGAAAGGTGGATTTCCCCACATTGGGAACCCCGGCTACCATCAGCCGCACCGGCCGTATGCGACGGCCCCGGCGCAGCATATCCTGCCGCTGGCTTTCGAAGGCCTGGTGAACCGCATCCACTACCTGCCGAATTCCCTGCCCCTTTAGGGAATCCACTGCCACCGCCGGCAGGCCTTCCTGGCGCAGGTGCTTTACAAAGCCGCGGGTAGCAGCCGGATCAGCCAGGTCGCTTTTATTTAATACCATAATGATTTTCTTGCGCTGGGCCATTTGTTCCAGATCCGGATTGCGGCAGGACAGAGGAGCCCGGGCATCCAGCAGCATAACAACAATATCCACCAGTTTCAGGCTGGCCTCAATTTCCCGCCTGGCTTTAACCATGTGACCTGGATACCAGTTGATGGTCATAATATCCCCCTAAAAAAAGAGAATACCTTTTGGGTATTCTCTCCTCCTGTTTTATGTTACCTTTAATACCGGCCCTTTTCCTTAACCCGTGCCTTCTTGCCCACTTTATCCCGCAGGTAGAACAAGCGAGCCCGGCGCACTTTACCCCGGCGGACCACTTCAATCTTGGCAATCTTGGGACTGTGCATGGGGAATGTACGCTCTACAGCTACCCCGTATGATATACGGCGCACGGTAAAGGTCTGGGAAAGTCCGGCACCTCTGATTTTGATTACCGTTCCTTCGAATACCTGAATTCTTTCCCGGCCACCTTCAACAACCTTAACATGAACCTTGATCGAATCTCCCGGGCCGAACCTGGGCAGATCTTTTCTATACTGTTCTTCTTCTATGGATCTGATAATGTCGTTCAAACGTTCCGACCTCCTTCCGCAAGGCGTTCATACACCTTAATCGAGTGCAGCGGACCGCCTTAGTTACAGAACAAAAGTATTATAGCACAGCTATCAGCACTGCTCAAGAAAATCCCCGTGGTTATACCAGCTTTCTCCCAGCAGGCGATCCAGGATAATGGCTGCTGCGCTGCGCACTGACAAGTGATTGTAGCTGCGCCCTGGCTCAACCGGTTCCAGGATGTAATGACACTTTTGCAGCAGGTCTTTATGCATCCCCCAGCCGGTGCCAAACAGTATGATGAAAGCCTTGTTCTCATTTTGGATAGCGGTTTTGAGCTGGGCAAAGCTAACCGAGTTGGGCTGTACCCTGGCATCAGTAGCCACCAGGTTTACCGGCAGACCACTTTCCTGAGCTGCTGCAGCTACAGCTTCTTCCAGATTATAAACTACTTTCAGCAAATCAAAAGCCTCTTTGCGGTCCGGATTATAACTGGCCCCATATCCCTGTTGCCAGAAGCCGGTTATTCTCCGGATCAGCTCATGCTGACTTTCCGAGGGATGAACTACAAAAAAGCCATCCACGTCATAGGTGCGTGCTGTGCGCGCAATATCGTGAAGATCCAAGTTGGTAACTGAGGTAGTGATCACATCCATCCGCTTGTTGTACATGGGATAGTGCATCAGAGCAATATACACGCGGGACTGTCTCACTTAGTCCAGATCTCCCTCGAAAATAATTTCTTCCAGCAGTTGGCGTTCCTCCAGGTCATAATCCCTGTTTAACAGCAAATCGGGCCTTTTCAGCAGGGTATTGAGCAGGCTCTGCTTTTTTCTCCAGCGCCGGATATTCTCATGATGGCCTGACAAGAGAATCTCCGGCACTTTCTTGCCCTTATACTCTGCTGGACGGGTATATTGGGGATATTCCAGCAAACGGTTGCTGAAACTCTCCTCCAACGGGGATTGCTCATCCAGAACTCCAGGCAATACTCGCACTACCGCATCCACCAATACCATGGCGGGAAGTTCGCCTCCGGTCAGGACGTAATCCCCTATGGATATTTCCTCATCAATTTCATCCATAATGCGGGCATCAATTCCCTCATAATGCCCGCACAGGATGATGAGATGGCTGATTTTGGCCAGCTCAAATACCCGTTTTTGCTGGAGGGGTTTGCCCTGAGGGGACATCATTATTACCCAGGAGTCTTCGGTCTTCACCTTTTCCAGCGCTGCCCCCACCACATCGGCTTTCATAACCATGCCGGCGCCTCCGCCATAGGGATAATCATCTGCCTGGCGGTGTTTGCCGGGGGCAAAATCCCTAATGTTTATGGTGCGGATGGTGACCAGTTCCTTTTCCTGGGCCCGCTTGAGTATGCTCTCCGTGAGAGGAGAAACAAACATCTCCGGAAATAAGGTTAAAATATCAATAATCATAGGTCCTTCCCAGATCAAGGCGGATTACTAGTTACAACGGCTTATACACGGAGTTACTCGGAATCAAGTAAGCCGGGCAGCAGAGTAACCCTCATCTCACCTAGGTCCAGATCAATGCTGTCGATTACCTCACCAATAGCCGGAATGAGGATTTCCCCATGTTTAGGGGACTTTACCACATATACATCATTAGCTCCTGTTTCCAAAATATCAGTTAATTTTCCCAGGTAACCGTAGTGAGAATCATAAACATCCAGTCCTCGCAGCTGAAAATGATAGTACACCCCTTCCGGCAGGGGATAAACATCCTTTTCTTCCACCATCAACAGTGCGCCGCGATAGAGCTGGGCCTCTTCCTTTGATTCCACGCCGCTGATTTTAACCAATATAACCTGATTTCGGGGTACAGCTGATTCCAATTCCACTGGCCGTACGGTTCCCCCATGATGCAGATAAACCTGTTTGAGATTCTGGAAACGTTCCGGAAAATCAGTCAAGGGAGTCACTTTTACCGTTCCCTTATAACCGTAGGTTCCAGATATCCTGCCAATACTGACCAGTTCATCCGGATTCAAGCTATCCCCCCTTACTTCAGCGCATTATCTCTACCGCTACTTTTTTACCGGCCTTGGCTGCAGCAGCTTTGGCCAGGGTACGAATTGATTTGGCAATCTTCCCTTGTTTGCCGATGACTTTCCCCATATCATCGGGAGCCACCCGCAATTCGATGATGATGGAGTTGTTTTCTTGGATCTCTGTTACCTGCACATCATCGGGGTTGTCTACTAGGGATCTGGCGATGAATTCAACCAGTTCCTTCATCTTTTCACCCCCTGTTTTGGGACTACTTGCGACTTGCAGCAAATTTGGCCAAAACCCCTTGTTTTTGCAGCAAAGATTTCACCGTATCCGAGGGCTTGGCTCCATTCGCCAGCCATTTTAAGGCTTTCTCCTCGTCAATTTTTATGGTTGCCGGGGTGGTAGCAGGATCATAATAACCTATTTCTTCAATAAACCGTCCATCCCGGGGAGAACGGGCATCAGCTACAACAATACGGTAAAAGGGTCTTTTCTTTGCACCCATTCTTCTCAGTCTGATTTTGGTTGCCATGCATTCACCTCCTCGATATCGAATCCTGGTACAATAAATTTATATAGTCAGAATCCCTCATCCAGTGAGGTATTCTAAGACTATCCTGTTAAAAGGGGAATTTTATGGGGGGCATGCCCCTCCGGCCCTTTTTGGTTCCCAAATCCGCAAACTGCTTCATTAGTTTACGGGACTCTTCAAACTGTTTCAACAGCCGATTAACATCCTGGACACGAGTACCGCTGCCCCGGGCTATTCTCTTCTTGCGGCTGCCGTTAATGATACTGGGATCGCGGCGCTCAGCCGGAGTCATTGACAGGATAATAGCCTCTACCTGTGCTAATTCTTTCTCATCCACCTGCCCCTTTAACTCTCTCATCTGCTTGCCTAAACCGGGTATCATCCCCAGCAGGTCTTCCAGAGGTCCCATAGAACGCATCTGCTGCATCTGCTGCAGGAAATCTTCCAGGGTAAACTCCTGTTTGCGGATCTTGCGTTCCATTTCCCGGGCTTTTTCCTGGTCAAAGGTAGCCTGGGCTTTTTCCACCAGGCTGAGAATGTCCCCCATACCCAGAATTCTTGAGGCCATGCGATCGGGATAAAAGGGTTCCAGGGCATCCAGCTTCTCACCAGTACCCACAAACTTAATGGGGCATCCGGTAACGGCTTTGACAGAAAGAGCTGCTCCGCCGCGGGTATCGCCATCCAGCTTGGTCAGTATTACCCCGGTCAAACCAAGTTGAGCATGGAAGCTTTCAGCAACAGTAACGGCATCCTGTCCGGTCATGGCATCAACTACCAGCAGAATCTCATCGGGGTCAACCTGCTTTTTGATATTGGCCAATTCCTCCATCAGTTCTTCATTAATATGAAGACGACCTGCGGTATCAAGTATCACTATATCCCGGTTATTGCTGCGGGCATGCTCTAAGGATGCACGAGCTATATCAACCGGGTTATTCTGGCCCATGGAAAAAACCGGAGCTCCGGTCTGCTCTCCTAAAACCTGCAGCTGTTTAATAGCCGCAGGACGGTAAATATCACATGCCACCAAAAGGGGACGGCGCCCCTGTTTGATCAGAGTTTTAGCTAGTTTAGCCACGGTGGTAGTCTTGCCGGATCCCTGCAGTCCCACCACCATAATTACTGTAGGAGGCTTGGATGACAGGTTGAGCTTGCTCTCAGAGCCTCCCATCAAGGCAGTCATTTCATCGTGGACAATTTTAACGATCTGCTGTCCAGGGGTAAGGCTGCTCAACACTTCCTGGCCGACGGCACGATCCCTGACCCGGTTTACAAAATCCTTGACCACTTTAAAGTTTACGTCCGCTTCCAACAGGGCCAGGCGAATTTCCCGCATGGCAACTTTTACATCTTCCTCGGTGATTTTGCCTTTCCCGCGCAGCTTGCGAAAGATATCCTGGAGCCTGTCTGTTAATCCTTCAAATGCCACCGTACCTCTCCTTTACCTAAATAGAGTCACTCACCTGGCGCAGTATGTCCACTGCTTTCTGGATGGTGTCCCGGTCTGCCTGGGAATTATTCAGTAATCTGTATACTTCTTCAATTTGCTCCTGGGTATCCTGAAAGCGTTTTACCAGTTGCAAGCGTTCCTCATATTCCATTAACAAGCGTTCTGACCTCTTCAGCAAATCATATACTGCTTGCCGGGTTATATTTAAATGGCTGGCTATCTCCGACAAAGACCAATCCTGCTCATAGTGGAGATTAAGGACCTCCTGTTGCCGCTGGGTTAACAGGGGACCATAAAAGTCTTTCAGCAGGATAATCTGTTCCAGCTTGTCAAGCATCGGCCAGCCTCCAGGGTGACAAGGAAAATTACTTTACTTGTAGATTCTAGCTAATAGCATTGTCCCATGTCAAGCTGCCCGCAATATTTTCTGATTTTTATTGATCCCTGTCCCCGGTAAGGATATTATGGGGGTAGTTGTTTAATTAGTTCAATTGTTTGAGGAGGATTCGATTTTGCGGGAAAAAATTGCTTTGCTCACCGATAGTGCTTGTGACCTGCCCAGGGAACTGATCGAACGGTTCCGTATCAAGGTACTGCCTTTATCGGTTATTTATCCGGAAAAAAGCTATAAGGACCGGATCAATATACATCCCCAGGAAGTCTACGATCGTATGCCGGAGGAAATACCTACCACATCAATGCCCACCCCTCATGAGGTCAGCAGCTTACTGGAAGAGATACGCCGGGAAGGCTTTACTCATGTACTGGCAGTCCATCTGTCCAGTGCCCTTTCCGGAACCGTTGACCTGGTGCAGATGATAGCCCAGGAATTTGAAGACCTGGTCATCAAGGTTGTTGATACCCGTACCTTATCAATCGGTACTGGCTGGATGGTCCTGGAAGCAGCCCGGGACATAGCTTCCGGCCTGGGATGGCAAAAAACACTGGACAACTTGCACCAGCTGCGCTCCCGGGTTAAGGTTTATTATGTTCTGGAAACCCTGGAATACCTGCGCAGAGGCGGCCGCATTGGTTCGGTAGCAGCTATGCTGGGACAATTCCTGCATCTTAAACCGATTATATCGGTAGACGAGGAGGGCAAATATTACACCTATGCCAAGGCTCGCGGCCGCAGCAAGTCCATTGAAAAGTTGGCAGAGATAGTGGAACACGCGGTACAAAAAGGTCCCATCAAGCTGGCAGTAATGCACGGGGGAGCCCGGGAAGAATTTCATCGGTTGCTGGAAAGACTTCAGCATCTTCCCAATATAAAAGAGCTGATTGCCTCTGATATCAGCCCCGCCCTGGGAGTCCACACCGGACCAGGTTTACTGGGAGTCTGCATTGTAGAACAAGGCTGAATCATAAAATACGAGCACAAAGCCATGACAGGAAAGACGATTCTTTTCTGTTATGGCTTTGAAAATAGCTTCTTTGTGTCATCGCCAGGAGCACAGCGACGTGGCGATCTCTTTTTCGCAGCCTATGAGCCTCTTTTGAGATTGCTTCGCTGGACTCGCAATCATCACCTGCGGTGCAGGCCACGATAAATGAAAACTTAAGCTTGTCATCGCGAGGAGCGAAGCGACGTGGCGATCTGTTAACTCACACCGTTAGTTGCCATAGAGATCGCCACGCGCTACGCGCTCGCGATGACACAATGGTTGCCTTTTTACTGACATGAAAGCTATTTTCACAGCAATGACATAAACGGTCACTTTGAAGACGTGGGGACGATTAACCTGTCTTTTGTGAGGGGAAAAGAAAGACGGCGTGAAGAAGACAGGTTAAACGTCCCCGCGTCTTCCTTGCTTATATTGGTGGATATTAGAGAAAGTTACAAGTATGGCAGCCAAACTGTCGAGGGGAAACCAGTGATTTCGCCAGTTAATCCGTGCCGGGATATCTATAATAGAAGTCACTCTACCCGAAGGAGTGATGGCTTTGTCCGCTGGCAAATACTTTTTGGCTGCTGTTATCATGACGTGCCTGCTGGTCCAGCCTGCCGCTGCCTGTCCTGAACTTATGCCGGTTGAACCGGTCACCGAACAGCAAGCTCCGATCTACGCTGAATTGCTTAGATGTCTGGCTGTTTATGAAGAGTTCGTAAGTGCCCGTGATCAGGTGGGCGATATGCTCTTTCCCATCCACGGCTGCACAGTCCAACAGGCTCAATCCTTTCTCCAGCAGGGTTTTACCTGTTCATTCAGCAACAACCTGCTGTTGTATTTAACCCGTTGGAACTCCCAATACCAGCGACTCCAGTTAATTCCCGGAGAAGGATTCCCTATTCTTACAGAAGCCGACTTCATTGATCTGTATTATCGGGTCCTGGATGATGGGGCGATAATCTTTCAAAGGGACTATTATGACTGTTACCGGTCAGGAGACCGTTTTCACTACCAGATTACTATAGGTAAACACTCCAACCGCTGGCTGATTGAATCTTTCACCTTGACGGAGTGTCCTGATGCCTTAGTACACCCTTGCCAAGAATACACTTTCCTGACACAATAAGGAGGGAAAGTGATGGAATAAGAAAGGGTGTGATGCAGTGACCCGCTATGAAGTAACCGAAAAGACTCGCCACTCTGATAATTGGATCTGGCTGCTGTTGTTGCTCATTGCCGGATTTGCCATATGGCGGTTGTATTCCCCTTTGGCAGGCTTTGCAATCGCCCTGCTGGGTCTGGCAATACTCTTAATCACCCGCTTGCAGGGCCAAAAACGGGTGGGGAACTATGTGGAACTGGATGATAAAACCATAGTTTTCGGTCAAAATGGAGAAAACCTCTGCATAACCTTTGCTGAGATTAAAAAAGTTAAAACCTGCTGGTTAAGATCGTTATTAGGCGGACCTTCCTTTATAATCGAAACCAGTACCGGCACCAGGCTCAGGCTGCATCCCGACGATTATGAAAATGGAGAGCAGTTGCGCCATGAACTGGTCGAGCGCTTTGAACAGTTAGACTTTCTTTCTGCCAAGACCAGTAAAAATTAGAGGCATAAAAAAGCTGAACCCGGGGCATCCCCGGGTTCTTGTGGTTTAATTATTAATAATAGTCGTCGTGGTCGTCATCATCCAGGGGGCCCACTGCCAAAGCACTGATCATGGGGCTGGTGATGGCCACGAAATCTACTCCATCGCTTTCTACATTAATGAGTTCAACGGTGTAATAGGCACAGCCCGGGCAGGCATCGCATTCACAGAAATGGAAGGCAAAGGAGTCTGTGGTATCCACATCTTCGTCAGCCTCAAAGTCTCTTTCAAAGGTCCAGGTGCCCAGAGGAATCCTTTGGCCAAACTGGTAGGACTTGCTCAATTGGAAAGTCAAGCGCAGATCTGCTCCATCGTTTTCCCGGAAAGTAATAATGCTGGAGAATTCAATTTTCACATTAGCCTTCTTTAACTCCGAAGTGTCGATGGAAACACTGGCAATAGTATAGGGATTAATAAGCTGAGAGTTTTCTTCATTATGATCGGGAACAATCAGGCCGCTGCCTTGTCCGCAGGCGAGAATAGTCTGGTTGATTTTGGGGCGGTGATGCCGACGGGGATAGAAATCCTTGCCTCCATCATCCTTATAATTGGTCATCTCTCATACCTCCTGTTGTTTGATTTCAGCACCCTTCCCAAGAACTGCCTTTCCGGCGGGATCCTAGGGGCGGGTTTTCGCTTTTCTACCACATCTTATTAAACTCCCCGTCATAAGGTTACATTGTTTGGCATTAATTCCAATTATGTTATATGTATATCGAATGTGGATACTTAGGAAATTTTCTGGCTAACAGTAACAAATATCCGTGCTATTACGTATGCTAGGGTAGAAAATCCGATGGAAAGGGTGATACTATGGCTAAAGTATCAATACTGCCTTTCCAGGACGCCTATATATCAGAATGGTATGCCAGCCAGAACTTCGGCAGTGAAATTGCCCTGTTCGTAAGCCAATACTTAAAGCCAGGTGATGATTACCGGTCCCTGCTGCAGTTTAACTTAGATAAAATCCCTCCGGCCCACATCATAGAAGAGGCTATTTTGGAGCTAACTGTTTACCGCAATGAGGTTTCAAGGCTGCCTATAAATATAACTGTCCATCGCCTGCTCAATAAATGGAACCAGTATTCGGTAACCTGGAACAACCAGCCCAAGGCAAAAACAGTACCAGATGGAACAGTCATCATATTCTCCGACCTTCAGGAGGAAAAAGTACGCATAAATATTACTGACCTGGTACGAGGCTGGTATGATGGCTCCATTCCCAACTACGGCTTGCTGCTGAAAGGAAACGAAAGCCATAATAATCTGGTGGGCTTTCGCAGTACCAACTATGAAGAAAGAGAAGCCTGGCCGGAACTGCATATCAAATTTGCCAATGACAAGCTGAAAACCTATGACATGGAGACCCTGGTTATTCCGCATCCTTCCCGAGGTGTGCCCTTGGAAGCTTCTACACCTATCCCTTTGGGTGCCAGGACTAAAGCCACTTTCCTGGTAAAAAATGATAGCCATAGCGAACACGTGCGGGTAATGCTGCAGGTAGGGTACTCGGATGACCCCCTGGAGACTTTCTTTAACATCGGTTCCTGGACTCACCTTAAACCCAGAGGGTATCCGGGGGAAGCCGTGGCCCTCAGTACCGATGATGCCGCTGAATATGCCCGCGTACTTGCCGGAGGGAAAGGCGGCGAGAGAATACTGGTGTGGCCCCGGTCTTATGAGCTGTAAATAAGAACAGAAAATTCAAAAAGCCTGTCAGGCAATTGACAGGCTTTCTTTATCGTCAATGGTGGGCGATACTGGACTCGAACCAGTGACCCCCTGCTTGTAAGGCAGGTGCTCTCCCAACTGAGCTAACCGCCCGAATGGTGACCCCGAGGGGACTCGAACCCCTGTTACCGCCGTGAAAGGGCGGTGTCTTAACCGCTTGACCACGGGGCCCTAACTGGATTCTGAAGTCGGAAGTCGGATAGCGGGAATAACATTCTCACTTCCAACTTCCCACATCTCACTTCTCAAATGGTGGGCCTACCAGGACTCGAACCTGGGACCAACCGGTTATGAGCCGGTAGCTCTACCAACTGAGCTATAGGCCC
>ENA-UPSB01001903-UPSB01001903.1-bioreactor-metagenome-genome-assembly--contig:-NODE-1903-length-22008-cov-58.272901_pt1 | contig 22008 bp, 21 predicted proteins | sample MGYA00238182_ERZ773286 | MGnify/ENA primary metagenome ERZ773286 (study PRJEB29026, sample SAMN07631240) | bioreactor metagenome | isolation source: Switchgrass digestor | place: USA: Dartmouth... | reverse complement strand
ACAGGAGGTACCTCTTTTTTCAAAGTTCATTTTAATTCATTACAGGAATGCTCCTGTATATTTTTTGGGATATGCGCAGAAGGATTGCGACACCAGCGATGTTGAGTTTTTAATGAGCATTTGCCAGGATTACAGGAAAACTGTTGCTTACGGTATTGTCGGTGAAGAAAAGCCTTTTCTATATAACGCGGTAAATTGTTTTATGACCACTTAATTGATTTTGTGTAAGCAGTAATTCAATATTATATTAGGTGTTAAGATAAGTGTCAATAGCTTATGTGCACAAACAGGTTGGATATGGCAATATTCTCAAAAATATGCTATTATTTTGAACGATTAATAATTAAAATGATGGCTGGATGATACAAAGCAAATAAATTTTATAAGACAGAAAGTCCATGACAACCGATTATAACTGTGCCTAATTCTGTTTGTTTTGCAAAACCATTATGATCGGCAAAATACAAATACATATAATTGCTGCCGATGAAGGAACAGGAGGCTGGAAAACAATGAAATCAGCTGACGATATATTAATTGCGGAAATGCAAATTAGCGATTACGATGAAATGTGTGAATTGTGGCGTAAGACTTCCGGAGTAGGCTTAAGCAGTGCTGACAAAAAAGAGTATATAGAGGGGTTTTTGTCAAGAAACAAGGGTTTAAGTTATGTATGCAGACACAATGGTAAAATAGTTGGAACTATTATGTGTGGCCATGACGGACGCAGGGGTTATATCTATCATGTGGCTGTAGTTGAAGAATACAGGAGGAGAGGCATCGGACGAAAGCTTGTTGAAACCAGCCTTGAGAGGTTAAAATCAGAGGGAATTGATAAATGCCATCTCTTTGTCATTGCTGAGAACACCATCGGCAAGAATTTCTGGACATCAATGGGGTGGGATAGGAGAGATGACATTATTGTCTATTCAAAATCTATTTAGAGCGTTGTATAGGTATGGCTTCGATACTATGAAATCAGGTTGAAGGATAACGAAATGCGACGATTTCTATATTGCTTATCTTAATGGGGAAGCGGTCGGCTGTATGGCCCTGGTCACGATCCGTTGTTATGGCCGGATATACAAAAAGGGGAATCCCTATTTATACACAGGCTTGCTGTGAAACGTACGGGTGCCGGCAAAGGCATTTCCCATGCCCTGATAAATTTTGCTAAAGAGGAATGCAGGAGGAGAAACATAAATTATCTCCGGCTGGACTGCCACCAGTTTCGTGAAAAAGTAAGGAAAATATACGAAAACGAGGGATTTGTTTGTGTTGATGAAAGGTGCTTGTGGGGTAAATACCCTACGGCATTTTATGAATGCAAGGTAGAGTAGGCCCATTAACGCTATCATTAAAACAGGAGGATATCATGATTATTGACAATGTAAAAAACGTAAATGAACTGGAAGCTGTTTTGCAGATGGTGTATGCCATTTTCCCGCAACTTAAGGAAGGTGATTACAGGTACAGCCGCGATTTCTGGATTGACAGGTTAAATGAACGACCCGAACTGCTTTTGTATGCAAAAGATGGCGATGTAATTTGTGGCTCGGTATTTGCCTGGGTTGACAACGATGGAGTTACTGTCGCCCATTGCTGTGTAGACAAGGCATACAGGGGTAAGGGGATTGGGAAGGCTCTCATGCATGAAATAGAAAACCGCATTAAAGATTTGGGTTATAGCAGCATAACGCTGGGGTCTGTAGAAGGTGCTGAGGGGTTTTACGAGAAGCTCGGATATACGGGGTTATTGCTGGTTCAGTCGGAAAAACACAGCGTGGATGAGCTAAAATCGTTTAACGAGAAGTACGAGGTCGTTTATACGAATGTGTATGAGGGAACTGTTAACCAGGTTTGTTTGCGTGTCCCCTCCATTGATCGTGAGTTTCAGAGAAAATACGAGAAAGCCTTCCCCGGATGTTATACCCAGATGATTTACAGCAAGGTTTTATAATATTCATCCTAATCGTCCAGGGTTCCAATAATGGCATTCTTTTCTTTCACTTTATCAATGGTATCATGCATCCTGTTAAAGACTTCGTTGTAGCTCAAGTCTTGGTTTGGTATTTTGGTTATGCCTATTCTTATGTTTAGAGGGATTTCTGCGCCTTTATATCGCACAGGATTTCCGTTAAGCGCAGTAATCTTGTTCGCCAGAACTTCCGCATCGGCCACGGAATCGTATCCCGTCAAAACGACAAATTCATCGCGGCCTATCCTGAACATCATCATATTGTCGGTGATTGCCGAATCCAGGCGCCTGGCGGTTTCGGCTATGACAAGGTCCCCTGCCGTATAACCGTAAGTTTCGTTTATCGGCTTTAGGCTGCAAATATCGGCACACAGTACATACGTGCCTCTGAGCTTTTTGAGCTCATCATAAAGCTGCGATATATCGACTCTCCTGCGGTTTGACGTGTTATCCCACCCGTTTTCTAAATTTGGCTCGAGTTTTGGGAATAATTTAGATAATACGATTATTTCACACTCCCGTTGACTTGTTGACATAGAATATAATATAATAAATTGGCTTTGAAAATTAAGTTTGATCGGGCTTGTGAGGGGATAATAATATAATAGATAGAGGCTGTGAAGGGGAAGAGTAGGCATGTCAAATCCACAGAGAGGGGCAATGGCCGCGCTGAGAGTTGCCCTGGATACAGGACGTGCTGAAGGTGCGCCCCGGAGCTGTATTCCCGAAAGCGTGGTTAGCCGAGTAGGGGGTACCGTCCATGCCACGTTACGGCGATAGAGGTGGGGTATTGCTCGACGAGCATGCCCAATCAGGGTGGAACCGCGGAAGCCTTCGTCTCTGAATCCAGGGATGAAGGCTTTTATTTTACAGGAGGGGGGAGACTTATGTTTGATCGAGTTCGCAAGGACATTCGTGCCGTACTTGAAAGGGATCCTGCAGCCAGGAATGCCCTGGAGGTTATATTGTGCTATCCGGGGTTTCATGCTATTCTATTACATAGGATAGCCCACTGGTTTTATAGCAAGGGTTTTAAGCTCATAGCGCGGCTCATCTCGCAGTTCAACAGATTTATCACCGGTATAGAGATACACCCCGCCGCCAAAATTGGCGATGGATTGTTTATAGATCACGGAATGGGTGTGGTCATAGGGGAAACCACCGAGATAGGGGACAACGTGACCATATACCAGGGGGCCACTTTGGGCGGGACCGGCAAAGAGACCGGGAAACGCCATCCCACCATAGGAAACAACGTGGTGATAAGCGCCGGAGCAAAAGTTTTGGGCCCTTTCAAGGTGGGCGATAATTCAAAGATTGGGGCCAATGCCGTGGTATTGAGCGAGGTGCCGCCCAATTGCACGGTGGTGGGAGTACCGGGAAGGATAGTAAAAAAGGACAACAAACGCGTTGCATCGGCCAGGGATGAGATTGACCTTGATCAGGTACGCCTTCCAGATCCGGTGGCCGAGCAGATCAAGGATATACTCAACAGAATCAGCATCTTGGAGAAGAGAGTAGAGGAATTGGAGGGTAGGTGTAAAAATGAGGGTATATAATACTCTTACAAAACAAAAGGAAGAGTTTGTTCCCCTGCATGAAGGGGAGGTACGCATGTATTCCTGCGGGCCGACGGTGTACGACTATTTCCATATAGGCAATGCACGCCCTTTCATCATATTTGATACCCTGAGGAGATACCTGGAATATAAGGGCTATAAGGTGCTTTTTGTGCAGAACTTTACCGATATAGATGACAAGATGATCAGGCGTGCCAATGAAGAGGGCATTACGGTAAAGGAGCTGGGGGATAGATTTATCAATGAATACTTTAGAGATGCCGATGCCCTCGGCATTAGGAGAGCGACCTTCCATCCCAGGGCTACCCAGCACATTGGCGATATGATAGCTTTGATCAGGCGGTTGATCGAAAAGGGCATGGCCTATGAAGTGAACGGTGACGTATATTTCGATACATCCGCTTTTCCGGAATACGGCAAGCTGTCAGGACAAAACCTGGAGGAGCTGGAGGCCGGTGCCCGCGTGGAGGTGGAAGAGGGCAAAAGAAATCCCATGGACTTCGCGTTGTGGAAGGCCCAAAAACCGGGAGAGCCCGCGTGGGATAGCCCGTGGGGTAAGGGCAGGCCGGGCTGGCATATAGAATGCTCGGTGATGGCCATGAAGTACCTTGGGGAGACCATCGACATACATGCGGGCGGCCAGGACCTCATATTTCCTCATCATGAGAACGAAATCGCACAGAGCGAGGCGGTTACCGGCAAGCCCTTTGCAAGGTACTGGATGCATAACGGGTACATCAATATCAACAATCAAAAGATGTCAAAATCGCTGGGCAATTTCTTTACCGTTCGCGAGATCCTGGAACGGTTTGACGGGGAAGTGGTGCGGTTTTTCATGCTTTCGGCGCATTATCGCAACCCGATAAACTTCAGCGAGGACATGCTGAAACAGGCGCAAAGCGCCCTGGAACGCCTGTACAATTGCAAGGCCAATCTCCTGCATGCAATGGAAAACGCTCCTACAAATGAGCTTTCGAAGGAAGAAGGGGATTTTGTCCAGAAGCTGGCGGAATTCAAAGGCAGGTTTGAAGAGGCGATGGATGATGATATAAACACTGCCGATGCCCTTGCTGCCATCTTCGATATGGTAAGGGATATAAATTCCCAGCTCAATCCGCATAGTTCAAAGCAGTTTGCGGAAAAAGCCTATGCGCTTTTGGATGAGCTTACCGGCGTGCTGGGCCTTTTGCGGAAGGATCCAAGGCAGGAACTTGATCCCGAGATTAAGGCCCTGATTGAAAAGAGGCAACAGGCGCGCAAGGCGAAGAACTGGGCGCTGGCCGATCAAATACGGGATGAGCTCAAGAGCCGTGGAATTATACTTGAGGATACGCCGCAGGGGGTCAGGGTGATTTTTAAGAATAAGGATTAACCCAAAAGGGATGGCACTGAGAAGAAGCTGAAAAAACCTCTTTGCATCTATGGCAGAGAGGTTTTTTCTTTGAGCTGGCCAAACTTTTTATATAAATTGCCGGCCACCATGTTAACATGCTCAATCCCGGCTTCGTCAAAGGGTTCACCGTATGGGATGAACCCTAATTTTTTGTAAAACCCCAGTGCGGAGGTCTGGGCATGGATATGCACCTCCGCTGCACCCAGCTCAAAAGCTTTTTGGAGCAGCAGATCGACTATAAGGGAGCCTATGTGCTGTTTTCTGTATTCCTTCAAAACGGCAATTCGCCCTAAATAATAGCGGCCATTCTGCTCGAATACCCTGCCCGTCCCCACCGGGATGCCATCCTGGTATACCACGATGTGATGGGCAGTGCCATCGATTTCGTCTATCTCGATGTCGGGAGGTACGTTCTGCTCTTCTACGAACACCCGGAAGCGTATTTTGTAGGCATCCGCAAGATCATCGGTGCCCTTTAACCACTTAACGTGCAATTTTCCCACCTTCCCCATAAGTTTGGTAGTTACTGTTATACGTTTAATGTATACAATAAGATACATTGTAAGGAGGCCGGTGTCAATAACCGATATAAAAATGTGTATAGCCGTTTTAATTTTTGTATCCATGGTATATAATCTTTACCGTGGTAACCAGTCCGAAGTTTTTGCATCGTGGGATGGTATGCAGTAAGATCGGATGCAGGAGGATTGGATGCAGAAGGATCCTTCGATTAAATGGTTTTAAGCCGGTATGACCGGAGTTGTTATGCTATACCAGGAGATAAAACAGGTCCGGATAGGACGTTCAGAGGTGATGATGGTGGAAGCCAAGCCAGTTTCGTATTCGAAAACCGTTATGTCCCAGATAGTTTTGCCGGAACAGGCTAATCCTGCCGGCAATATCCACGGCGGCGAAATGATGAAGATGATGGACAACACGGCATATGTGGTGGCCAGGAAGCACTGCAGGCGGGATGTGGTTACAGCGCGGGTGGACGAGCTGGAATTCCATCAGCCGGTATTTGTAGGGCAGCTGGTAACCTGTAAAGGGCAACTGGTATTTGTGGGTAGAAGCTCTATGGAAGTGGCCGTGCGCGTGGAGGTAGAGGATTTAAGCTGCGATAAGCCTCCCGTAATCGCCCTTACGGCCTTTTTTACCATGGTGGCACTGGATGAGCATGGGCAGCCCGTAGAGGTGCCAAGGCTGATCCTCGAAACCGAAGAGGAAAAGAGGGCTTTTGAAGAGGGGAAAAGGAGATACGAAATGTACAAGCGCAAAAGGCGGGAGAGGATGCAGTGAAGGTAAGCTCTTCAGGCGTTTATCGACTGCGGATGAATTTAACCAAGATGCGGGGGTATAGGGATGAGGATTGTTAAGGGGCACAATCTAAATCAAAGCCATTTGAATATAATGATAGAGGGTAAGCTTTTTAAGCAAGCCCGGCCGACGGAGTTGTTTGCCCCGATTTTAGGTGAGGTGACGCCAAGCAAGAATAGATTTGGGGATAACCGGCAGAGGCTATGGACCTATGATACCGAGGCCAGCATATATAGGGATATACACCGACTTATATTGGAGAACAGGATGGAGGAGGCTGAATTGGCGCTATCCGCTTTACCGCTGAGGACGGCCCACTGGTACTATTTAAACGGCATGGTATTGTGGGGAAAGGGACGATATGCAGAGGCTTACGATAGCCTGCAGCAAGCCGTCAGCCTGGCGCCGGGGAACAGGGAATACATAAAGGCATTGGACTACATATTGCAGGCATATCATCCATTGACTGCATTGTATTTTCAAAAACGCCTTTTTGAGAAGATTCCTCCATGGGTATATGTAATCTTCATTTTGTTTATGGTATGGCTTATATCCCGTATAGTTTAGAGCACTTCCGGAAAACGGTATAGCGGTGGGCTTTATAGTAAAGCCTATGCAAAATAAGTGGTTGGCCTTTTTGAGCAACTAAAGAAAACCTGCACGGTTGTGGTCATCCTTACACAATGGCTATATGGAGAAATTGGCGTGCGGGCCGAGTTTATGAACATGCGGGCGTAAAGGTCGATTGTTTTCGAAAGGGTATCATTTAAATAGATGAGGGAGGTATACTAAATTGAGAAAGACGCCGCTTTATGAGAAACACGTATTTTTGGGGGCCAGGATGATTGAATTTGCCGGCTGGATTATGCCGCTTCAGTATACGGGGATCCTGCAGGAGCACGAGGCGGTTCGCCAGCAGGCGGGCTTATTTGATGTGTCGCACATGGGAGAAGTCATGATAAGGGGAAAGGGCGCCACGGAATTCATTCAAAAGCTTATAACCAACGATATATCGGGCATGCGGGAGTATCGGGTCCTTTATTCGCCCATGTGCTATCCCGATGGCGGGACTGTGGATGACCTTCTGGTCTACAAATTTGATGCCGAGCGATATTTGCTGGTGGTCAATGCCGCTAACATCCAAAAGGATGTGGAATGGATAGTGGCCCATAAGCCAGACGATGTGGAGGTTGAAGACCTGTCCGAGGGGTATGCACAGCTGGCCCTGCAGGGCCCAAAATCCCAAGAGATTTTACAGAAAATTGTGGATATTTCTCTGGATAGTGTTAAATTTTTCAGGTTTGCCGATGGCGTGAACGTGGCTGGCGTGCCCGCTCTTCTTTCCCGGACGGGATATACCGGTGAGGACGGATTTGAGATATACGTACAGGCCGACAGCGCCTTGAAGGTGTGGGATGCCATTATGGAGGCGGGTGCGGAGTTCCATGTAATGCCCGCGGGATTGGGTGCCCGGGATACACTGCGCCTTGAGGCCGCCCTTGCGCTTTATGGACACGAGCTCTCTCCCGATATTTCGCCATTGGAAGCCGGACTGGATAGGTTTGTGAAGCTCGATAAAGCCGACTTTATAGGGCGTGAGGCATTGATCAAACAAAAAGAGGGGGGCATTTCGCGGAAGCTGGTGGGCCTTGAAATGATCGACAAGGGAGTCCCGCGGCAGGGTTACGAAGTTCAGGTTGAGGGTAAAAATGCAGGCTATATTACCTCGGGCAGCTTTTCCCCAACCCTGAAGAAGAATATCGCTCTTGCCCTTATCGAAGTCTCCCATGCGGTACCGGGTTCCCGGGTGGATGTGGTTGTGAGGAACAAAGCTTTGAAGGCTGAAGTCGTCAAGATTCCCTTTTACGAAAAGCAATATAAAAAATAAAAGTTGCTCGGCGATGCATTAAATGCTAAAGTATAGATGGATGTTACCCAAATATCTGCTCTTTGATAGGCAAAAGGTCATGATAGGACTTTTTGTGACCGGTGCATGTTTTGTGGCCGGTCCATGATACCCCTATACTTCGTTTATGGGATTAATGCTTGTATGCTATGCTTATGTGGCTATATTTTGGCCATCATTATAATTTAGGAGGTTTGATGAAGGTGAAGGTTATAAAGGGTTTGAAGTATTCTAAAGAACACGAATGGGTAAAGGTGGAGGGCAATAGAGCTATAATCGGAATTACCGACTATGCCCAGGATTCACTGGGAGATATAGTTTTTGTCGACCTGCCCGAGGTGGGACGGGATGTCAAGGTGGGGGATGCCGTAGCGGCGGTGGAATCGGTAAAGGCGGCGTCGGACGTATACTCCCCGGTATCGGGTACGGTGATAGAGGTCAACGCAGATCTTGAGGCTTCCCCCGAGCTCATAAATCAGGATCCCTATGAAAACTGGATTTTGGTGCTGGAAATGTCGGATCCGGGGGAGCTGGACGCCCTGATGGACGCCGAAAGCTACGAGAGGTTTTGTGAAGAGGAGGCGTAAGAATGGGAAGATACATTCCCAACACCGACCGGGATCGGCAGGAGATGCTTGAAAGGCTGGGTTTACATAGCATTGAACAACTCTATGAGGATATCCCGTGCGAGGTGCGGTTGAGGAAAGACCTCGCCCTGCCCGCACCTCTATCCGAAATGGAGCTGGTAAACCATATGAAGGCCCTTGCGGCTAAGAATAAGACGGCTGAGGAATATGCGTGCTTTCTCGGTGCGGGGGCCTACGACCGCTACATTCCCAGCGTTGTGAAGCATGTGCTGGCCCGCCAGGAATTCTATACTTCCTATACACCCTATCAGCCGGAGATAAGCCAGGGGACTCTTCAGGCCATTTTTGAATACCAGACCATGGTATGCGAATTGACGGGCATGGATGTGGCAAACGCCTCGATGTATGATGGTGCTTCGGCGCTGGCAGAGGCGGTATGCATGGCCTGTCAGGCCACCGGCAGGGGAAAGGTACTGGTTGCCAGGTCCGTCCATCCGCAGAGCAGGGAAGTCATTGCGACCTACAGCGGATTTAGGGGCATAGAGGTGCAGGAAATAGGCTATGCCGATGGCAGGGTGGACATAGACGAGCTTAAATGGCATATGAGCCGCGATGTAGCGGCGGTTGCGGTACAAAATCCTAACTTTTTCGGGGTGATAGAGCTTCTCGATGAGATCGCTGAAGTGGTTCATCAGTTCGGCGGGTTGCTGGTTGTAAGCGCAAATCCCATTGCGCTGGCTGTGCTCAAAGCCCCGGGGCATTGTGGTGCGGATATCGTGGTGGGGGAAGGGCAGCCCCTCGGTAATCCGCTTAATTTCGGTGGCCCGTATCTCGGCTTCATGGCTACAACCCAGAAGCTGATGCGCAGGATGCCGGGCAGGATTGTGGGCCAAACCGTGGACTTGGAGGGCATTAGGGCTTTCGTGCTCACCCTTCAGACCAGGGAGCAGCACATAAGGAGGGAAAAGGCAACCTCCAACATATGTTCTAATGAAGCCCTGAATGCCCTGGCGGCTACCGTCTACCTATCCGTGATGGGGAAAGAAGGCTTGAAGGAAGTAGCCTTGCTATCCATGAGAAAGGCGCGTTACGCTTTTGAGAAGCTGGTTTCGGAGGCGGGGTGCAGTCCCGTATTTTCAATGCCGTTTTTTGATGAGTTTGTGGTAAAGGTTCCTGTTCTTGTAGAGGAGTTAAATAGGGCATTGCTCTCCTGCGGCATCATTGGCGGGTATGCTGTGGAGAAGGACTACTCAGAGCTTCAGGGCGGTTGGCTGGTGGCGGTGACCGAGAGGAGGACCAAAGAGGAGATCGATGCGCTGGTTAGGGAGGTAGGCAGGCTGTGAAGAGCAAGATAACATCCATACATGATGCGATCAAAGGAAGGAAGGTGAGCCGGCGGTGAAGGAAAGGCCTCTGATATTCGAGCTAAGCAAGCCTGGACGAAAAGCTTATTCCCTGCCCCGTTGCGATGTGCCACAGCTGGCGCTGGAAGAAATGGTGCCCAAAGAGTGCTTGAGGGGAGAGGATGCCAGGCTACCGGAGGTAAGCGAGGTCGACGTTATCCGGCATTTTACACGCCTGTCGCGGCTCAATTACGGGGTGGATTCGGGCTTTTATCCCCTGGGGTCCTGTACCATGAAGTATAACCCCAAGGTAAATGAGGATGTGGCCTCTTTGCCGGGATTTACCCAGGTACACCCTCTCCAGCCGGATGAGGCCGTTCAGGGTTGCCTGGAGATCCTTTACAGGATGGATAGGCTACTGTCGGAGATCACCGGCATGGACAGATTTTCGTTTCAGCCCGCTGCAGGAGCGCACGGCGAGATGACCGGCCTCATGATCATAAAGGCCTACCACAGGTATCGTGGGGATGCCAAACGAAACAAGATCATCGTGCCCGATTCGGCTCACGGTACCAACCCCGCTTCGGCTGCTATGGTGGGATTTGACGTAGTTGAGGTAAAGTCCAACGATAGGGGAGAAGTGGATTTAGAGCAGCTCAAGGCGGTGGTAGATGATACCACAGCAGGGCTTATGCTGACCAATCCCAATACTCTGGGTTTGTTTGAGGGGAATATACTTGAAATAGCCGATATCGTCCATAAGGCAGGCGGGTTGCTCTACTACGATGGCGCCAACATGAACGCCATAGTGGGCATAGCCCGGCCGGGCGATATGGGATTTGACGTGGTGCACCTTAATCTGCACAAGACCTTTAGCACGCCTCATGGTGGGGGCGGGCCCGGTGCAGGGCCTGTGGGCGTTAAGAAGGAGCTAGAGCCGTTCCTGCCCGCGCCGGTGGTTGAGTTTAGGGATGGCATTTATCGTTTAGAATATGATAGGCCGCTTTCCATAGGGCGGGTAAAGTCGTTTTACGGCAATTTTGGCGTGGTGCTTAAAGCTTATGCTTACATCATGTCCATGGGCGCAGAGGGGCTCAGGGAGGTATCCGAGTCTGCCGTGCTTAATGCCAATTACCTGGTGGAACGGCTTAAGGAACATTATCAGGTAGCCTATGATCGCAGATGCATGCATGAGTTTGTCATATCGGCCCAGAGGCAAAAGGAAATGGGCGTCTCGGCCCTGGACATCGCCAAGCGGCTCATGGATTTTGGCTTTCATCCGCCTACCATGTACTTCCCGCTTATAGTGAAGGAGGCGTTGATGATCGAGCCTACCGAAACCGAGAGCAGGGAAACCCTGGATGCCTTTGCGGACGCTCTAATCGAGATTGCAAGAGAGGTGGAGGAGCATCCCGAGAGGGTAAAGGCAGCCCCGCACGATACTCCTGTCAGGCGCCTTGACGAGACCAGGGCTGCGCGAAATCCCGTGCTGAGGTGGAAGCCGTAGAAGCGACGGTGCGGCAAAAACGCAGAAGAAAGCGGCTTTGCCTGCATTTCGCAAATCGATTTGGCAAAATTAATGTTTGAGCTTTATAAAGGACATACCCGGCATTAAGATTTAGGAGAGAATGGTACATGGATACATTTGAGGTTATTGCAACGGCTGCATTTGGGGTAGAGGCTGTCGTAGCTCATGAAGTAAGTGCCCTTGGTTACCAAAACGTCAGAGTGGATAATGGTAAGGTTACCTTCATGGCAGATGCCCAGGGCATCAGCCGTGCCAACCTGTGGCTCAGGTCGGCTGACAGGGTGTTCATAAAGATGGGAGAATTTCCCGCCCTGACCTTTGAAGAGCTGTTTGAACGGACCAAGGCTCTGCCCTGGGAAGACGTGTTGCCCGAAAATGCCTGTTTTCCCGTCATAGGCAAGTCGGTGAAATCCAAGCTGTTCAGCGTATCCGACTGCCAGGCTATAGTGAAAAAGGCTATTGTAGAACGGCTTAAAATGAAATATCACAAGAGCTGGTTTGAGGAAGACGGGCCCAGGTTTATCATAGAAGTAGCCCTTTTGAAGGATGTGGCCACCTTGGCCATAGATACCAGCGGTTCCGGCCTCCATAAGCGGGGTTATAGACAGCTGGCAAGCAAGGCACCGCTTAAGGAGACTCTGGCCGCTGCACTGGTACAATTGAGCTTTTGGAACCCTGACAGGTTACTGGTGGATCCATTTTGCGGTTCGGGTACCATTTTGATTGAAGCCGCCATGATAGGCTTAAACATGGCACCGGGGCTTAGCAGGACCTTTGATTGCGAAAATTGGCCATGGATCCCTGCTGATGTATGGAAGCAGGTCAGGGAGGAAGCGCGGGACGCTATACGGCGCGATGCGCAGTTCAGGTTGCTGGGCTATGATGTGGATGGAAAAGTTTTGAAAATTGCGCGGCACAATGCAAAATTGGCGGGCGTTGACGGCTATATAGATTTCCATGTCCAGCCTTTTGAGAAGTTCAGCACCAAAAGGAAGTACGGATGCATCATCACAAATCCCCCCTACGGAGAGAGGTTAGGTGACAGAAGGGAGGTTGAAGAGCTGTACAGGCAAATGGGCCGGCTCTTTAAACCCCTTGATACCTGGTCGCTGTACGTACTGTCGCCCTACGAGGGTTTTGAACGCCTGTTTGGGAGAAAGGCGGATCGCAAGAGGAAGTTGTATAACGGCAAGATAAAGGTGTATTACTATCAGTTCTATGGCCCAAGGCCCCCTAGGCCCGATACGGAACATGGGGAGGGTGAACATCTGGTATCGGAACCAGATGAAGTTGTGTAAATGGGTATTCTCTTGAAAGATTATATATTTTTGGACATGCGCTGATTTAAGCCGCAAGCTGTACCCATATAATTACCTGTATAAAGAAAAAACCAATAAAAAAGGGAGGATATATCATATATCCTCCCTTTTTTCTGCCTTTATATCACTTTTCGTTTAGCCGTTGTATTTGCTGAGCCTCTCTTCAAGAGCATTGAGTTGGTGAGTCAGCTCCTTGGGCAGCTTATCGCCGAAGGAATCGTAATATTCACGGATGGAGGCTACTTCGCGCAGCCACTCATCGCGGTCAATCTTCAGGAGCTCTTGCATAGCGCTGTTGCTTATGTCAAGCCCGGTGGTGTCAATGGCATCGGGCGTTGGCATGTAACCGATGGGCGTCTCAACGGCTTTACCTTCGCCGGATACCCTTTCCAGGATCCACTTGAGCACGCGGCTGTTCTCGCCGAATCCGGGCCACAGCCAGTTGCCATCTTTGTCTTTGCGGAACCAGTTGACCATGAATATCTTCGGCAGCTTCTCAGGATCGGCTGTTTTGCCGATGTTGATCCAGTGCTGGAAGTAATCGCAAATATGGTATCCGCAGAAGGGACGCATGGCGAATGGATCGCGGCGCACTTTTCCGATCTGGTCGGATATAATGGCTGCGGTGATCTCAGATCCCATTACTGAACCCAGGAATACACCGTGGTTCCAGTCAAAGCTCTCGTATACCAGCGGTACCGTGGTGGACCTGCGGCCGCCAAACAGTATGGCCGATATGGGTACTCCGTTGGGGTCTTCCCACTCGGGCGCAATGGATGGGCATTGGCTGGCAGGTGCCGTGAAACGAGCGTTGGGATGTGCGGCCGGCGTGCCGGATCCCGGATACCAGTCGTTGCCCTTCCAGTCAATGAGATGCCCGCCGGGAGCGTCATACCCAATGCCTTCCCACCATATATCGCCGTCGTCGGTCAGCGCTGCATTGGTGAATATGGTATTCTTGGAGATGGTCAACATAGCGTTGGGATTGGAATGCATGGATGTACCGGGGGCTACGCCGAAGAATCCTGCCTCGGGATTTATGGCATACAGCCTGCCGTCCTTGCCGAACTTCATCCAGGCGATATCGTCGCCTATGGTCTCCACCTTCCAGCCGGGAAGGGTGGGAACCATCATGGCCAGGTTGGTTTTGCCGCAGGCGCTCGGGAAAGCGGCTGCCACGTACTTGCGCTCACCCTTGGGGTTGGTGATAGCCAGGATGAGCATGTGCTCAGCCAGCCAGCCCTCGTCGCGGGCCATTACCGAAGCTATGCGGAGGGCAAAGCACTTCTTGCCCAGCAAAGCATTGCCGCCATAGCCGGAACCATAGGACCAAATGGTTCTTTCCTCGGGGAAATGGCTGATATATTTCTTTTCCATGGGAGCGCAAGGCCATTTAGCGTCCTTTTGGCCTTCCTCAAGGGGTGCGCCTACGGAATGCAGGCAAGGTACAAACTCGCCGTCCTCTCCCAGCACATCGAGCACTTTTTTGCCCATGCGGGTCATTATGCGCATGTTAACCACAACGTAAGGGCTGTCGGTGAGCTCGACGCCTATCTTGGATATGGGGGATCCGATTGGTCCCATCGAGAATGGGATGACGTACATTGTCCTGCCTTTCATGCAGCCATCGTAAAGCTCGGTCATGGTCTTTTTGAGCTCTTCCGGATCTATCCAGTTGTTGGTTGGACCGGCGTCTTCTTTGCTCCTGGAGGCGATAAATGTTCTGTCTTCAACGCGGGCTACGTCCGATGGATGGCTTCTGAACAGATAACATCCAGGCCTTTTCTCGGGATTTAGAGGAATTCCCATTCCGGAAGCCACCATTTCGTTGAGCAAGCGCTGATATTCCTCTTCAGAGCCGTCGCACCAATAGATCCGATCAGGCTTACATAGCTTAGCCATCTGGTCTACCCATTCTAACAGCTTCTTGTGTCTAGTCATTCTTGTAACCCCTTTCTATGATTGCAATTTTTTGCTTAATAAATTAAGAGGGAATGTTGCCCTCTTTATTTTCTGCGGCCTTAATAAGCCGTATAGCAACTAAGACTATCCAAAAATCCTACCCAGTATAATAGTAATACAAACTCAAAAAAAATGCAAGATTTTTAATAGTGCATGCAAGAAATCTATGCAAAAATTTCAAATGCTAAACTTTTGCCGCTGAATAGAGTAACAAGCGATTCATGCAGTAAATCATGCAAACAAGGAGACTATAAGCCATATGTTTTGCAATTGACCCGCGGCAACGCTGTAATTATGAAATATATTGCCAGCCAACTTGCGGATACCGTGCTAAACTTGTTAATTATTTAACAATTGCTGGATGGTTACAAATTCATATCCTTCCCTTTTAAGAGCGGATATTATAAGCGGAAGGGCTTCTACGGTCCCCCGCCGATTGTCGGGTCCACCAGCGCAGTGCATCAGGATAATGGCCCCAGGATGGACATTGCTGAGCACGCATTCCACAATCTCCTGTGGATCGGTGGTGTACCAGTCCATGGAGTCTATGGACCAGATTACCGTTTTATAGCCCAGCGATTTTAGCGCTTCCATTTGCTGAAGCGTAACCAAACCGTAGGGGGGCCTGAGTACCTTAGCAGTTACTCCCATTTCCTGAAGCTTTGCCTGTGTCTTTTCTACTTCGTCTATCAATTCCAATGTGGAGGCAGAAGTGGGCCTTATATGGGTCCAGCTGTGATTGGCGATCTGATGTCCGTTTTTGATGGCCCGGTCAACCACTTCCCGGTGCCTGTCTATATTTTGGCCAATCAGAAAGAATGTAGCGGGGATATCATAGTACTCAAGTATATCCAGGACTTTTGCAGTGCTCTTGGAATCGGGGCCATCGTCAAAAGTCAGAGCGACCTTTTTCTCCTGAGCAGGCAGGCTGCACAAAAAGGATTCGGGATATAGCTGGCACAACCTGGCTGCCTCGCTTCTGAAATTCTTCAGGTGCGTGCGGGTATTTTCATCCATGTCTATAGGGGGTTCGGTTATGGGGGCAGAAGGGGTATATACCCAGTTGGACTGTGCGCTGGACTTAATTTCTATCAGTTCCACGGGATTTGAAGGGGTTGTGATGCTACCCATGTTTTGTACCAGCAAAAAATAGATGGAAAGATAGATTAACATGGATATCCTGCGCACGGATCTCAATTGCAATCGCTCCCATTGGCATTCTTGTAGGGGGATAATATTATTGTGTTCTAAATTTTGTCATGTTATTCTTTAGCCGATTTGGGATTTCGACATCTGTTAAAGCGTAAACGCCAAAGTGAAGCCGGGCATTGATTCTAAATTGACTGAAATATTAAGGAGCCTTAAGCTGTTTTTATACAAGAGCATTAAGAGAAATTAGTCCTTTGCAATGAAAATGGTTTTAATATGGCAAAGATGGCAAAAGCTAATATGAGAAACGATGAATTTTTCACAAAAGTACAGCAAAAAATGGTATAATTATTTGTACGGATGAAAGGCTTGTTTACCAACGGGGGGTAAAGGAGTATGTCGGCAGACGAAAGGCGGCAGAGGATTCTAAAGATAATAAAGGAGAGCAGCTATCCCGTGACGGGTGCCTATCTGGCCGGGCTGCTGGGAGTGAGCAGGCAGGTTATCGTTCAGGATATAGCCATATTGAGAGCGACGGGTGAAGAGATAATAGCCACGCCTCAAGGGTATATGATCCCCAAAAATATATATCCCCGGCGTTATCGACGCGTCATAGCTTGCAAGCACTCTGAAGACGGTATTGAGGATGAGCTGATGACCATAGTGGACCTGGGAGGAACCGTTTTAGACGTGAGCGTGGAGCACGGCGTGTACGGGGAATTCAAGGCGCGGCTTATGATAAAGTCACCCAGCGATGTCCGTGCCTTCGTGGAGGCCATGAAACGGGAAAAGGCCGAACCCTTGAGTTCCCTGACAGAGGGGGTACACCTGCATACCATTGAGGCGGATGACGTTGCCGTGCTGGACAGGATAGAAGCGGCTTTAAGAGAGAAGGGATACCTCTTGAGCCGGGAATGAGCTTTAGTGCAGATTTTAAACCTTTCCAAAGGTTGCATAGCGCTTAAAATGTAGTATAATTAATATGAATTAAATGGGTTTTGAAATAGGGAAAAGTCTGTTTGTGAGGAACGGTTAGATTGAGCCAATTTTACAGGAGGTGTTATTGTGCTGGACCCCAAATTTATAAGAAGCAATCCCGAACTGGTAAGGCAAAAGCTGGCTACCAAAAAAGAGGACATGGACCTGGATAGGTTTTTGGAGCTGGACGAAAAGCGGAGGGCTTACATAGCTGAGGTTGAAAAGCTCAAAAACAGGAGAAATGTGGTAAGCGAGGAGATTGCCAGGTTAAAGAAGGAGAAAAAGGACGTTACCGAGATCATAAATGAGATGAAGAAGGTCTCGGATACCATAAAGGAATACGACGCTAAGATCAGGGAAATAGAAGAACAGCTGGAAGAGGTGCTGCTTACCATTCCCAACATTCCCCATGATTCGGTGCCCGTGGGCGAATCCGAAGAACAAAATGTAGAGGTAAGGCGCTGGGGGCAGCCCAGAGAATTTGATTTTGAGCCCAAAGCCCACTGGGATATCGGAGAGGAGCTTAACATACTGGATTTCAAGACCGCGGCAAAGGTGACGGGGTCCCGCTTTACTTTTTACCGTGGTATGGGTGCCCGCCTGGAACGGGCTTTGATAAATTTCATGCTGGATGTTCATACAACGCAGCACGGGTATACAGAGGTATTCCCGCCCTTTATGGTTCACAGAAGGAGCATGATAGGAACCGGACAGCTGCCCAAATTTGAAGAGGACGCTTTTAAAGTGGTGAATAACGATTACTTCCTTATCCCCACGGCAGAAGTGCCGGTTACAAACATGCATCGAGATGAGATTTTAGACGGCAATATGTTGCCGCTAAAATATGTGGCTTATAGCGCATGCTTTAGGGCCGAAGCGGGAGCCGCGGGCAGGGACACCCGTGGTTTGATAAGGCAGCATCAGTTTAACAAGGTTGAGCTGGTCAAGTTTGTAAAGCCGGAGAATTCGTACGACGAGCTTGAAAAGCTGGTAGCCGATGCCGAAAAGATACTGCAGCTTCTCGGTCTGCCTTACCGCGTGGTACTCATGTGTACCGCCGACCTGGGCTTTACGGCGGCCAAGAAGTACGACCTTGAGGTATGGATGCCCAGCTACAATAGATACGTGGAAGTGTCGTCCTGCAGCAACTTTGAAGACTACCAGGCCCGGAGGGCTAACATAAAGTACCGGATGAGCCCCAAGGAGAAGGCCGAGTACGTGCATACTTTAAACGGCTCGGGTTTGGCCATAGGGCGCACGCTGGCGGCTATTCTGGAAAACTATCAGCAGGAAGACGGGTCGGTGATTATTCCCGAGAAGCTGGTTCCCTATATGGGTGGCATAGAACGGCTCACAAAGTGATCCTTTTAGCCTACTCTTAGGGATGGTTATGCTTACGCATCGGCTTCATTGCCTGACTGCTTTGCGTATGTTTTCGCTGTGTTGGTCCCAGTTATGGCTGTGAGTTAATGCTTTTTCCAAAGCCGGGGTGAAGGCCCAAATAAACCGTAACCGACTAAAGCAAAAAACGTGATTGACACGGCCCGCCTATTTTGTTATACTATCTAGCGGAGAGATGTCCGAGTGGTTTAAGGAGCTGGTCTTGAAAACCAGTGACGCCGAAAGGCGCCGTGGGTTCGAATCCCACTCTCTCCGCCATGACTCGACGGGGAGAAGTACCCAAGTTGGCCGAAGGGGCGCCCCTGCTAAGGGCGTAGGTCGGTTAATCCCGGCGCGAGGGTTCAAATCCCTCCTTCTCCGCCAAAATAGAGGGTGAGGGTGTAGCTTAAAAGCTGCACCCTCTTCTTTATTGCTCCTGTTTTTCCATGTTGCGTGAATATTTTGAGGTTAATTTGAGAGAATATATAAAAAATGGTAAACGGGAGGTAATACATATGCCTGGCAAAGTAAAATGCGTTGTATGCGGTTATCCGACCGATGAAGATTTAGTTGCACAGTGTCCCGGTTGCAATAACTACGTATGCGACGAGTGTGCGGACATTTACGATGGTTATTGTCAGAATTGCTTTAACAAGGCTAGAGAGGATTATTGAACTGTTGAAAAGGGCCCCCTTGTTGTTAAAGAGGGGGCCTTTTTGTTCTTTCTAGGGCTTTTCGTGAGCGGTCAAGGATTCATTCTCTGAGTGTTTTTTCATTGTGGAGAATATATATGCGAAGATTAACACCGTTATGAAAGACAGTATGGAGCTGTAGAGGAAGAGGTTTTTTATTCCGTAGATGTCGCTTAAAAATCCTCCAAGCAGGCTTCCCGTAATTCTGGCCCCTCCCATTCCTATAAGGGTGTTAATAGTCTGCCCCGACGCCTTGAGCTCTTTGGGTACTTCCTGGTTGATGTATATTGCCATTGAGTAATATAGTACGATGAAGATCAAACCGTGCAAGAGCTGCAGGGGAAGGAATAAATAAGCGTTTCCAATGATAGAGATCAAAAACCACCTGATTGAAGCTACAAGGGTGGAGAATAGCAGCGCTGTCGTAGTTCTCACTTTTCGGAGTACCCTGTCGGCGCAAAGCAAAAACGGTATTTCGCTTATAGCCGATATAAAGTATGCCCAGCCCAGCAGAGAATTGTTTCCGCCGAGCTGGTTAAAATATATGGGGAAATACGTATAGTAAAAGCCGAGCGTTACCTGTACCAGAAAGTTTAGCACCATTAGTGCTACCAGCTTTTTATCGGTAAAAAGCTTCATGATGGAAACATGCTGTTTACCGAATTGATGTCCCTGAACGATAGGGAGCTGTAAAACTGTTAGGAAGGTTAAGCCCATAATCAGGACATTTAGGGCAAAAATGCTTTTTATGTATTTCTGAGCGAAAAACCCGGCTATAATGGACATTACGGCATATCCTATGGTTCCTGCCATTCGTATAGGGCCGAATTGCTGGTTGGTGGTACTCAAATATTCCAGCGTGATAGTATCGCTTATGGGAGATATCGGAGCTTGAAAAAACGTAAATATTGCAATTATTACCAATAGATAATAAAAATTAGGAGATAAAGGATGCAAGGCCATAATTATAATGCTAGCTATGAATAGTATCTTTAAAATCTGATTTTTGGATTTGGATCTATCGCTGATGATGCCCCAGAAAGGTTGAGCTATTATAGCTACAAAGGGGCCCAGTGACATGAGCACTCCAATTGAAGCCTTACTGTATCCGATGTTGTCCAGATAGACGGGTAGAAACGTGCCATATATTGCGTTGCTCATAAACAAAGCGGCATAAAAGGCAATAAAAAAATAGTAGATCCTTTTTGTCTGTTCCATGTGTTTTCCCTGCCTCTCCGTAAAAATTATATTTTGTAATGCCATTATGATGTGTAAAACAATTCTCTTAACTGTACCCTCGCAATGGGTTTTATTTTATGCCCTTGCGGTGGTGCTTGATCACTCGTATGAAGCGGCAGTTGATAATGCAAACTGCTGTTTGAGACGTTTCCAATATTTTTTGTTCATACCATTATGATAGCATATTGTCAAATAATTGTAAATGATGCTGTAACAGGTCTGGATATCCCCTTGATGAATTTTGCCCATCCCAGCTTTAAAGCCCACGCCCCCCCATTCATCCGATTTTGATCCCAACGGCAATTATGGGTGCCATACTGCCTGTTCTTACTTTTTCACAAGCTTTTAAGAAGGAGGGATAATTCTTATTGTATTTTTGCCATCCAGAATGTTATAGCGATTAATTATGCTGCTAAATCATGTAGACCGTATTTGATGGTATAGAATGTATTTGGATTGGCTGTTGTGATTAAGTTTGGAACCGGCGATTATGGAAATTTTATGGAGATTACTTGATTCTATTGGTGAGGGAAATAGGCGACTATCTCTACCTTGTCTATGATACCGATAATAATACTCGATTGTACCTGTTTTTCTCAAAGAAAAAAAGCCTGGGCGTGCTGACCGATGGCTTTCCGATAATCATGAAGAAAAAGCTGGCTTACAAAGACTTTTCTCGCTTACAGCCTGGCCATAATATGCGAAAGGTGGAAGAGATTGATCCTGTTATACCGCTTTACAGGAGAGTTTTCGATGAAGCAACGGATCACGTACTTAAGCTGAATAAGGAAAGGGGAATATATCTCACTTCCGTGCACCTGCTTACAGATGGCATATTGAAAATCGAATACTATAGAACCGATGACAGGGAATATATTATCAGAAATATCGTATATAATGAGGATTTCGTCCTTAATGGTTTGGACGGCCAAACATGCTACAGAATACATGATGAAGATTATGTGGATTAGTTCACCGGAAATTTTGTGCGATCATATATCTGTGGATTAACTTTGATAGCCGACATTTTAAAGTATTTACCTGCAAGAGGGGAGTTTATTGCTCCAAAAAGTGAGAAATCGCCTAGATAAGCCTAAGCGATCCCTCACTTGATGGGATAAAAGAGAGTCGGTAAATTTAGTTGTAAGAGATAATTATTAACCCACAAGGGGGTATTTAATTATATAGTAGTATACTTTGAATTATTTTACAAGTTCTTTTTGGAGAATTTTGTTGTTTTTTAACGAAATATGTTGAACATGCGTTTTATTTTTCATCTTCTTAAGGCGCTATTGCTATAACCAACGTTAATTTTTTATTTTGTTCAGGTGTCCACATTTTATCAACAAGCTGGCAGCAAAATGATGGGTTTTTAGTCTACACCTATGAGGGATATAAGCTAACTCTTTAGAGCTGAGAGCTGTACTATTTATGAACAAATACTTATGTACGGTGGGAGAAATTCCCCACCGTTATTATTGACCAAAACATCTGCCTTTTTTATCGGTTTCGGCTTTTGCTTCGCTTTCGGCTTTTGCATTGCTATCGGATTTTGCCGCGTTTTTGCTCTTTGTCCGGGCTTCAGATTCGCTTTCGGATTCTACATTGTCACCGCCGGTGTATAATTGACCCAGGAGCAACGAAAAGGAATTGACCC
>ENA-UPSB01001898-UPSB01001898.1-bioreactor-metagenome-genome-assembly--contig:-NODE-1898-length-22046-cov-7.059479_pt1 | contig 22046 bp, 19 predicted proteins | sample MGYA00238182_ERZ773286 | MGnify/ENA primary metagenome ERZ773286 (study PRJEB29026, sample SAMN07631240) | bioreactor metagenome | isolation source: Switchgrass digestor | place: USA: Dartmouth... | reverse complement strand
CGCAAGGATCATTTCCCTGGCTTTCCCGTCCTCCAGGGCCGGAAGCCGGTAAAGTCCCACAGTGTGGGCGGTTTCCTCGACGACTTTCTTCATGCTGCGGGAAAGCACGGCGCCCGTGGATATGATAACGGCGTCCGAGATATCCGGCGACGCGACGGACTTTCTGTCCGCCGCGCCGTCGATGAGAATGATTTCGGCGCCGTAGCCGAGCATTTCCCTGCACATTTCCTTATGGTCTTTTGAGCTCACCGGTCCCGCTATCTGAACATAACCACTCTCCGCAACCCTGCAGATCATGATCTGACCAAGGGCGCTTGTGTAACCGGTCATGCGCAGGATTTCCAGGCCGGCCTCTGCAAGCTCATACAGTGTGACCGGGACGGATACGATGGTTCCGGCGTCCAGAAAGACCCTGGGTTTGTCCGTACCGGTTACCAGGTCTGCGCTTTCTCCGTCTCTGCCCGTTGAAGTGACGCCTAATACCACGCCGTCGTCCATGGCTTCCTCGATCAGATAGTTCAGGGCGGTGGTCTTGCCGGCGTTCTTTGCCATTCCGATGATTGAGACGGTTTTATATTTGTGCTTCAGTTGGTTCAACAGACCCATGTATTACTCCAAGCTTGCTTAATTAGCAATTTCTTATTTAATATTATTCTTCCTTATGCTTGTTTCTTTCGTGCCTGAGCAGGTTCTGGGGCTCAAGGGCCAGCCTTTCTCCCTGGAGCAGCCCCGCCACGCCTTCATAATGATACTTTTTCTTTCCGGTGCAGTAGTCGCAAGTGCACGGAAGCTTCGGCAGATCCGTCGGTTCGGTGTAGGTGGTTATGACGCCCTCGTAATTTCTCAGGATCACTCTTTCGGGTGACTGTGAAATGATGTACTGGGGCATGACCGGAATCTTGCCGCCGCCGCCGGGAGCGTCCACCACGAACGTGGGCACGGCATAACCGGAGGTATGGCCTCTCAGACCCTCAATGATATTGATTCCCGCCGCTACGGAGGTTCTGAAATGCTGGATGCCGAGGGAAAGATCGCATTGGTAGATATAGTAAGGCCTTACCCGGTTTTTCACCAGCGCATGAACCAGATCCCTCATGATGTGGGGGCAGTCGTTGACTCCCCTGAGCAGCACCGACTGGTTTCCGAGGGGGATGCCGGCGTCGGCAAGCTTTCTCAGAGCCTCCATCGCTTCCGGGGTCATTTCCTTCGGGTGGTTGAAGTGTGTGTTCAACCAGATCGGATGGTACTTCTTCAGCATGTTGCAGAGGTCGTCGGTGATCCTCTGGGGCATTACAACCGGAGTTCTGGATCCGAGACGCACGATCTCCACATGGGGGATCTTCCGCAGTTCGCTGATGATATATTCCAATACGTCGTCGTCCACCAGCAGGCAGTCTCCGCCCGACAGCAGCACGTCTCTCACCACGGGATTCTTTCTAATGTAGTCGAGACACTTATTGATGTCATCCATGCTCCTTGCGGCGTCTTTTTCTCCGGCAAGCCTTCTTCTGGTGCAGTGCCGGCAGTACATGGAGCACTGGTCCGTGATCAGGAACAGGACTCTGTCCGGATATCTGTGAGTCAGACCCGGAGCCGGGGAATCCGCATCCTCATGGAGCGGGTCCACCATATCCTCCGCGCTTCTGTAGGTTTCGGCGATGACCGGCACCGCCTGCATCCTGACCGGACATCTGGGATCGTCCGGATCCATCAAGGACGCATAATATGGGGTGATTCCCAGACGGAAGCGCTTCAGCGTTTCGTTGATGTCCTTTTCTTCCTGGGGTGTAAGGTTTATGATCTTTTTCAGCTGGTCGACGCTGGTGATCCGGTTGGCCACCTGCCATTTCCAATCGTTCCATTCCGCTTCAGAAACGTTCTTCCAAGCTTCAATATCCTTCCAATTTCTTCTCGACATTTTTAATCCTTCCTTCTTACTTACTTTGCGAGAAATAGCGAATTGCAGCAAAGCTGTAGCACTTAACTAGCTTATGCGTACATCTCTTGGAATAACTTTCTCAGAGGTTCGCACTCCCTCAGCACCTGCAGCGCCATCGCCGCATGTCCTTTGCAATAGCCGTTTCCGATGATCATGTTTACGTCCTTGCCTACGCCCTCGGCGCCCAGCGCGGCTTTCGTAAAGCTTGTGGCCATGCTGAAGAAGTAGACGGTTCCGCCGTCCTTGGTGATCAGGATACTCGCCATTTCGGTATTTTCGATATTGACGCAGTTGATGACGACGTCGGCGAGCTTGCCGTTGGTCAGTTCCATGACCTTATTGTAAACGGCGATGGCGTCGGTGGCGTCCGCCGCGAAATATTCGTCGGCAAGGCCGAGTTTTCTGGCTCTGTCCGTGCTCTTTTCGCTTCCGCCGATGCAGATGACTTTTCCTGTCACGCCGGCTCTCTTCTTCGCTTCATAAAGGCACAGCAGCCCGGATTTACCGCCGCCTCCGATCACGACCACCGTGTCGCCCGGCTTTACGAGTCTTGCTGTCTGGGCCGGCGCTCCGGCAACGTCCAGAACGGACAGGGCCAGGGTCTCCGGAAGATCGTCGGGCAGCACGGCGTAAACGCCGCTTTGGAATAAGATTGCCTGACCTTTGATATCCACCTGGTCGATCTCAGGCCTGACTTCCAGGATCTCTTCAATTACCAGCGGCGTCAGGGAAAGGGACACCAGCGTGGCGATCTTGTCGCCGACCTTCAGGTCCCCGACATAAGCCGGTCCGATTTCCTTTACCGTACCGATGAGCATTCCGCCGGAACCCGTCACCGGATTTTTGTGTTTGCCGGCCTTCGCAACTATGCCGAGCATGATTTTCTTGATCTCTTCGATATCTCCGCCGGCCTGCTTTTCGATCTGGGTGAAGCTTGCCGAGTCGATGTTCAGAGTCTGCACGTCGATCAGCACTTCATTGTCGTAAATCTCCATGGTGTTGTCGATGACGTCTGCAGGCTGCGGTAATACTCCTTTCGGTGAAATGACTCTGTGTGTGCCGTATGGGCATCCTTTTTTCATGTTCTTTTCTCCTCCTGATTCATTGTTTCAATCGGCTTGTTCGATTTGAAAGATCATTGCGCGATCCGCCCGAGGCGAATACGATTGAAAGCCAATTTAATTATTGTCACTTACATATAGTAGCAACTAGTATGCCAAGTCATATCCGCAGCCGATCTGCCCGCCAATCCGCCGCAAACCCGTTGCAAATTCGTTGCAGATTCGAAGTAGAATCCGTCACTCGTACCGGTTAAGCTGCCGGTCTTGAACCGATTTTGTAAAAAATCATCAAATTACCTGAACCGATATCGGTTCATTCTTGCTCCCGGATTTGAGTTCAATTTTTGCGGCTCCGGCGGGTACGTCGGCAAAAGAAAGGGACGGCGCGCATATTTTAGTTTGCCCCTAAAAATGCGATCCATCCCAAGATCGTCAATTCGGCCGTCAGCCGATCCCATATTTTTTCTTCTTCCTGACCAGCTGTGTCTGGCTGATTCCGATGGCTTTCGCCGCTTTTCTCGTGGAACCGTGCTTCTCGCAGGCATATTGAATGATGTTTTTCTCGAAACTGCTCACCATGTCTTCAAGATTAAGAACCCCGGTTCCGTCAAAGACCGTCTCCTCGAAGCCGGCGCCGACTTTTTCAAAAAGATCGGTATGAAGTTCCTTTACTACGTCCATGACAGTGATCGTATCGCCCTTTGATGTGATCAAAAGCCTTTGAACCACATTCTCAAGCTCCCGGATATTCCCCGGCCAGCTGCATTCCTTCAGATAATTCAGCGCGTCTTCCGCAATGGTCTTCTTAATCCCGAACTTTTCCGTATATTTCCCCATGAAATACTCCACAAGCGCCGGAATCTCCGCCTTCCTCTCGCTCAGGGACGGAACCCGGATCGGGAATACGTTCAGCCGGTAATACAGATCCCGCCGGAACTTCTTCTCCTCGATGAGCTTTTCCAGATTCTTGTTGGTGGCCGACAGGATCCTCACATTGGTCCTGATGGGCTCGGTGCCGCCCACCCGGAAAAACTCCCCGTCCTGGATAACCCGCAGCAGCTTTGCCTGAAGATCCAGCGGGAGATCTCCGATCTCATCCAGGAAGATGGTTCCATTGTCGGCAAGCTCAAAATATCCCTTCTTGCCGGCGGCGTTGGCGCCGGTAAAGGAGCCCTTTTCGTATCCGAAAAACTCGGATTCGATGAGGTTTTCCGGAATGGAGGCGCAGTTGATCTTTACAAAGGGCTGCATCCTCCGGTTGCTGTTTTTCTGTATGATGGTGGCGACCCTATCCTTGCCGACTCCCGTATCTCCGGTAATCAGCACGTTGCAGTCGTATTTTGCTACGCTGAGGATCTCCTCCAGCACCGTGGCCATGGCCCTGCTTTCACAGATGAAGTCCTCCACGAGGCTTTTCCGGTATCCTGAAATTTCAAATCCCTTAACCGAACGCCCCAGCGGATAGGCGATGTTGTCCTCCGGCTTCACTTCCGTGACAATCGCCCTTTCCAGGAACGGGGCCAGCGCCTGCACGACTTCTATGTCAAACTCGTCATATTCCTCGAGGTAGCCGTCGGCGCACCGGATGTCAAGCTGCCTGGAAACGGCTTCGGTCAGGTAAAGCGCAATGTTGTAGTTGTTGATCAGGTTGGCAAAACAAACCGTGCCGCCCGACTTTGTGGCGAGGATGTTGACGGTTTCCGCTCCCGGTATGTCGGCGCAGTTTACGCTCAGGTCGAACAGCCCGTCCGCCTTAAGCCGCTCCAGGCATTCCATGGGCTTTAAAATGTTGCCGTAATAGATTTCGGTAAAGACGTTATTCAGCAGAAGGTCGATGCTCCTTCCCTTCAGCCTCACCTCCGACCGGTTGTCAAGAAGACAGACGATCCGGGCGTCTGGCCCTGCCGCCTTCCTGATTGCAACTCCGTAAAGCGAATTGGTCAGCAGGTTGCTTCCTACGACAAGAAAATTTTTCTTGCCCTTTGCGTATTTGCTGACATTGTACATGGTCCCCGATTCATTGAAAGCGAAAAGCAACAGGTTCAGCGGTACGCCCTCGGGCCTCCTGACGATGGGAAACTCGTTGAACAGAATGGCGTAACCCTCCGCATCGATCTGGCTGTAGGCCATGTCTATCTTCGTGATCCTGCTGAGATACAGCGGGATCGCAGCCAGGGATGCGTTGCAGATGATCTCGTCCCCTACCTTCAGGCCCTTCTTGTTGTCGTATTCTTCGCCGATCTTCTCGACGACTCCGAACAAAAGCCCGCCCGTGTCCGTAACCGGGTTATGCAGTTTTCCCCGCTTTATGATGATATCGATGATCCGGTCCTTAATCCTCTCCGGATTATTGTTGGATTCGATGCAGATCTGCTTGAAGCTTGTACCTTCCAGCTGAATCTTCTTGACGGCTACCCTCATTTCATTGGGATAGATCTCCCTGTTGTTGTCCACTTTCCATGCGGAAGTGGACAATACGTGCTGGGGTTCAAGCACCCTCTTCACCCCGTATATGTTGTCCGTCACAATCTTTTTCCTCCCCGGCGCCCCACGGGCGCATATGTCGTTCCAATCGCCTCCGGCGTCCGAACCGGCGCAGGCGGTTCCGACGCGTAATGATTTCGACTCACGCTCCAAAGAAGATGATGCGAAATCGGTTCGTTTCTTGCTCAATACAAGGATATCGCATTGGCATATGATTTGCAATATTATTTTTCAAACGACCGTGTGAGTGTTTCCGCCTCCGCGGACAGGAAAACAGTAAAAAAGGATTTCTTTTTCAAAAAAGGCCATACTTATAGTACCGGGTATCAGGTTTGCGGCCGCGGCGGAAATGTTCACAGTTAAAGCTTGTTTTTATAGAATAAATTTTTAAGTAAGAGGGAGAAATGCCATGGACAAAATTACATCAATGATTCGCGTGAGAATGTCGCATAAGGACGCCCATTACGGCGGAAATCTGGTGGATGGAGCGCATATCGTGCACCTGTTCGGAGATGTGGCCACCGAGCTTCTGATCAAGCTGGACGGCGACGAGGGCCTGTTCCTGAAATACACGGACATTCAATTCCTTGCGCCGACCTATGCGGGCGATTATATCGAAGCCCACGGGGAGATTTACGAGATCGGGAACACATCAAGGAAGATGCGGTTTGAAGCGAAAAAAGTCGTCGCAGCAAGACCTGACGTGAGTCCGTCTGCTGCGGAATTTTTAAAAGAGCCTGTCGTCGTATGCAAGGCGGAAGGAATCTGCGTTACCCCGAAAGCGCAGCAGAACCGCCATCTGTCCGCAATATCGGACTAATATGGCGCGCGGCCGAAAAAGTCCCTTTTTGTGAGTTTACACGGAAAAGTCTGTTATTTTCTTGGTAATTAAAAGAAGTTCCGGCGGCCGGTTATGCTGGTTGATATAAGAGATATGCGCGGCATGGTATTCTCTTTGGGGCAGCTGCGCCGCAAAGCGGAGGAGGGCCGTTTTCTCTTCGGCGCCCTTCGGGTGGCCGCTGTACATGGTGACGGCAATGATGCCCCCCGGTCTGATGAGATCCAGCGCCTTTGCCACCGCCGGGACGGTGGTTTCGGCCTCTGTCGTTATCTCTTTTTCCCCTCCAGGAAGATAGCCGAGGTTGAAAACCACTGCAGCGACTTTTCCTTCGACGCTTGCCGGTATCAATTCCTTGATGTGCAAATGAGAACCCTGTATCAATTCGCATCGCGTAAGCACGCCTTCTTTTTCGAGCAGGGTTCTCGTTTTTTTGATTGCGGATTCCTGGATATCGAAGGCGTATATCTTCCCGCTGCTGCCTGTCATTTTTGCCAGTGCCAGAGTGTCGCGGCCGTTTCCGGCGGTTGCGTCGATCACGATGTCCCCTTCGGATATGTATTCGCTCAGAATCTTCAATGACAATGCGGTTGGTTTCGTAATCACATTTTCCATACTTTAGTCCTTTCCATGCCGGCGGGGCAGCCGGCCATCCCCGCCGAATCATGCTTATCCCGTCGGATCATGCTTATCCCCGCTGAATTATGCGCTTTTTCGATTGGCGGCGGCGCTCAGCAATTCTTCAGATATTCGATCTCCTTCTGCGTGAGCTTGCGGTAATGGCCCTCCTTGAGATGGCCCAGTTTGAGCTCTCCGATTGCAATCCGCTCCAGATCGAGCACCTTGTTTCCCACCGCCGAGAACATCCGGCGGATCTGGCGATTTTTCCCTTCGTGTATTTTAATCTCAACGATGGCATACCGATCCGCCTGCTTGATCACGTTTACCACGGCCTTGGAGGTTACAAAGCCGCCGATGTCGACTCCGTTCCGCAGCTTTGCTAGCCGTTCATCTGAAAGCCGACCGGAAACCCGGGCGCGGTAGGTCTTGTAGATCTGATGCTTCGGATGAGTAAGCTTGTAGGCCAGTTCGCCATCGTTGGTCATGAGCAGCAGGCCCGATGTATTATAGTCCAGACGTCCCACGGGGAACAGCCGCTCCTCGATATCCGACACCAGCACCATGACCGTAGGTCTGTCTTTTTCGTCATCGGCCGACGTGATATATCCCTTGGGCTTGTTCAGCATGATATATACTTTTCTCGCGGCAGGCTTAAGGACGCGGCCGTCCACCTCCACAACGTCTGTTTCCGCGACGTCGTATCCCGGCTCCTTCAAAACGACCCCGTTGACTTTCACCTTCCCCTGCAGCGTGAGCTCGTCCGCCTTCCGCCTGCTGGCGACGCCCGACTGGGCGATATATTTGTTTAAACGCACTTTGTCTTTCTCCCCGTATAATTTTGCAGCCCCGGTATTTCTGCCGGGAGCCGCTGTCATATTTTTCCCAATTTATTTGTTATTATATATTAGCACAGTCCCGGAAAAATAAAAAGAGTTGAAAGCTGTCGACGGCTGCCGGTGCGCCGTAGCCATACTATAGCTAATAGTAACTTTATAAACGACAAAACACGTTCTTTTTTATAAAAGAATCGGTATTCGGGAAAAAGTGTGTATTAACTCAACCATAAATGATTTCATGATGTCTCAAAGTTCTTGCTAAAAGATGGTTAAAAACATCGAATTCTTTTGATGCTTACAAAAATTAAAAAATTTGTTGAATTGTGGCGGTATAATAAGTAAACTTTAAATATAGTTAATTTTTAATTGGGAAGGTTTTAAAAATGTATACGGATTATAAAAAAATCGATTTACATATTCACACACCAGCTTCAGCTTGTTATAAAGAAGATGGAGATCTAGATGATATATATTTTAAAATTGTCGAAACAGCCTGTAATAATAAACTCGAAATAATCGCAATAACTGATCATAATACTCTATCTGGATATGAACGAATTATTCAATTAAAAGATAAACTATATTCAGAATATGAAGTTATAAAAAAATACAACACTAAATCCTATGATATGACATCATTGCTTTCTGAACTAGAAGCTAAAAAGAATAACTTTGATAAATTGTTAATTTTACCGGGTGTTGAAATCACTGTTATCCCAGGTATACACTTAATAATAATATGCAATCCTGATTGTGTTAATGTATTAAAAGAATATTTAAACAATAAAGGTTATTGTGATGATTTGGCGGGCAACGACTCTATCCCAAATTTAAAAATCGAAATAAATCAATTATTAGATGACCCTGCATTACAAGAATGCATAATTTTGGCACCTCATGTTGACAGTGATAAAGGTATCTTTCACGATTTAAAAGGCGAATATAGAGCATCAATATTAAGAAACGAAAATTTAATGTGTCTAACATGTAATAATCCAATTGAACAACAGAAACTTATTAATCTTTTTGCTAGTGACCCAACTTATAAAAGAAAAAGGGTTCCTGCATTTTTGAATGCCTCGGATGCTCATTCATTATGTGAAATCGGAAGTAGATATTCATTAATTAAATTAGAAACGCTAGATTTTAATGGTGTTGTTAGAGCTTTAAAGGATCCGCTATTATCTATTAAAAGTCCAGAAATAAAAACTGATATTGAAAAAATTATTGAAGAAGACAATTATATTTTTATCGAAAAATATAATGAAGATACTTTATCAAACCTTTCTAAATTTTTATGTGCACAATTAAATAAAAGTGGTATTTGTAATATTATCCTCGGAGCAAGTGAAAAGCCTCAATTAAATTGCTTTGGAATAGAATTAAATAAAGAGGAAATGCAAAAATTAATTGAGGATGCAGCTAAATTAGTATTCTCTTATTTAAATAAATTAGAGTTTCAGTTTCGATTTGAAGAATTAGGGAATCGCCGAAACATTGGTATATTTACTATACGATCAACTGCATCAAATATTTGTTTTATAAAAGAAACTGATGAGGTTTATATAATTGAAAATAAAAAAATCAAGAAGGCTTCAATTATTGACATTGAAAAATTAGTAAAACAAAAATATATAGAATCCCTTAAAGATTTTGAAAAAAATAAAGGATTTGTTCTTGAAAAAACCATTAATATTTTAAATACTATTAGAAATCCTATTTCTCAATTTGAAATAATTGAAAAGATCTCTAGAGTATCTTTCTATTCAAAAGATATATTTGACATGGAGTATATAAAAAATACCCCATATAATTTAGAATTTGATACTTATTTTGAGCAAAACCATGAACAAGGAAAGCCTTATGGCAATCTGTATTATCTATATGGTCCATTTGTGCCAGATAATCCACATTATGAAGATATTTATTTACGATGCAGTTGTTTCTGCGTCTCTTCAAATGATATTAAATTATTACAAGAACTACCAGAATTTAAAGGACCTAAAATAATTCTAACCAAAACCGGTGCCACCTTCCTTGCTGAAGGTGAGTCATGGCATATTATTCATTCTCCAATGGATATCGTTTTATTTACTTTGAATAGTCTTGCTAAACAAAAATTATCTATTTATGCTATTCTTGGATGGTTAAAATCTTCACCATTTATATGGTATATATATACAAAATTTAATAATATAAATTTTTTCGCACCAGATATTCTTTATAATATACCAATACCATTTATTGAAATATTTGCCCCAAATGGAATAATTGAAGCAAAAGTTAAAGAAATAATATTACTAGAAAAAGATTTTTTACATAATACTGATATTTTAATAGGTCATGAAAACTGCCTGGAATGTTTAAATAACAAAAGATTTTCTGAAAAATGTAATAATAATTGTAATTTAAATAATCATACGGATAACCATAATAATAAAGTAATTAATATAGCAAAAGAAATTGATCAAATATTTTTAAGAGCATTAGGTATTAAAGAAAAGGATATAAATGTGATTTCTGAAAATATAACTAATTATGGATTATTCAATTTTATAGAATCATAAAAAATTTGGCTATACCATGATATCTATACCATGGTATAGCCTATGATTTTCATGTTTTTTATAAATCGTTAGTTTTATAAAATCTTTTCTTTATATATGTTTTCCAGGTCAAATTTCCGGACCCGCTTTCTGACGACCTCCGGATCGGTTGTGTAAAGCCCTTTTTCCTGCATCCTTTGGAAATATTCCGAACCGGCAAAGGTGTAGCGCGTCATCAGCCCATCCTCGGTGCGGATCCGTTCGTTGGCATAGGAGATCAGATCACCGATGGCAAGCTGGTTCGGCAGTTCCAGCGGCCGGATCCCCTTTAAGTACCTGACGCTGTTGTAGCCCGCCAGCGTCCCCGTGGATATCGCCTCCGTATGGCCTACAAAAAGTCCCGATTTTTCGCCGCCGCACAGGAGATTGTCGATGCCGATCACTCTCATGCAATTGTCGCGCTCAGCGACGGACAAATATCGGATGGAGTTTCCCTTACCTCCCGCATAGGGATCGGCGTACCGTGCGTTTTCAAATCCGGGCACTTGCCGCAGCTTTTCCAGCGGAAAGAAGGGCGTCATGATCTTTGCGTATCCGGTGTCCAGCAGGACTATGTTCTCCGCATATTCGTCCAGCGCATACTGCTGGCAGACCTTCATATCCAACTTATCCTTCGCGACCTCTTCTTTTTTCAGCGGAATCACCGCGACGCCTTTTTCGTTCAGCTCCCGTTGGATTTCTTCGGAAAGGGAGGATTTTTCGAGTTTGCCGGAACCGCTGAAGGCTCCGAAGGCTCCGTCCTTGCGCTGTCCCATGATATCGTTCTTTCCGGCCTTCTGCGTGATGCTGACCCTCGGCCCGAAGGCGGGGCACCGGAGGATGCACATGCAGCACCCGTTCCCGTAAGTAAGACAATTTCCCATGGGTCCTGTGGAGCCGGTGCATTCCACGAATACGTCTCCCGGAATTTCCGTGTTGTCCGCTAAAATGATCTCCTTCATCAGCCGGCCGCCGCCGGACGTCTTCAGGGGCTCCATCACCACGTCCACCGCCCGCGCAACGGTTTTGATTTCGATTCCCCTTTCCTGCAGCAGGCGTCTGACCTGCGGTTCCACTTTGATGACGTCGTACAGGCTTGCATGCCTGTGTCCCGGAAAATCGACATTGACGTGCCTGGAAAATTTGTCGGTAATTTCAAAGAGCTCGTCGGCTCCAAGGGCTATATTTTCTTCAGCGGCAGTGTATCTGCCGTTGTTTCGCATGATTCCTCCCACATTGCCAAGTCCAAGAAGCATATCCGTCTTTTCCAAAAGCGTGACTTCCGCCCCGGCTTTTCTGGCTGCCAAGGCAGCGGCGCAGCCGGACCAACCGCCTCCTATGACTACAACCCTGTTCATTTAACTTGCCTCCATTAACTGAATGATTTTCGTTTTCTTAGGCAAAACCTATTTATCAGCATATTCTTGAGAGCAGTCAAATGATACAGGGTTCGGATAAAATAGAGGGTCCGGAACGAGAGCGACAGCCTCATTTCCGGACCCGCGTTTAAGATACGCGTCTTAGCATATGCATTTTACCATATATGAAATTAGCCTAGAATTCTTCGAATTCCACTCCAAGGATGCCTTTTAAATCGGAAATTTCCGATACGAAACCGTCGCAGTCTATCTTTCTGCGGGCCTTGTTGAAGCCGAATTTCAGCTCCATCTGATATGCGGCCTTATCCCCCAGCATCTCCTTATCGGAAATGTTCACATCCTTCAGAACCATATCGTAACGGGAGGCGATTTGTTTGACCCTGACCAGAGTAAAGGAGATTTCCTCGCATTGGATCTCAAGCCGGATTCCCTTGAATTTCACTTTCGTAAACCGCTTTTCCAACTGTTCGAAGATGGTGAGGGTAAGGATAATAGCGACAAGACCGATGACAGCCGCCTCGTAAAATCCGCCCCCTGCGGCAAGACCGAGGCAGGCAACCACCCACAGGCTGGCGGCTGTGGTCAGGCCTCTTACTGAAATGCCGTCCCTCAGAATGGTTCCGGCGCCGAGAAAACCAATGCCGGATATGACCTGGGCGCCCAGCCGGGTCGGATCCATCGTCGTAAGATCGGCGTATTTTTCAAGGGACATTTCCCCGATCAGCATCACCACTGCAGCTCCCACCGCCACCAGCATATGGGTCCTGAGGCCGGCGGGACGGTTGCTCTTTTCCCTTTCCCAGCCCACGATACCGCCGATCCCCATGGCGAGGACGATCCTCAACATCATTTCAGGTATGGTCATAACGCTCATCCTCCGCGGATATTTTCCTCAATATATGCTTTCTCTATTCAGAGTATAACATAGAGCAAGCATAAAGTCCCAACTTTTTACAGAATAAAACGGGGCCGTCTCTTTCAAAGAACAGCCCCCCTTCCTTTATCGCCTTGGTATTACAGGTTGAACAGTCTTTTTACCAGCGTCACCGCCTCCGCGGCGTCTTCCGAATAACCGTCGGCCCCGTTTTCCAAGGACCACTTTTCCGTGACGGGCGCGCCGCCGAAAATAACTTTGACGTCCTTCCCGAAATCGGTCTGCTTCGCCAGGCGAGCCACTTCCGGCATCACCGGCATCGTCGTCGTCAGGAGGGCGGAGCAGCCGATGACGTCTGCGTTATGCTCCTTTGCAGCCTTAATGAATTCGGCGGCGGGTACGTTGACGCCGATATCGACGACCTTAAACCCGGCACCCTCAAGCATCGTCGCCACAAGATTCTTTCCGATGTCGTGAATGTCGCTCTCAACGGTGCCGATCACGACGGTTATATTGCTTGAACCTCCGTCCTCGCCTTTCAGCAGCGGTTTCAAAAGGACCAGGGATTCCTGCAGGCACTCTGCCGACATGAACACCTCCGGCAAATAGATATCTCCGTTTTTAAACAGCTCGCCGACCCGGTCCATCCCTTTGATCAGCCCTTCCTTTAGAATTTCGTTGGCTTCATGTCCTTCATCGAGAGCCTTTTTCACCAGTCCCACCGTGGCGGCCGGGTCGTACTCCAGCAGAGATCCGGCAAGTTCTTCCAAAATATGAGCCATAACTACCTCCCTTAATCCGCGTTGAGATATTGTCCTTATCCGAGTTGAGATATTGTCGTAAGGCGTTTATTCCGCCGCTGCCTCCGCTGCTTCCGCGGGCCTCTTGTAGGAATATTTTTCGGCAAGGAACTCCTCGCTGGCTCCGGCGGCCAGATACCAGGCCATCTTATGCCTCCTGAAGTGGACGTAGATTGCAAGGAACACGGCGATCGCGATAAGGATCGTGAAGATTTTCAGGTTGCCGGGCGCCGAGAATGCCTTGTAGGCCAGGTAAAGCACCGGATTTGTACCTACCGTCCAGGAAGCGACGCCCAGACCCTGCGACACCGCCTCGGATACCGTGGCGAGTTTGTCTCCGACTCCGGCGCTGATGGCCGCCTGGGTAAAGGCACTGCTTACGTCGGAGTTCAGGATGTTGGCGCAGGAGAACCATACGGTTCCCGCAATGACGGTGGTCAGGATATTGCCTCTGAATACGATGATGAGTCCCGCCGTCATGAACGGCATCGCCGGGATATCCGCCAGCATGAGGATCTGATTCCCTGGCATGACCAGCGAGATGAAGAACACGATGGGTATCAGGATCAAAGCCGCGGTCAGGTTCGCGCTCTCTCCGAAGTAGATCGCGGGGTCCATCGCGATATGGAATTGATCCCGTTTTGTCTGGTTGCTGCGAATCCTGGCGTTCATGGCCTGGCTCAGCGGGATGAGCCCTTTGACGAAGAGACCGGAAACGTTGGGATAGATCACCATGACGCCGGCTACGGTCAGCACCACGGAGAAGATTCCCGACCAGCTTGCCGCCTCTCCCAGCTTGTTCAGGGATCCGAGTATCGCGATGAGAAAACCTACAATCAGGCCGATGGACAGCGGCTCGCCCCAGAACCCGAATCGTTCCGTCAGCCCCTTCATGTCATAGTTGTATTCTTTAATATTCAGCTTCTTGATCAGCCAGCGCACGATCATCGCGAAGGGCGCGCCGCCCTGGGGCACGCTTGTAAGCGTTACGTTTTCATATCCGTAATACTCCTGTATCGAGGGAGCGATGATATCCGCGATGAGAAGCACGATCAGGTTCATGAACACCGCGGCGGCAACGCCCAATGCGAAGCTTCCGGTTACAAACTGTACGATGATGGCCCAGAAAACAAACTGATAATAGTTCCAGATATCGGTGGGCTGGAAGGTGTCGGTGAGCTTGAGCGAGAAGAGCAGGAGATTCAGCCCGAGACCCAGCACCAGGTAAAGATACCCCAATTGATTTGAATAGACGATTACCGCCGCCCCCTGCCAGCCTACGTCTATGTACGGCAACGAAATTCCGGCGTTTTGCGCCATACCGGTTACGTAGGGGGCGATGCCTCCAAGCAGGATGCCCAAAAGCGCGTTGAACATCGTGAGTCCGACAGCCATGAAGAGCGCTCCCTTGAAGGACTTCTTCACATCCACCCCCATGATGAGGCTGATGATGAAGATTACGGTCGGAACCACCACAACGGTTCCGAACAGCCCCATAATAGCATTGATCGAAGATCCGATATCAAATAAAACTTGCATAAATCCTCCCCTCCTGTCAGCCCCGGCCGCCTACGTGCGCCCGGTGCCGTAAACCCTAAAAACAATATCATTAATAAGTTAGCCGTTCATGATCTGGCGAATCTGCTCAAGAAGCTGCTCTGTAAATTCTTCGGCTCCGACTCCGGTAAACAGCGGAAGACCCATGAGCACAGGGGCGCCCGCTTTGTTTTTCTCGGATGTCTTGCCCGTGACAACGATGATGTCGGCGCCTGTAATGTTGGGCACCTCCGTTATTTTGTGCGGTGAAATGGTAAATTTGATTTTTTCCTTTTTGAGAATTTCCTGTAGTTTCTCGGTTACAACCGTGGTGGTGAAAATTCCCCCTCCGCATGCTACAGCAATGCTGATGCTGCTTTTCATCTTGATTTGCGCAGGATACCCTCCCATCATCTTATGGCGGCGGGTGGACTGCGCCCCTCCTTTCCTTAGAAATAAGTATCCTTTACCTACCGTATGGTACCGCAAAGATCTTCCTTCAGCCGTTCTAAAAGCTGCATCCTGTCCTTGATCTCAAGATATCCCCTCAGCAACGCTGCATTTTGAAATACCGAGCAGAATCTCTTGAGCACCTCGGTTTGATGACTCGGATCGGTAATTCCGAACAGGAAAACGATCCTTGTCATGACAGGGTCCTCCGCGCCGTCCATCGACTGAAATGCAACGGGCTTTTTCAAGGTTGCCACGGAAAAGAACGATTCCAGGCAACCGTCGTGCACGTGCGGGATCGCGACAGGAACTTCTGTCGGAAGCCCCGTTGGAAACTCTCTCTCCCGTTCCAGTATTTTTTCTTTAAAAATCTCGCTGACGTAGTTCCGGCTCCGCGCAAGATCCGACAAAAGCGTGATGACCTCTTCATCCGTTTCCGCTTCGCAATCTACAAGCACCAGTGACGGGCAGGTGCTCAATCCCGAGAAATTCATGTCAATACCACCCTGTTTCTTCCACTGCCTTCTGCATCATATAGATGTTGTATCCCGGCGTATTGGCCGGTATTTCACAGCCGCTCATCAGGACAAACCTTCCCGGCGCGTATTTCTTCCCTTCCTCGATGATTCTCACCGCGGATTCATAGACCTCCTGCGGGGTCCCCTGGGCGATGATCTTGGGATCCAGGTTTCCGCAGATGATGTGATCCGGAAAGGTCTTTGCGGCGGTTTCAATGGATACCTCATGACCGAAGCTCAGCATGCCGGGATTGCCGAAAGGGATCTTTGCCCAGCGCTCCAGGTTTCCGTTGTGATCCCCGCAGATATGGCAGTAGATCCTCTCGGCCCCCATTTCCAGCACCTTTGCATGCAGTTCCTCGATATACGGCGCGGCGAATTCGTTAAACTGCTTCGGTGATATCAGCGCGTTGCTCTCGGTGGGGGCCGCCGAGCGGGCAAGGACCCTGCCTTTGCCGAAGGTGTCGATAAAATACCGGGCAACAGACAGGATATGATCCGTCATCAGGCGCATGGCCTTATGTACCGCCTCAGGATTCCGGATGATCCATTTCAAGAAGGTTTCCGTACCGCAGAGGTTGGCGGCGTGGGTAAAGGGGCTTCCGCATAAGAATGCGATCTGGGTCCCGTGCTTTTCCTGCAGCTTCGCAAACTCCATGGCGTACGGCACGCAGCCTGCGGTCTTGGGATCCGGAAGCGTGAGTTTATCCAGGTCTTCGGGGCTAGATACCGGCCGCCTGGCAACGGAAGGGCCCGATGCGTACCGGTCCACCGGCCAGTGAATCTCCCCGCCGAATTCCCATGCCCCGTAGGATACAAAGGTATAAAACGGCTCGCCGTCAGAATTGTACTGTTCCGCCGTATATGCCTGCGCCAGATAGCTCTTTTCCGGGTTTTCGTAAATATCGGCGATGGCATATCCGGTATTTTTGGCGCAGAAGCCATAGCCTCTGTGTATAAAAGCGACTCTATCCGTCGGCTTTCTCTCGTATAGCGCTCTCAGTCTCTCTTTGTGGGTCATTTGATCCTGCCTTTTCATCAATCTTCCTCCTCTTGCTTGTCAAAATTCCGCATTGCGTTGTTGCAGACATCCTCAGGCTCGTTTGCTCATTCGCATCCCCCCTATTCGAGCCAGGGTTTCAGTACAACCTTCAGGGCTTTTCCGGTCTGAATGAGTCTGACCCCTTCGGTCATATCCTTCAGCGGGAGCTTATGTGTCACAATGCCTCTATCGATCTTGCCCTCGGATACCAGTTCAAAGCCCTGCATGAAATTGGCAAAGGAATAGGAATAGGCTCCGCGGATCTCAAGCCGGTTGTAATGAATCAGGTTTGCGTCCAGAGTCGACCAGGGGTTTTCCTTGTTCAGTCCTCCGAACATGGATAGCCTGCCTTCTTTTCGGAGCATCATAAGTCCCTGCTGGTGAGGCTCGGCGGAAGGAGCCGCGACGATCACGACGTCTGCTCCGCGGCCGCCGGTAATTTCCCTGACCTTTTTCACCGGGTCCTCGTCGACGGAATTCACAAGGTGCGTGGCCCCGAACCTGCCGGCCAGCCCGAGCCGCTCCGGGTTTCTGCCCATCATGATGATTTTTGACGCTCCGCGCAGCTTCGCGATCTGGACATGCAGGCACCCGATGGGGCCGGTGCCGATGACGACAACGGTTTCTCCGAGGCTCACCTGCAGCTGCTCCTGGGATTTGATCACGGAAGCCAGCAGCTCCACGATGATGATGTCGTCAAAGTCGATTCCGTCGGGGATCCTGAGAATCTGCCCCTTTTCGATTCCCTTTCCCGGGATCTGCATATACTGGGCAAATCCTCCCGGGATGTCGTTGCCGTATACGCTCAAAACCTCGCACAGTCCCGACATGTCGCCATGGGTGCAGTAATAGCATTTTCCGCAGGGAATGGCGGGATTTACGACGACCCTGTCGCCGACCTTAAAGTCCGCCTTGACCTTTGGGCCGATTTCGGCGATGGTTCCCGCGTTTTCATGCCCGATGACCGCAGGATATTTCACCTTGGAATGCCCATGAACATAAGTCCTGACATCGGAGCCGCACAAACCAGCCGCTTCAACCTTCAGGATCATTCCGTCCTCCGGGCAGACCGGCTTTTCCATATCCTTGTATTCCGCCTGTTCCTTTCCCGTCAGTACAAGAGCTTTCATCGTTTCCACTTTTTATTTCTCCTTGTCTTTTTTGACCGGATCGGGTTCCGTCCGGATTGCACCTTCGGTCCGGATAGTCTCTCCGCCGGATTGGCGCTCCGTTTCACCGATCCCTTTTTTTGCCTTCGGCACCGCATGCGCGGAGGCTTACAGCCCCCTCTTAACGGCTTCCGCCATGATATCCGCAGTGGAACGCGTGCCGAATCTCGTTACGCCGAGATCATAAAGCTCCAGGAGCTGATCCAGCGTGCGGATCCCGCCCGCCGCCTTGATCTGAATGGAATCCTTGATGTTTTCCCTCATGATCTTCACGTCTTCCGCCGTGGCTCCCGAGGGAGCGTATCCGGTTGACGTTTTGACGAAGGCGACGTCCAGTTCGCTGCAGACCTGCGCACACCGGGCGATTTCCGCTTTGCTCAGATAGGCGTTTTCAAAGATTACCTTAAGCGGCACTTTATTATTTGCGCATACCCTTTGCACTGCCTCCAGTTCCTCTTTCATGCAATCGAACATTCCCGAACGGACCAGGCCGATGGGAATGACCACGTCCACTTCCCTTGCGCCGTTGACGATGGCGTCCTCGGTTTCGAAGACCTTGACGGCGGTGGTGCTGTTCCCGTGAGGGAAACCTACGACGACGCATACGAGAACGCTGGTGCCTTCAAGCTTTCTGGCGCAGTATGCCACGTCATAACCCCTCACGCATACGGACGCGGTTTCATATTTCAGCGCGATCTCGCAGCCTTCGTCTATTTCCGCCCTGGTCATCTGCGGCTGAAGCAGGGAGTGGTCGATCATTTTCGCGATGGTTTTTGCGCTTAAAGCGGCCATAGGCGCCTCCTTTCTTTATTTGATTAATTATATGCCGGTCAAATAGCGGGTTTGTTGTCGAAAACCTCTTTATTTGCGCAGAATTCCGGTTTTCCGCCCGTAATTACCTGATAGACGCCCTCGCATGCCCGTGTCGCGCCGATGATCGCAGCCTGCCGGGACGCGCCGCCCAAATGGGTGCACGCGACGACGTTTTTGAGATTAAAAAGCTCACTGTCTTTTCTTGGCGGTTCATCCTCAAACACATCAAGGGCTGCGCCGGCCAGCCTTCCCGTCTTTAAGGCCTCGTACAATGCGGCATGGTCGATCAGCTCGCCTCTGGCGGTGTTGATGATGTATGCGGTTCTTTTCATCTTCTCGATTTCCCGCTCGCCGATCATGCCGCGAGTTTCAGGGGTATATCTCGCATGCAGGGAAATGATGTCGGATTCCCTCAGGACCGTATCCAGATCGGTAAACCTGCAGCGGCATAATTCTGCGGCTTCCTCGCCGATATAGGGGTCGTAGACCAGGATGCTGCTTCCGAATGCGCGCAGAATCTTCGCGACCTTTGACCCGATGGCGCCGAAGCCTATGAGGCCCACGACGGAATGGGACAGCTCATTTCCTATGAAAGAGTACGCATACATGTCGCCTCTCCATTTTCTGTCCGTATAAAAGGAGTGGTGGCATGAGGCTATGTTCCGCGTTGCCGCCAGCATCAATCCGATTGTAAATTCGGCGACCGCCCCCGAATTCCTGCCGGGCGCATACATGACGGGAATGCCCCTCTCGGTACAGGCTTTTACGTTGATGTTCACCGGACCGCCGCGTCCGACGCCGATCACCTTCAGTTTTTCCGCGGCTTCAATCACCCTTCTGGTAATGCAGCCCGTATGGGTCAGCAGGATGTCAACGTCCCTGATCAGGCCGATAATTTCAGCATCGTCACCGCAGTACTCGCAGACCTCGTCGTTCCTCTCAACCGGGTCCAGCGGCCAGTTGTCGCTGTGGTATACGATTTCAATTTCTTCCGGATAATCTTTGAACGCGGCTTTAAAGCACTCCGTCAAAACCTCGTTTGTCATAAAGCGGTCTCCAAGTATTAAAGCCTTCATCAGCGTCTCCTCGCTCAACAGGATTTGATTTGAGATTCATATTTTTAACTGGTAGCCCGGGCGGAACAGATAGATGGCTCTTGATCCTTTAATAGGTATTCCGGCGGGAGAAAGCGTCACCCGAAAGCGGATCAGCACGGGAACGCCCGGCGCGAGGCCCAGCAGTTCGGCCTCCCGTTCTTCGAGGGTGGCGACGGCCAATTCGTCCACGGCTGTATCAGGGATCAGCCCCTTCTCCTCCATTACGGCAAAGGTCGAATGCCCTCCCTCGAACATTTCCTTAGTGGCGCCCTCATAATACTTGGCCGGCATATAGGAGAACTCAAGTCCGACAGGCTTGTCATCGGCAAGCAGCAGCCGCTCCATCACCAGGACGTCATCTCCTTCTTCCAGGTTCAGCCGTTGAATGATCTGGGGCCACGCCTTTCGCGTCTCGAAAGTCAGAATTCGGTTCCCCGGCTTCTGCCCTCTTTTTTTCGCTTCACCGGTGAAGCTGTGGTTGCCCCTTACCACATCCCAGAGATAGCCGGCACGGATGCGGACCCGGTCTTTGCTTTGCGGTACTCTCTCGAGAACGCCTTCGTATACGAGATCCCCGATCCCGCAGCGAACCTGATCGACAGTTGCGCCAAACTCGGCCGCAAGTTCCTCAAGGTCCGGCAAGATTTCATCGGCCCGAAACCTGCCTGCGCGGATGGCGGCGTCAATTTTTACAGCAACTTCATTCATTTGTCAACCTCCTTTATATTGACGGATGATTCCGTTCGGCACTTCTATATTTACCTTTTCATATATGTTTAGTAGGATTTTCCTTATTTTATAGCAGGCTTACAATCATTGTCAACTATTATTTCTATTATTCATATATGTTTAATAGGTTTGATTATTCCGGCAAAGATTCCGGTAAAGATCATGAAACATCCGTGCCCGAGCCGGCTCGGGCGGATGTTTGCATGAAATTTCAACTATTTGACGGTATTGGAGTTAAAGCTGAAATTTATTTGGATAATGTAACGGCCGTTTGAATAAGCCAGAGGTCTGTCCCACGAATCGTAGCTGATTCTCTGGCGGAGCAATACGGGGCTGTTATTCGGAATGTCCAGCAGGATCGCGTCTTTTTCACCGGCGGCTTCCGCCGACATGGTGTCGTCTATATGCGTGATCACGAGGTTGTAATGCTCTCTCAAGACATGATAGGTAGATTGGTTAAGGCCTTCCTCGGTAAAGAACTCAGGCGACAGGTCGGGCAATAGTTTTACGGGCATATAGGTTTCCTCGACGCATACCGGCACATCGTCGACGTATCTTACCCTCTTGATCATATGCAGGAGATCGTTCTTATCCAGCTGCAGCATCCGGTTTATCGCCTTATAGCCGGAGATCTTTTTGAACTCCAGGATTTTGGTGGTGATCACCTTGCCCTGCTTCATAATATCGCTCGTGAAGCTTGTGGCTTCAAAAAGCCCCTGAGTTATTTTCGGCTGCTTCACGATGGTCCCCTTCGAGTAGTTGCGTTCAAGGAGACCTTCATAAACCAGGTCCGCGATCGCTCTTCTGACCGTCGCCCGGCTCACGCCGAACTTCAGCCGCAGCTTCTCCTCTGTAAGGATCTGATCGCCCGGCTTCAGCTCCCCGCTTTCGATCTGCTCTCTGAGATATTGTTCGATCTGATAATAAAGCGGAATCGGGACATTCTTTTCCAACTCGAATTCTCCCTTCAAATATTTTGATTTCTTTGTTCATTTGCCCCGCCATCGATTTTGTACGTTCGTACGTTCGTACGTACAAAGCCTTTTCAACATAATCTTATTAATGGATTTGCCAATCTATTCGAGAATTTTCTTTGTTCGAGATCTTCCTTTCTATTCGATATCTCCCTTCATCCGGTATGAATCAGGCAGGCGGAAATTGGTCCCCGCAAATAGGCGCCATGCCCGCAAAAGCAAAAAAGACGCCGAAATGGCGTCTTTTCAGACTGTAGACAAAGTAGCAATTGCCAAAAGCAATTTGCTACTTTTTCTTTTG
>ENA-UPSB01001894-UPSB01001894.1-bioreactor-metagenome-genome-assembly--contig:-NODE-1894-length-22062-cov-5.350025_pt1 | contig 22062 bp, 17 predicted proteins | sample MGYA00238182_ERZ773286 | MGnify/ENA primary metagenome ERZ773286 (study PRJEB29026, sample SAMN07631240) | bioreactor metagenome | isolation source: Switchgrass digestor | place: USA: Dartmouth... | reverse complement strand
CCATGTACCCGACGGCTGTCGCGATGGCCTTTGAACTGGCCACCGACGGCCTGGTGACCGGGCTCCTTAGCGCCCGCCTGCCCCGGGCGACCGCCTCCCTGTACGGATCGCTGGTCGCCGCGCTGATCGCCGGGCGCGCCGCCTGGGCCGGCGCGACCTATGCGATCACCGGGACGCTCACGCTGCAGCTCTTCCTCGCCGCCGCCTTCCTGAACGCGTGGCCGGGGATCGTGCTGCAGCTTCTGCTGGTGCCGCCGATCGCAAGCGCCATCGTACGGGCGGTGCCCGAGGTGCGCTTGCCTCGGCACGCCCACCGGTAGCGGCGGCGTGCAGACCTCCGGAAAGGGAGACCGTGCGATGGATACGGCAGCCATCAAGGCGTTTTTCGACGGGTGCGCAGCCACCTGGGACCGCAGCCAGCCCGATCCGGCGAAACTGGAGCGCATCGCGGACCTCTGCGGGATCGGGGCCGGGATGGACGTGCTCGATGTCGCCTGCGGCACGGGTGCGATGTTCGGGGTGATTCTCGCCCGGAATCCCGGCCGCCTCGTGGCCATCGATCTCTCCGATGCCATGATCCGCAGGGCCGCCGCGAAGTACAGCGACCCCCGCCTCACCCTCATCGCCGGCGACTTCTACGCGGAGCCGGACGACACATTCGACCGCGTCGTGATGCACAACGCCTACCCGCACTTCTTCGACAAGGCGCGCCTGGCCCGGCGCTTTGCAGCCGTGGTGCGCCCCGGCGGCCGCTTTATCGTCGCGCACTCGCTGGGGCGCGCGCAGCTGCTCCGGCACCACGACGAGAAGGCGTCGGCCTACAGTGTGCCCCTGCTCCCGGCCGGAGCAGAGGCCGAGCACTTCGCCCCGTACTTCGCCATCGACGTGTGCCTCGACCAGGAGGACTTCTACGCCATCTCAGGCAGGCGGCTGCCATGACCGGAAGGCCGCATGCTTTGACCGTACGGGTAGCGGAGTCTATACTGAAACCATGCAACGTTGTACGGAAGGAGCATCCGCGTGAGAACCTACATCGCCCTCGTGCGCCATGGTGTCACCGACTGGAACTACGACGGCCGCGCCCAGGGCCACGTCGACATCCCCCTCAACGCGGAAGGCGTGCGCCAGGCCGAGCTGGTCGCCGCCCGGCTGGCGACGGAGCGCTGGGACGCGGTGTACAGCAGCGACCTCGTCCGCGCCCGGGCGACCGCCGAGGCCATCTGCCGGCGGACCGGCCACACCCTCGTGACCGACGGGCGGCTGCGGGAGCGCCGGATGGGCCCGGCGGAGGGCATGACCTCCGTCGAGCGCAGCGTCCTGTGGCCCGGCGTATCCCTGTACCAGATCCCCGGTGTGGAAACCGACGAGGAACTGGGCCGGCGCGCGGAGGCCATCTTCACGGAAATCGCACGGCGCCATCCCGGTCAGCGGATCATCATCGTCACCCACGGCGCCATCATCAACCGGTTCCTGCAGCAGTCCGCCGGCAGCGGACCGGTGAACGTCCGCAACACCGGCATCAGTCCGGTCGTCTGGGACGGGCAGGCGTTCCATCTGGCAGGCGAACACGACTTCCGGCACCTGCTGGTCGACGGGGTGGAGTACGACGGTGCGCGGACCCGGCTGGCCGGGTACGCCCGCAGCGCGGGCCTGCCCGGCCTGCGGCTGGAGCCGGAGAAGGCGGCGCGCATGCTGAACCGCTCGCCAGCCGTGGAGTCGGCCTGGGTGGAGGACCGGCTGGTCGGCTACCTGCGGGCGTTCACGGATCACGTCCGGTACGGGTACATCGACCTGCTGTACACCGCCCCCGGTTACGGCCGGGTGGGCGAGATGATGTGCCGCCGGCTCGCCGAGCGCTTCCCGGACGTCCGGTTCGAGCACCTGACCGGCACGGCCGGTCAGGCCGGAGCGGCCACCGGGGCGTGAGCCTGCGCCTAAAAACCTGATCCGGCACGGCTGCGTCTAACACCCGGAGCCTGTGCGCCGGAGCCTGCTGAAGAACCCCGGAGCACTCCGGGGTTTTTCGCGTCCCTGGCGGCCAACATGCCGGCCGCGCTGGAACCGGCCGCCAGGGGCGAGTGAGATTTCCAGGAAGGGACCGTTCGCCAGTCTGATATACTAATCGATATGTGTTTAACGTTAAGGAGGTGGAGCCGATGTCGCATCCCACGGACGCACAGCGGAAGAAGACATGGCCATGGATCCGCAGGGCGGCCCTGGGCGCGGTGCTGCTCTTCTCCGCCTGGCTGCTCTACTGCGCAGGCTCCGCCGTGTACATGTTCACCACCCTGCCCGCCGCCGGGCTCCGGCCGGGCCGGGCGTCGATGGTCTACGCCGCCGACGGCAGCGCGATCGGCCCGCTCACCGGCGACGTCTACCAGGTGCCCGTGGACATCGCCGAACTGCCGGCTCACGTCGGCCAGGCTTTCGTGGCGTCGGAGGACATCCGCTTCTACCGGCACCACGGCGTCGATCCGCGGGGCATCGCCCGGGCGCTGCTGACCAACCTGCGGGAGCGGACGATCGCCGAGGGCGGCAGCACCATCACCCAGCAGGTGGTGAAGAACACGTTCCTCACCCCGCGGCAGACCCTGACCCGCAAGGTCCAGGAGGCCGTGCTGGCCTTGCTCCTGGAGACGCGGTATGAGAAGGACGAGATCCTGGGTCTCTACCTGAACCAGCTCTACATGGGCCACGGCACCTACGGCGTGGGCGCCGCCGCCCAGCTCTACTTCAACAAGGACGCCCGGGACCTGACGGTGGGCGAGGCGGCGACGCTGGCGGGCATTGCCCCCGCCCCCGAGAGCTTCAGCCCGCTGCGGGATCCCGAGGTCGCCGAGGAGCGGCGCGACCTGGTCCTGGACCGGATGGTCACCGCCGGCTACCTCACGCCGGAGGAGGCGGAGGCCGAGAAGGCGCTCCCGCTGAACGTGGTGCAGGGGGAGCTGGACCTGAGCAATCCCCACCCCTGGTACATGGACCAGGTGCGGGCCGAGCTGAAGGAGCGCTGGGGGCTCGACGCCCAGGTCGTCGCGCTGATGGGGCTGGAGATCCACACCGGCCTGGATCCGGCGATGCAGCAGGCCGCCGAGGAGCGGCTCGCCGCCCGCATCTTCCCCGCCTACACCCCCGACGGGGTGGAGGCCGCGTTCGCCGCCGTGGACCCCCGCACCGGCGAGGTGCGGGCGCTGGTGGGCGGGCGCGAGTATCCGGCCGGAGGCGGCCTGAATCGGGCCGTGCACGGCCGCATCGCTCCCGGCTCGGTCCTGAAGCCCGTCCTGGTGTACGCCCCGGCCATCGAGTACGAGGGGCTGACCGCCGACAGCGTTGTGGTCGACGAGCCGATCGACATCAACGGCTGGCAGCCGCAGAACTGGGATTTCCAGTTCCGGGGCGAGGCGACGCTCCGGGAGGCGGCGCGGCTCTCGCTCAACATCCCGGCGATCAAGCTGCTGGACCAGGTGGGGGTCGAACGGGCCAAGGCGTTCGCGGAGCGGCTGGGCATCCGCTTCTCGGAGGCCGACCGGGACCTGACCCTGGCCCTGGGGGCGATGGATGAAGGGGTGAGCCCGCTGGAGATGGCGGCCGCCTACCAGGCCTTCGCCAACGGCGGCACGTGGCGGGAGCCGCACACCATCACCCGGGTGGTCGCGGCAGGCAGCGAGCTGCGGGGAAGGGCCGCCGAGACGCGCCGGGCCATGAGCCCGGAGACCGCCCACGCCGTCACCGACATCCTGCGGACCGTCGTCACGCAGGGGACGGGCACCGGCGCCCTGATCGGCCGGCCCATGGCGGGCAAGACCGGGTCGGTCGAGCTGCCGCCCGATCCCGCCTTCGAGGGGCTGTCGGGCAACAGCGCCGCCTGGTTCGTCGGCTACACCCCCGACGTGGTGGCCTGCGTCTGGGTCGGGTACGACCAGGTGGACCCGGAGCACTACCTGCCGCCGGACGTGAACGGCTCCACCTACCCGACGATGCTCTGGCGCCAGGTGGTGGGCACGGCGCTGGCCGGGCGGCCCGTCCTGGACTTCCCCGGCCCTGACGGCGGCCCGGCACAGGTCGTGGAAACGCCCGCCCCCGCCGAGCCGGCCGAGCCGGAGCCGCAGGAGCCGGCCAGGCCGGTCCTGCCGCAGATCACCGGCCTTGCCGCCTCGCCGGGACCGCAGCCCGGCTCCGTCAACCTGACGTGGAAGGCTGAGGGCGGCGACGTCCCCGCCGAGAACCTCCGGTTCCTGATCCTCCGCGGAACCGAAGCCGGCGTGCCGGCCGACGAGGCCCACACGCTCGCCGAGGTGGCCGCCTCCCCCTACCTGGACGTGCTGACCCAGGCCGGCACCTACTACTACCGGGTAGTGGCCGTGGACGCGGCGACCGGGACGCTCGGCGAGCCGTCGGCGCCCCTGGAGGTCACGGTGGAACTGGAGGACACCGGCGGCGGCAGGCCCGGCGACGGCCAGAATCCCGGCGATGGCGGGAAGCCCGGGGATGAGGAGCCCGGAGACGGTGAACCCGGGAACGGCGGGCCCGGCGACGCCGAGCCGGGGGATGGCGAACCGGGCGGCGACGAACCGGGCGACGGGGAACCCGGCAACGGACCGGGGGATGGTGAACCCGGCGGCGACTGGCTGGACGATGGTGAGCCGGGCGACGGCGAACCCGGGGATAGCAGCAACCAGGGAAGCGATGGGGCCGGCAACGGGTCACCAGCTTAACCGGGTGCCAGGGCGGGAGGGCCGCAAGAAACGGGCCGGCGCCCTGACCACGCAGGCAGCACAAAACCGAAGGGCTATCCCGGCAGACTGCCGGGATAGCCCCTTTCCGTGAGGATCCCCCACCGCTCGGTACCCTTACAGCAGGCCAACCCAGTTCCAGTAGGTGGCGGCGAAGAGCAGGATCAAGATGTAGCCGACGATCGTCAGCGGAATGCCGGTCCGCATGAGATCCTTCGCCGTGAAGGTGCCGGTGCCGTAGGCCAGCATGTTCTGCGGCGCGTTCACCGGCAGGATGAAGCCGAAGCTCACCACGAACTGCTGGATGAGCACCATCGCCAGCGCCGGCACGTCGGGCCGGTTGATGGAGGTCACCACGGCGATGACCACGGGGATCAACGTCGAGGCAAGGCTGGTGGCGCTGGCGAAGCCGAAGTGGATGACGATGTTGAAGAGCGAGAGCAGGGCGATCATCGCCAGGACCGGCATCGCCTTGAGCCCGGTGGCGGCGACGAAGGCGTCGGCCAGCCAGGAGGCGGCGTTGGTCTTCAGCAGCGTGGTGCCCAGCGAGATGCCCACGCAGAACATGATGATGGTGCCCCAGGGCACGAGCTCCTCCGCCTGCTTCCAGTTCATCACGCCGATGCCTGGGGTGAGCATGATCGCGACCGCCGCCAGCGTGGTGGTCGTGGTGTCCAGCGAGTGCAGGATGCCCTCGGTCGCCCAGAGGAAGAGCAGTGCGGCGGCAATGACGATCAGCCGCTTCTCCGCCGGGGTGACGGGGCCCATCGTCTTCAGCTGCTCCCGGATCATCTCCTGCCCGTTGGGGATCTCCTCCACCTCGGGCGGCAGGACCTTGAGCAGGATGAAGTAGAGGATCACGGTCATGATCAGGGCCCAGGGACCGGCGTAGAGCAGCCACTCGGCCCAGGTGACGGTGTAGCCGAAGGTCTCCTCGATGAAGCCGATGGCCACCATGTTCTGGGCAGCGGCGGTCTTCACGCCGATGTTCCAGATGGAGGCGACCTGCGTCGTAGCAATCATCAGCAGCGCGGCAAACCGCGAGGTCTTCTCCATGCCGAACGCGGCCACCATGCCCAGCATGATCGGGACGATGGCGCCCACGCGGGCGGTCGTCGACGGGACGAAGAAGGCCAGCACGATGCCGACCAGCAGCGAGCCGATGAGTACTGCCTTGGTGCGGGAGCCCACCTTCGACAGGATGAGCAGTGCGATGCGCTTATCGAGGCGCGTCACCTGCATCGCCACCGACAGGAAGAGGGCTCCGGCCACCAGGATGCCCGCCGAGTTGCTGAAGCCGCCCAGGGCCCAGCTCAGGGCGTTCTTGGTGCCCAGCAGCTTGCCGGGTGCGTCAGGATTGGGTGCCAGGCCGCAGAGCAGCGAGATGAGGCCGATGATCAACGCCGCGCTCACCGGGTATGACACCGCCTCGGTCACCCAGAGGATGACGGCGAACGCGAGGATACCCAGGGCGCGCTGTCCGACGACCGGCAGGGATGCGGGAGTGGGCAGGAGCAGGATGATGATCATGGCCAGGGTAGCGATGATGAGCCAGAGGATCCTGCGTTCCAGGCCCGGTTTCGCCGGCTGTGCCTTTGCGGTCTGGGAAGCCGCCATAGATCGTGACCTCCAATCCTTGAAGATTTGCCCCCACTGCCGTACATTTTGGACCTGGTCCCGCCGGCGACCTATTTTCGCACCATTCCCCGCGCTAATCCCATAGGGGTCTTTTTCCTCATTCATCTCGCACAATAGCCCGGTCAGCGCCGGGTTTCAACAAGCCGGACAGCAACGAGGCCGGGCCCGCATCAGGCAAGCCCGGCCTGTTTCACTTCCCGGTCCGCTTCACGCCCCTGCCCGGCTCACTCCGCCCGTTTGCGGTAGCGCAGCTCGGGCCGGCCAACGGACCCGTACAGCGGCTCGACGTCGATCTCCCCGGTGGTCGCGAGGTACCGCAGGTAGCGGTGTGCGGTGGAGCGGCTCACCCCGGCGGCCCGGGCCACCTCTTCGCTGGTGAGTCCTTGCGGGCTCCCGTCGAAGACCTGGAGGATGCGGTGCAGCGTCACCGAGTCGACGCCCTTCGGCAGCTCCAGTTCGCCCGGCCCGGCCTGGGCACGGCCCAGCAGCCGGTCGATCTCCGCCTGGCTCACCTCTTCCTGGCCCTCGCGCTCCAGCTCGGCCAGCCGGCGCTGATACGCCTTCAGCGACTCGATGAGCCGGTCCACCCGGAACGGCTTCAGCAGGTAGTCGACAGCGCCCGCCCGCAGCGCCTCCCGCACCGTGTCGGGCTCCCGGGCGGCCGAGATGACGATGACATCCGTGCCCAGCCCGGCTGCGCGGATCCGGCGCAGCACCTCGAGCCCGGGCACATCCGGCAGGTAGATATCCAGCACCACCAGCTTGGGCCGGTCCTCCAGCACCCGCTCGATCGCCTCCCGGCCGGTGTAGGCGACTCCGATGACCGCAAAGCCCGGCACCCGCTCCACCACCCGCCGGTGGACCGTGGCGACGGTGCGGTCGTCCTCCACGACCAAGACGGAGATCACGGTTCCACCTCCATCGGTATCGTCACGCAGAAGCGGCTGGGCCCCTGCTCGACGGTGATCTGCCCCCCGGCCTGCCTGACCAGCAGGTTCACCAGCGCCAGGCCGAAGCCCCTGCGGCCGCCCCGGCGCGTCGAGTATCCATCTTGGAAGATCAGGCTGCGCAGTTCAGGCGACACGCCGGGACCGCCGTCGGTCACGCAGATGACCGCGGCGGGGCCCGTGTCGTTCAGGTAGAGCCGCACCCAGCGGTCCGGCTCCGGCAGGTCGGCCACCGCTTCGATGGCGTTGTCCAGCAGGTTGCCCAGCACCGTCACCAGCATCTCCACGCCGAGCTCGGCCCGGCCACGCTCCAGCCGGCTCGCCGGGTCCAGCTCCAGCCGCACGTGCAGCTCGGCCGCCCGGTGGTACTTGCCGAGGATGATCGCCTGGATCATCGGCTCGGAGATGGTGCGCACGAGCTGGTCCAGCAGGTCCTGCTCCTGCCCCTGCACGCGCATGATCAGCTCCAGCGCCTCGTCCAGGGCGCCCAACTCGATCAGCCCGGCGACGGCGTGCAGCCGGTTGCGGAACTCGTGCGCCTGGGCCCGCAGGGCGTCGCTGTAGCGGCGGACGGCGTTCAGCTCGCCGGCCAGCTGCTGCAGCTCCGTCCGGTCGCGGAAGGAGGCGACGGCCCCCATCGGCTGTCCGCGGTAGCGCAGCGGCATCTGGTTGACCACGACCACCCGGTCGTTCACGATCATCTCCTGGTCGAAGACCCCCTCGCCACTGGCGAGGATCTCCGTCAGCCGGGAGGAAGGCAGCACCTCGGCCATCGGCCGGCCCACCGCGTCGGGCGGCAGCCCGAGGATCGCCGAGGCCTCGTCGTTGACCACCGTCAGACGCCCCTCGCCGTCGACGGCCACGATCCCCTCCCGCACCGCCTGCAGAATCGCGGTGCGGGACTCCAGCAGCCCCGCGATCTCCCGCGGCTCCAGGCCGAACATCTGCGACTTGGTGTGGCGGGCCAGCAGCACGGCGCCCACGACGCCGATCGCCAGGCCCACCGCCGCCGCCCACGCCACCCGCTGGACGACGCTCCGGATCCACAGGTCGACGGCCTCCACCTGGAAGCCTACCGACACCATGCCCACGATCTGCCCGCCCGGGCGGAACACCGGCGCCACGCCCGCCAGGGCCGGCGTGCGCCCCTCACGGACGCGCGTGTAGAAGGCCCGGCCCTCCATGAGGGCGGGCCCGTAGTCCAGGCCCACGGTGGCCTTGCCCAGCTCCGAGGGGTCGCTGGCCGCGTAGCGGCGGCCGGCCCGGTCCATCACAATGACGAAATCCGCCCCCGTGGACCTGCGGATTCGATCCGCCAGGGGGGCGATCACCGCCACCGGATCCTCGCTGTCGAACCCCTGCTGCAGATCCGGGCTCACGGCAAAGGTCCTGGCGATGTCGCGCGCCCGGATGCCGATCTCCTGCTCCAGGGTGTCGGCGACGAGGACCATCACCGGAATCGCCGTGGCGGCCAGCACCACCAGGACCAGCAGTGCCGCCAGGAAGATGTTCTGGGTCTGTAGGGATCCGCGCCAGAAGGCGGTCCTGGCCGCCGCCATCCGGCCCCTCAGTGCCGCAGCGCGCAGGCCCGTCATTGCAGCACCCCGGCCTCCTTCAGGAAGCGGGCCGCACCGGGGTGCGGTTCGATGACGCCGGTCTGACCCCGCATCGCCTCATTCAGGCGGAGCTCCGCCACGGGGTGCGAGGACGTGAGCGCACACGGGTCGCGGTAGAGGATCTCCATCAGCCGGTAGACCAGGTCGTCCGGCAGGTCCGCCCGGACCACCAGGACGTTGGCGACCGAGACGGTCGGCACATCCTCCTCCTGGTTGGGGTACGTGCCCGCCGGGATGGTGAACGGCTCGTACCAGGGGAAGCGCCGGATGACCGCCGGGGCGTCGATCGGCAGCAGCTTCACCTTCCCCGACTCGAGCATGCGCACGACCGAGGGCGTGAGCAGACCGCCGGGGATCATGGCGCCGTCCGCCGTGCCCGCGATGAGCGCGTCGGCGGACTCGTTGTAGTCGTAGTAGTACAGCCGCGTGTCGCTCAGGTTAACGTCGTAGATCGAGAGGATCTCCGCCGAGTTGATCTCCGCCGCGCTCTCCCGGGGACCGGGGATGTAGCGCTTCCCGGACAGGTCGGAGGGAGACTCGATCCCCGCGTTCTTCCGTGCCACCAGGTGCATCACGTTGGGGTACAGGTAGGTCATGCCGCGCAGAACACGCTTGGTCTCGGCGCCGGTCTCAGGGTCGACGAGCGCATTGTAGAGCACACCCGCCTGGACGAAGGCCAGTTCGGCTTTCCCCTCCGACAGGAGGCGAAGGTTCTCGGGGCCGCCCCCGGTGACCAGCACCTCGGGCTCCAACTCGGGCAGTTCCCTTGCGAAGAGCTCGGCCATGCCCTTTCCGACAGGGTAGTAGACCCCGGCGGTCGTCGCCGTGGCGATGCGCAGCTTCCCTTCCTCCAAGGGATTTGGCGGGGGCGTCTGCCTCTCCGCGCCACACCCGGCGAGGGCGGCAGACAGCAGCAGGACGAACGATGATACCAGGCATGCGAGCCGTCTCCGTCGCACGGTGGGCCCCCCTTTCCAAGTCCCACTAGCCAAGACTTCGTCCTTTGAAAGGTACATCCCTTCTTAATTCCATGCAATTCCCCGGTCATGCCTCGCCGGACTCCGCAAGGCACCCGGGGCAGCGCACGGCCTGGAGCGGGCGCGCGAAAGGGACCACCGCGATGGGTGCGGTGGTCCCCTACTCCTCTGTCCAGTCGTCCAGCATCGCCCTGACCGAGCGCGACATCTCCCGGCTGAAGTCCGAGTCCCACTTCCGCCGCCGAAAAGCGTCGATCCAGCGGTCCAGGTCGGCCCCGGCCACGTCGTTGCGTTCCGCGATCATCGCGGCCATGTCCCGCGGCTGGTACCGGTTCTCGTGCACGATGTCCGCCACCCGGAAACGGGGCGGCTTCCGGCGCTGCTTCTGCTGCTCGGTCGGGTAGCCGAAGCAGAGCAGGATCACGGGCGCCACGTACTTCGGCAGCCCCAGGAGCTCCTTGTGGATCTCGTAGTTCTCCAGGATGTCGCCGATGTAGCACGAACCCAGGCCCAGCGACTCCGCCGCCACCACCGCGTTCTGCGCCGCAATCAGCGCGTCGCAGCAGGCCAGTACGAAGTCGCCGTACGACGGCCGGCGCGTCGCCGGGTCCGAAGCCGCAAACAGGGCGTACCAGCGGCTGTAGTCGGCGCAGAAGACCAGCACCATCGGCGCCGTGGCGATGAAGGGCTGGTTGTCGCACGTCCGCGCCAGCGTCGCCTTCAGAGCGGGGTCCGTCACCTCGATGATGGTGTAGAGCGCCATGTTCCCGGCGGAAGGGGCCTGGAGCGCCGCCTCCAGGACGGCCTGCCGCACCTCGGGCTCGATGGACCGGTCGGTGTAGGCGCGCACCGACTTGCGGCTGTGGAGGGACTGCAGGATCGGGTTCACGTCTTCTCCCCCCATATGCACAGAGCGCGGTGCCCGGCACCGCGCCAGGTGCGGCCCGCCCTGCGGGCCGCGGTTTTCGGTTTCCCTGGAGGTGGGTGTGGGATTCGAACCCACGGATAACGGTTTTGCAGACCGCCGCGTTACCTCTTCGCCAACCCACCGGTTCTGGTGCGAGAGCCGGGATTCGAACCCGGGACCTCTCGGTTATCAGCCGAGTGCTCTGGCCTGCTGAGCTACCCTCGCGCGTCGGCCCCGCCTGCGATGCGGGGCCTTTGCCACATCCGCGGATACATATCGTACCGGATGTCCGATCAAATTGCAACCCCGTAATTTTAGCCAACCATAACTTTCGACAGCCTCATGCCATCGTCTGCTGGGCACTGGGGCGCGGCCGCAGCGACATCGACACGCCGGCGTAGAGCAGCAGGATGCCCGCCGTCTGGGTGAAGGCGAAGATCTGCGAGAACTCCAGCAGCCCCGCCGAGGCCCCGCCGCTGGCGAACATGAACACGCCGGCGGCGATGAGCAGCGCGAACGCGGCGCGGGTGCGGATGAACGAGACGATGGCCGTCACCAGGATGAGCACGGAACCGCCGATGTTCTGCAGCAGGAAGGGCAGCTTGATCGCGGCCGTCGGCGCCGAGCGGAAGGCCTCGCTGGCCACTACCGCGGGACCGGTGCCCGCCGTGAGCAGCGTCGCCGCGATGACCCAGACGCTGGTCGCAGCCGCAGCTGCCAGGGCGACGTGACCGAACCGCTGAGACGTAAGGTAGGCACTGCCGACACTGAGGAACGCCACGCAGCCGCTGGCCGTGGACCAGTAGAGCCACCAGAGCAGCGCCGGCACCTGGCCGGTGAGCTCATAGAACAGCTCCGGCAGCGCAGCCAGCGCGATGAAGATCAGGCCGACCCCGTACCAGAGCGAGTGCGGCCGCGACCGCCTGCGGTAGTGCACGAGCAGCCGCCCGCCCAGGGCCAGGGACAGCACGACCAGGACCGAGTTGGCAACGGTCATCATCTGTCCGACTCACCTCTCCCCACAGCTGTTTTTTCTGATCCTTATGGTTTGCATGTTAGCTTGCCGCGAGAGAGGTGTCAAACCGGCCATCCCGGTATTTCGCCCGGGCGTGCCCGCCCCCGACACTAGGGCCCTCGCCCGATGCCTCGGCGCAGGTGTGAGGCGTCCGACCGGCCGCCCGGCGACCCGTTCGGTCCCTGATCCGGCGGCCGGTGCGGGAAGAACGTGGCCCCCGCCCGGTGCGGGCGGGGGCCACGGCAGCGTTCTCAGTCCGCCTTGTTGATGCGGGTGGGCCCCTTGTCCTCGATCCCGAAGTACTGGGCGAAGACGGCCCGGGCCGCCGGGGCCACCCACGAGCCGTGGGCGCCGCCCTCCACGAAGACCGCCACCGCGATCTGCGGGTCGTCGATGGGGGCGAAGGCGACCGTGATGGCGTCGGCATACGACTTGCCCGTCTCAGCCGATCCGGTCTTGGCGGCCACCGGGATCGGGAAGTCCTGGAACACCCAGTAGGCGGTGCCCAGCGGGTGCGAGGCGCCCTTGCGCATGCCCTCGAAGACCTGGTCCCAGGCCACGTCGGGGGCCTCCACAACCCCCGCAACCACCGGCTCGTGCTGCCGGATCACCGTGCCGGTGCTGCTGCGCACCTCCTGCACCAGATACGGCTCGTAACGCACGCCCCGGTTGGCGATGGTGGAGGCGTACACGGCCAGCTGCAGCGGCGTGACCAGCACGTCGCCCTGGCCGATGGCCACCGAGTAAACGTGGCCGGGCTGCCACCGGTCGCCGTAAGACGCCTGGGTGGGCAGAATGCCGGGGTCCTCGAACGGCAGGTCGATGCCGGTCTTCTGGCCGAAGCCGAACTGGGTGAGGTACTCGGCGAGCCCGTCGACGCCCAGCCGGTGGCCGATCTCGTAGAAATACGGGTTGCACGACTGCGCCAGCGCCATGTCCAGGGCCAGGTACCCCTGGTCCACCGGGTACCAGTTCTTCCGGGTGGGGTCCCGGAAGTACGTTGTGTTGCAGTGCACCGTCTCGTACGGCCCGATCACGCCGGTCGAGACGCCGGCGAGGCCGACGCCCATCTTGTACGTGGAGCCCGGGGCGAAGCCCTGGATCGACCAGTTGATGAGCGGCGAGCCGGGGATGTTCACGTTCTCGTTGTACTCCTGCTCGGAGAGCCCCACCGTCATCGCCTTGATGAACAGGTTCGGGTCGTAGCTGGGCGTCTGGGCCATGGCCAGCACCGCCCCGGTCTTCACGTCCAAGGCCACCAGCGACGCCCGAATCGGCTGGGCCTCCGGGTCGTTCTGGGCCACGATCCACTTCAGGTTGCTGACCAGGGCCTCCTCGGCCGCCCTCTGCAGGTCGAGGTCGAGGGTCAGGGTCAGGTCGTGCCCCGCCGTGGACTCGACCTCCTCCACCGTGCCCAGCGGCCGCCCCGCCGGGTCGACCGCCTTCTTCCGCATGCCGGGCTTGCCCTGAAGCAGCGACTCGTAGGCCAGCTCGATGCCGTCCTTGCCGACGATCGAGTCCGGGTGATAGCCCCGGAACGACTCGCTCTCCAGCTGCTCCTCGGAGATCGGCTGCACGTACCCGATCACGTTGCCGGCGACCTTGCCGTTGGGGTACCGGCGCACCGACTGGGTAATGATGGTCACCCCGGGGAACTCGGCCTGCCGCTCGATGAACTTGGCGACGGTCTCCTGCGAGAGCCCGGACTTGATCACCAGGTCCTCGGCCTGACGGCCCCACTTCTGGTGAAGCCTCACCCGCTCCGTCACGTACTCGCTGATCTCCTCGGCGAGGGCGGCGTCGCCCTCCGCCAGAAGCCGGCTCAACTCGGGCAGGATCGCGGCCACATGCTCGGGGTCCTGATCATACAATAAGGCGGCATAGACCGGCTCGCTGGTCGCCAGCGGCCGGCCCTTGCTGTCGTAGATTGCCCCTCTCGGCGAAAAAACGGGGATCTCCACGTAGGTCTGGGCGACAGCCCGGCTCATCCAGGCCGCCGCCTCGACGACAGTCAGACGGTAGAGGCGGGCGCCCATCACACCGATCGAGAGAACCATGGCTCCCAGCAGGATGAGCACACGCTTCTGCTCGCTGCGCATCTCAACCGCCCCCCTGTTGGACTAGGGCAGCCACCCCCAGGGATCCACCGGCTCGCCCCAGACGAGCACGGTGAAGTGGAGGTGCGGCCCCGTGGAATTGCCCGTGTTTCCGGAATACCCGATGATGTCGCCCGTGTCCACCCACTCGCCGGGGGAGACGGCGACCTCGCTCAGGTGCGCGTACATCGTCATGATCCCGTCGCCGTGATCCACCTTGACGGCATAGCCGTATCCACCCAGCCAGCCGGCGGTGGTGACGGTGCCGGACGCCACGGCGGCCACCGGCGTGCCGGTGGGCGCGTTGATGTCGATCCCGTCGTGCAGGTGCCACACACCGGTCACGGGATGGGTCCGCCAGCCGAACCAGTCGGTGACCATGTCGTAGACGGGCCAGATGGCGAAGGTGCCCGTCGCCGCGGGCGTGCGCGAGCCGCCGCTGCGGCTGGCCACCATGGTGCGGCGGGAGGGCGGCGTGCCTCCGGGGACGAAGAGGATGTCGCCCGGCTGCAGGGCATCGGCGTTCACGTCCGGGTTGGCCGCGACGATCGCGTCAAAGTCCGCGTCGAACGCGTCGGCCACGCCCCACATGGTATCGCCCTCTACAACAGTGTAGACCAGGGCATCCATCGCGGGAATGAGCAATTCCTGGCCGATCTGCAGGATATCATCCGCGTACATGTCGTTGACGTAAAGCAGGGTCTCCGTCGAGAGGCCGTACCGCTGGGCGATCGCCTCGATGGTGTCGCCCTCGACCACCGTGTACGTGGTCACCTTCGGTGCGGGCTGCTCCTCGTCCGGTTCGGGTTCAGACTCGCCCTTCGCGGCCGGAGCCAGTTTCTGTGTGACGACGGCCTCGGCGCCCACCGGCAGGATGGGCCCATAGAACATATCCGGGGTATATTCCGCCGCAGCGCTGTCCTCAGACCCGGCCTGCTCCGGTGTGGCGGCAGGCAGGGCCTGCGGCCGGACGGCGACTCCAACGCCGCTGACCACCAGCGCGGCCAGGGCGGTAGCGAATACACGACGACGTACTACAGACGTGGGGAGGTGCAAGAAAAGCCCTCCTTAACAGGTCATCTCACGGAAACACGTTTTACATTATATCGGTTGTTGGGACCACGCGGTATGGTCTTTGTACCCCATCTGCATCCTATTTCCGGTGAATCGGCTGCAGATCGGGCCCGACCAGCACGGTCCCGACCTCCTCGACGGGGACGCGGCCCGCCGACGCCTCGGTGAGTTCCGCCGTGATGCGGGCCCGGCTGCTCTCGGGCACCCGGAAGTCGAGCACGACCTCCTGGCCGAACTCGGTGTTCAGGGTGAGCGCACCGTGCTGCTGCAGCAAGTACTGCACCTTTCCCAGCAGCGCGTAGTCGACCCGGATCCGCAGGTCGACGGCCGTCAGCGCCTCGGCCACGCCCGCGGCCTCAACGCCCGCGGCGGCCGCCTGGCTGTACGCGCGCACAAGCCCGCCGGCGCCCAGAAGGATGCCGCCGAAGTAGCGGGTGACGACGATCGCCGTGTCCGACAGCCCCTGCTTCTCCAGCACCTCGAAGATCGGGCGCCCGGCCGTTCCGCTGGGCTCGCCGTCGTCCGACATGCGCTGCACGTTGCCCGCCGTGAAGGCGAAGCAGTTGTGCGTCGCGTCGGCGTGGGCGGCGCGGATCTCGTTGATAAAGGCCCATGCCGCCTCCTCAGAGGCGACCGGGGCCACATGGGCGATGAAGCGCGACTTGCGGATGACGATCTCGGCCCGGGCGCGGCCGGCCACCGTTCGGTACGACACCCCTTCACCCCTCACGACGAGACTGGACACGGTACAATTCTAGGAGTGTCCCCCGCACACCTGCCTCAGACTAAAGAAGCAATGGGAACACCTGCGGAGGGATGGCGCTTGCCGGAATCACACGAGGGAATCGACCTGCTCCGCGGCGGCGACCTGCTCAGGCAGGCGGCCGAATCGTACGGCCATGAGCTCACGCCCGAGGCTTGCTGGTGGCTGGGCGTCGGGCTCGCCGCCGCGACGCTTGCGGAACTGGATGGGAAGGAGTACGCGGCCAGGCGCATCCAGCAGCTGCTCGGGCGGCTGGACCCGGCAGGCGCCGGCGAGGACTGGTTCGAGCAGTTCCACAACGAACTGGCGGCGCTGGACGCCGAGGGGCTCCTCTGGCCGCTGTACGAGCGGGACAGCCGGGGGCGAATGGTCCGCACCGACGTGGAGATCGCCCCGGCCTTCGACGCCGACGCCGGCTTCGTCCTGGCGCTGGCCCACCTGGCCGTCGCCCGGGCGGTGAACCAGGATCAGCAGGAAGCGATTCCCGACCTGGCGGAGGTTATCGCTGAGCTGGTCGAGGGCGCCCCGGCGGCGGAACACCTGCCGCACGTGCGGGCGGCGCTGGGGGTGGATGCGGAGTAGGACGAGACCCACGTCCGTCCTGACCGGTCGCTGCGCAAGGCGGGGCACGCGGACGCCGTGACGGAACGCGCCGTCACGGCTCGTTCGTACTCGCACCGGGCCATCCGCTGGTCTGCGCCGGAGCAGCCCCGACCGGAGGCCCGCCGGGGCTGCGTGCGTGCGCCACACACAGAAGCCGTGACGGCGTGCACCCGTCACGGCTCAGCCATGTTTCACCGCATACATGCGCTCGTCGGCCCGGTCCAGGAGTTGCTGCCACTCTGACTGCGGCGCCGTGTCCACGCCGATGTCCAGGATGAGCTTGGGCTGGTCCTCGCCCTGCCGGGCGTTCCACTCGGCGACCCGCTGCTGCAGCCGGGCGGCGATCATCTCGGCCTCGCTCCGGCTCGTGTTGGCGAGCACCACCAGGAACTCGTCGCCGCCGAACCGCACCACCAGGTCGCCCGAGCGCACGCTGCTGGAGATGAGCCGTGCGCACTGCTGCAGGACCCGGTCGCCGGTCAGGTGGCCCCAGCGGTCGTTGATCTGTTTGAACTTGCGGCAGTCGATGAGGAGCACCGACACCTCGCGCGCCTCCCGGATCGCGTGTTGCGACCACTCGTTGAGGTAGTGCCGGTTGTACACACCCGTGAGCGCGTCCCGGCGGGCCAGCCGCTCCTCCAGCTTGGCCCGGGAGATGGCGTCGGAGACGTGCGCCGCCATCAGTTCCAGCAGGTTCAGGTCGCTGATCGAGTACTGGTTCACGCCCTTCCGGTCCACCCGAAGCACACCGTACAGCCGGCCGTCGGCGATCAGCGGGACGACCAGGATCGACTCGTCCTCCAGCGGCGTGCCGGGGACCTGCACGGCGCGGGGATCCCGGGCCGCGTCGTTGCTGAGGATGGACTGGCCGTGCTTGGCCACCCACCCCGACAGCCCCACGCCGACCTCGATGGTGGTGTTCATGATGGCCTCCCGCTCCTCGGGCGGCAGGGGCGGTTCGCTGTACACGTAGTGCGGGCGGAGCAGCTGGGATTCTTCATCCAGCAGCAAAACCACGCCCGTGCGGCTGCCCGTCGCGCGCACGATGTGCCGCACGGCGGCCTGCACGACGTCCTCCACGCCGTGCGCCTTCAGCACCGGCAGCAGCTCCATCAGCCGCCGGAGGTGGTCGGTCTGGGTGGCCTGCTCCCGGAAGCGCAGGTAGATGGCCCGGATGACGGCGATGACGCCCGTGAGCCCGGAAACCAGGAAGAGCAGGCTGACGGCGCCGGCCCCCAGGGTCCAGGCGCCAAGCAGGGCCGCGATCATGAGCCAGACGTGGATCACCAGGTACCACTTGCGGAACCGGCCCGCCACCACGGCGGAGAGCAGCAGCAGCAGAAGCGGCCCGAAGGGCGAGTTCACGTCGGTCCAGTAGAGCAGGATCGCCAGCGAGTCCAGCACGAGGAAGGCCCACGGCAGCCACCGCACCGTGGTGTACACCCGCCAGAACGCCGTGAAGGTGAGCGCGAAGCCAACGACGACCCCGAACACCGGGCCCCACCACGCCGGCGACCACATCGGCGGGCGGTGGGTGAGCACCCATCCGATGAAGGCGATGGCGACGGAGAACGCGGACAACACAGCCATGATGACGCGCCCGGTCCAGTGCAACGCGGTCACCGCGTCCACTTCACTCTGCTGCCTGCGCCCCATGCCTCCACCCCCTCGGATCGCGCACCAGTGGTTTCGCGCGCAATTCGCCGCCCCGTGCTGTTTTTCCTGCTCCTCCCCCGGGCGTACAGGCAGGAGGATACGTACGCAAAAGCCCGGCCCCCGACAGGGCCGGGCCGAGGAAGAATCCGGTCTCTCACCGGGGATCACACGAAACAGGCGAAGGACCCCAACACAGTGTGCCGGAAGAAGGTCAGCTCTCCCCGTCCGGATCAGACGAACCGGGTCTGGGGCTGAACGGGCCGGGCGGGATGTCTTCCTTGAGCAGGGGAACGACCTTGCCGGACCGCCCGCCCCGGTGATTCGGCCGGGGGGCACGCATCCGCCCGCTCACGAGCTGTTCCAGGCGGTGCACCCGGTAAATGAGGTAGAGTACCGCGAAGAACTGTAGCAGGACCAACAGCCGCAGCGTCTCCACAGCTCATGCCTCCCCGCGCCAGATATGCTCAAGCCGTTTCCACCTATTCAATGAGACGTTCCAGGGCCCGGTTTCGTTCGCCCGCCTTCGGGCGGCGTGCCCGCGGGCCGCGCCATGGCGCCCACCAGGCACCGGGTGCACTGGCCCGAGCAGCCCTGCGGCACCGCCAGCACCTGACCGCAGCGCACGCAGCGCATCTCTCCGGGACCGTTCGGATAACCGCAGCGGGGGCACGTTCCCGCAGGATCGCAGGAGGCCGCGGCCATGGTCATCACTCCCTTCGCTACCAGAAGAAGATCCGGTGGAAGAGCCCGCCGAGCAAGATGGCCAGCACGATGTCCGCCAGCCAGATGATGGCGCCCTGCCTCCTCCCCCGCTCCTTCAGGATGATCATGATCGACGCGATGCACGGGGTGAACAGCGTGATCGTCAGCACGGCCACCAGCGTCTGATGGTGGTTGAGCGCCAGGTCGAACAGGCCCGCGGCGCCGAAGTCCCGGCGCACGAAGCCCATGATGAACGCCTGCGCCGCCTGGCGCGGCAGCCCGAGCCACCCCTCCGTGATCGGAGCCAGGCCGTTGGCCAGGGCGGCCAGGACGCCGGTCTGGTCCATGACGGAGATGAGCAGCGATCCGATGACGAAGAAGATCCAGGCCTCCGCGACGAAGCTCTTGGTCTTGAGGTACGTCTTCTGCAGCACGTTCTTGATCCGGGGCAGCCGGAGCGGCGGCAGGTCGATGAGCAGGTCGGACGACTCGCCGGGCAGGATGCGGTTCAGCACGACCCCGGCCACGCCGTACACCAGCAGCAGCACCCCGATGAACGTGAACAGGTACGCCGGGCCCAGCGGCACCAGCATGACGGTGATCACGGCGAGCTGGGCCGAGCAGGGGATGGCCAGGGAGAGCAGGAAGGTGGCAATGGTCCGCTCCCGCTGGGTGCCCATGAGCCGCGTGGTCACCGTCGCCATGGTGACGCACCCGAAGCCGAGGATGGTCGGGATGATCGCCCGGCCGTTCAGCCCCACCATGTTCATCAGCCGGTCGACCAGCACGGCCACGCGCGGCAGGTAGCCCGAGTCCTCGGCCAGCGCGAGGAACAGGTAAAACCCGAGCACCAGCGGCAGCAGCAGGCCCACCAGGTAGGCGACGGTCATGGTCAGCAGGCCGAACTCGCCCACCAGGACCTGCCCCAGGAACGACTCAACCGGGATGAGCCTGCCCACCAGGTCGGTCATCCAGGGCACGTAGTACTCGCCCATCCAGATCCCTTCGGTGATGCCCACCACGTCCTGCGCCACCCAGACGCCGAGCACCTGGTACATGGCCAGGAGGAAGGCGGCCAGCAGCACCAGCCCCCCCAGCGGGTGGAGCGCCAGGCGCCCGAGGCGGGTCGAGAAGCTGGCCCCGGCGACGGTCTCCGAAATCACCCGCTCGGCGATCTCGTCGGCCCGGCGGCGGCGGGCCCGGTAGATCTCCTCCCGCAGGCCGGGCCCCTCCCGGCCGATGCGGGCGCAAGTCCCCGGGTCGTCCTCCAGCCAGAGTACGCCGGCGGCCGGCGGCAGGTCGCCGGGCAGCCGGCCCGCCACCTCCGGCGTGGGCCGGCCGCGCCGCGCCCGCCCGATCGCCGCCCTGAGCTCGGCAATACCCTCGCCCCGGACGGCGACCGTGGGAATGACCTCGACGCCCAGTTCCTCCGAGAGCTTTGCCACGTCAATCTGCAGCCCGTTCGCCCGGGCCTCGTCCATCAGGTTGAGGGCCACGACCATCGGAAAGCCCATGTCGATGAGCTGCAGCGTCAGGAACAGGTCGCGGCTGAGGTGGGCGGCATCGACGACGTTTACGACGATATCCGCCTCGAGAATCATATCCCGGGCGACGCGCTCCTCCTCGTTGAAAGCGGAGACGCCGTAGACGCCCGGGGTGTCGAAGATGCCCATATCGCCCATCCGGCCCGAAGAGATGTCGACGGTGGTCCCGGGATAGTTGGAGACTTCAACGTAAATGCCCGTCAGGGCGTGGAAGACAGCGGATTTCCCGACATTGGGGTTGCCGACCAGCACGACCTTTGCGGCCTGACTGGGCAGGTCAACGCTGGCGGTCGTGCTGTGGCAGTGTGCCTGGGGCATCACCTATACCTCCACCAACTCGACTGTGATGCGGTGCGCGAGGCTGCGGCCCAGCGCCATCTCCTGCTTGCCCTTCCGCACCACCACGGGACCTCCGGGAAGTACGGCCTGGCAAGCCGCCAGGCTGCCCTCGGCGATGCCGAACCGGATGGCAGCCAGCCGGGCGGCCGGGTCGTCAATACTGCGAATGAGGAACGTCTGACCGGGCTTCGTCTGGTCCAGCGTCATGTCGCGCCCCTCCGCTAATGAGAATCGTTATCGATCGTCGCTTACATTGTGACAGGTTTAAGCCTCTAGATTCAAGACCCCAAGAGGAGCATTCTTGGATAGGCTCATAGGATGATCACACTAGAACACGAGGGGAGATTCTACCTACCCGCATGCACAGAAAGGACTGCTTTCTCGGGCCGTTAGGCCCACCCGGATGGGCAGCGTCTAGACGACAATAGTACTTTTGTGCCCTCCCGCACTTTTCATTCATTCGACTACAATGAAAAGACCAGTTGCCGGCAGGGGGGGAGACATGTGCCGTACGAGGACGCGCTCACGCTGCCGCTCGTTGCGCTGGGCGTGGGCTTTCACATGGCGGTCAGCTGGGCCCTGCTCTGGCGCTACTACCAGGCCCAGGAGCGCTCGCTCCTCATCTGGGGCCTGGGCTGGCTGGTGATGACCGTCCACGTGGTCGGCATGTTCCTGACGGTCGCCGGCATGCAGGGCGCCCCGCTCCTCCGGGACGTGGCGTTCGCCGCGGCGGCGCTGGCCTTCCTGGGCGGCCAGGTGGAGCGTAGCGGGCGCAGGTCGGGCAGCATGCGCTCCCTGGCCCTGGTGTGCATGCTGTGCCTCTCCGCGGCCTTTGCGCTGGGCGTCGTCCAGGGCGATCCCGTCAGGGTCACGGCCACCGCCGTGGTGGTGATCGCGCTGGGCGCCTCCGCGTGGCTGGCCTGTCCGGTCACCCCCGAGGAGCGGCACAGCCTCCCGCAGTGGCTCCTGTTCTCCGGTTTCTGCACCGGCGCCCTGCGGGCCTTCATCGCCGGGCTGCCCGCGCCCACCACGGCCTTCGAGATCGGGACCCATGCTCTCTTCTCCCTCCTCTTCTCCGCGGCCGTCACGTGGCAGTCGTGGGAGCACGAGCGCGCCGTCCGCCTCTTCTCCCGCACCCTGGAGCGGCTGAACCGGCCGCTCAACCTGCAGGGGGCCCTCGACGAGGCCCTGCGCCTGGTGGCCGAGATGCTGCATGTGAAGGAAGGCTGGATCCTGCTCCGCACGGAGGGCCGCGGCGGACCCGAGGGCGTGTGGACCATCGGCGCGGCCTACGGCTTCCCGGAGTGGGCGCAGGTGGGCGTGCAGGCCCAGCACTTCCCCATCGACCGCTGCCTGTGCCTCCGGCACCTCAGCGGGCAGGCGCTGGTCACGCAGGTGCGGGACCTGGCCTGTGTGCGGGCCACCGCAGAGGTGGGGCACCCCAGCGGCCGCCAT
>ENA-UPSB01001892-UPSB01001892.1-bioreactor-metagenome-genome-assembly--contig:-NODE-1892-length-22070-cov-39.739042_pt1 | contig 22070 bp, 19 predicted proteins | sample MGYA00238182_ERZ773286 | MGnify/ENA primary metagenome ERZ773286 (study PRJEB29026, sample SAMN07631240) | bioreactor metagenome | isolation source: Switchgrass digestor | place: USA: Dartmouth... | reverse complement strand
CGTAAGCGGTCAATAATCCCATGGATTTAAAAGTATGTAAGATTATGAGATAATACTCCCAACAGTAGTTTCAAAGTCAGCAAAGTAACTTTGCCAACTCTGAAACTGTAAGGGAGATGATATTATTATAACTATGAAACAGAGCCGTCATGAAATGCTAAAAGCAAAATGGATAGAATTAATAAAAAGTCAAAAAGAAAGTGGTTTGCCTATTCGTAAGTGGTGTGAGGAAAATCATATTTCTCCTACTCAATACTATTACTGGTTAAGAATAATCCGTGAAGATTCATTAATTAAAGCAGGAACTCTGGCGGTTACAGGACAAACTCAGTTTGTAGAAGTTAAACCTGGTTTTGATAAGGTAGGGTTTAATCATCAGGAGATTTGTGCTATACTACGCTCAAATGGGATTGAAATTGAAATTCTAAATGGTGCAGATCCAAATACATTAGAAGCTCTACTGGGAATCCTTAAGAGATGAAGATAAAATTTCCTGACGATATACGAATATATATTGCCTGTGGCAAGATAGATATGAGAAAATCCATAGATGGTCTTGCTGCTATAGTTGTTCAGAATTTCAATCTGGATCCATTTGAGAATGCGCTGTTTCTGTTTTGTGGTACAAAAAAAGATAGAATGAAGGCACTTTATTGGGAGGGAGATGGATTCCTTTTACTGTACAAAAGACTGGAAGATGGGATTTTCCAATGGCCTAGAACAGCAGAAGAAGTTAGAGAAATAACACCCCAACAATTTAGATGGCTAATTGAAGGATTAAGTATAGATCAGAAAATGGTATAATAGTCTCATTGATACTTAAGAAGAAAGGCTAAATCCCAATGAACGAAAACTATTTGATAAAAGCACTTCAAGATACAATTAAATCACAAAATAAAATCATTGAAAATCTTAAGGAAGAGCTGAGAAAAGCTAATGAGAATATAGAATATCTCATAAAAAAGCTTTATGGAAGAAAAACTGAGAAAACTTCTGTAATAGATGGCCAGTTAGTAATTAGTGATATTTCATTAGGATTATTCAATGAGGCAGAAAAAGAAACCGATTCTTCTGTTCCTGAACCAGTTCCATTTGAAGAGCCAGTAAAAAGGACAAGAAAAGGCTACAAGAGAAAAGAAGCTTTTAAGGATATTCCACAACAGGATCATGTCTACAAGCTTGATGAATCTCAAAGAGTATGCCCAATTGATGGCGAGAGATTATCAGTATTAGGAAAGAAGTTCTTAAGATCAGAAATCAAATATGTACCTGCGGAAATCAGCATAGTTAACATATATCAGGAAACTTATGAATGTAAAAGATGTAAGAAAGAGAACAGGCCAGGAGTATATAATCCATATACGCCAGAGCTTGTACTTCAACATTCCTATGCTACAGCTTCCAGCGTAGCGTGGACTATGTATCAGAAATTTGTACAATCAGTTCCTCTATATCGCCAGGAGAAAGAATGGAAGCAGATGGGCTTTTCATTAAGTCGTGCAACACTATCAAACTGGATCATAAAAACCTCTGAGGAGTGGCTAATTCCTTTAGTAGAGAAACTACGAGAGGAACTTCTTAAGGAGAAATATCTGCATGCTGATGAAACCCCTGTACAGGTATTAAATGAAGAAGGTAAGAAAAATACCACTAAATCCTACATGTGGGTATATTCTACATCAGAAAACTCAAAAAGAGGAATCAGGGTATTCCGGTATGCTACTGGTAGAGCAGGGGAAAATGCCAGGGAATTCTTAAAAGGATTTAATGGATATTTACATACCGATGGATTCAGTGGTTACGGGAAAATTGAAGATGTCCATCACTGTTTATGTTGGGCTCATGTTAGGAGGTATTTCACAGATGCCCTGCCAAAAGACATGAATAGCCCTGAAGCTACCTTACCTGCAACAGGAATAGCATATTGCAACCAGCTGTTTGACTGGGAAAGAAAGTTTAAGAACTTAACAGCCAATGAAAGGAAAAGAATGCGTCTAGAGAAGGAAAAACCTATCTTAGATGCCTTTTGGTCGTGGGCAGAAAATTCAATTGATAAAGTACTTCCCAAATCTAAAATTGGTAAGGCTCTTCAGTATGCCTTAAACCATAAAGAAAAGCTACAGACATATCTTGAAGATGGGAACTGCCTTATCTCCAATAACATAGCTGAAAACAGTATAAAACCATTTACAGTAGGAAGGAAAAACTGGCAGTTTTGTGGTAGTCCACGAGGAGCTGAAGCAAGTGCATGTGTCTATTCACTGGTTGAAACAGCAAAGGCTAATGGACTAAACCCCTACAAATATTTAGAATTTCTATTATCAAGGCTACCAGGATTTGATTTTAGGTCCAATCCAAAAGTATTAGACTTAATGATGCCTTGGGATGAATTGGTACAGAAAACATGTAAAATAGATTAAACCTATAGGGATATCATACAGATATCCCTATTATTATGCCATCCATCTTTTATTATACGCTTACTTTTCACCTTTTATATAGATATATTTATAATAGTATAATTTCCTACTTACTATATTGTTGTCATCTTTATCAATCAAACTCAATATATCCGGATTTTTTAGGTATATCCAATCCAGCATAAAATATCTAATATACCAATCTTTATTTTTTTGCCCTTTATAGTATTTGGAATATATATCTTCATCAAAATCTATAATCTCAGAAAAATATTTAAATATAATTGCGATTATGTAATTATATGGTATATCTTTCCGCTTAAGTATATCATAGACAAACTCTTTGACCAAAGGGTCCTTAATAAAATGTTTTGAGAGATAGTAGCATATTTCGTCAAACTGATCATATAGATAATTTATATTTTCGATTAAAGTATTTTTTATATATTCATCAGGTCCTATCCTGTATACAGAGAATTTAAGGGATGAAACCATAAAGGCTTCTTTTGCCATAATGGAAAGGAGCAATAATATGGTATATAATATAATCACCACTTATTGAAGGGTGATTATATTGTCTAATCATATAAAAATATCAGTGAGAAACCTGGTTGAATTCGTGATGCGTTCCGGAGATATTGACATTAGATTTACCAATAGTACAAGAGCTGTGGAGGGGACAAGGGCTCACCAGAGAGTGCAGAACTTCTATGGAGATGAATATGAAGCAGAAGTACCTGTAAGGCATTTGCTGGAGTATGATAATTTCAGCATAGAAATAGAAGGAAGAATTGATGGCGTTATAAAAGAAGGTGAAAAAGTTACAATTGACGAAATAAAGAGTACCTTAAAGCCCCTGGATGAAATTCAGGAGGATTACAACCTCCTCCACTGGGCACAGGGGAAGTGCTATGGCTATATATATGCAAAAAATAATAACATAGAAAGGCTGCAGGTTCAGATTACCTATATAAATATAGATACCAATGAAATGAAGAAGTTTATAAAGGATTACAGCCTTGAAGAGCTGGAAGAATTCTTTATGAGCTTAATTGATAAATATGTACAGTGGGCCAACCTGACTTACTACTGGGGAGTCGTACGGGATGATTCCATAAGGGAGCTTTCCTTTCCCTACAAAAGCTACAGAAAGGGGCAAAGGGAACTGGCAGTCTCTGTTTACAGGACCATAATGAATGGCAAAAAGCTGTACACACAGGCACCTACAGGTATAGGAAAGACCATTTCAACTGTTTTTCCTGCCATAAAGGCATTGGGAGAAGGCCTTACTTCAAAGGTATTTTATCTTACTGCAAAGACCATAACAAGAGAGGTTGCATTAAACGCAATATATCATATGGCCTGTAAGGGATTGAGGATAAAGTCCATAGTTTTAACTGCCAAGGAAAAAGTATGCAGAAATGACAAAGTCAAATGCAATCCTGAGGACTGCCCCTATGCAAAGGGGCATTATGACAGGGTCAACGATGCACTGTTGGATACTCTCAATAACGAGGATATGATAACTAGAGATGTAGTTTTAAGGTATGCAGATAAATATAAGGTATGCCCCTTTGAGTTTTCCCTGGACTTATGCTTGTTTAGCGACGTGATAATATGCGACTATAACTATGTTTTTGATCCAAGTGTATACCTTAAGAGATTCTTTGAAACAAAGGGAGATTATGTGTTTCTAATAGATGAAGCCCATAATCTGGTGGACCGTTCAAGGGAGATGTTCTCTGCAGAGGTTCGCAAATCTCCTTTTTTAAAGTACAAGAAAGAGCTGAAGGAGGATTTTCCTGAGCTGTCAAGCAGCTTTAACCGATGCAACAATGCCATAAACAGGATAAAAAGGGAGTACTTAAAGGGAGATTTTTATTACCAGAAAGAGGAGATAAATGGCTTATATTCCCCTATAAGAAAGCTTATCAACCAACTGGAGGAGTGGCTTTTAAAAGAAAGGCAGCATAAGCTTTACGAGGAAATAAGCGAGTTGTATTTTGACCTTTTAAAGTTTATAAACATATCTGAACTCTATGATTCCAGATATGTAACCTATATTGAAAAGCTGGAGGATGATATTGTTATAAAGCTTTTCTGCGTAGACGCCTCCTATCTACTGGCGGAGGCTCTTAAAAGGGGAAGAGCTGCAGTATTCTTTTCTGCTACCTTGACGCCTTTGGATTACTACAGAAATGTTCTGGGTGGAAATAGAGATGACTATACCATCAGTTTTCCCTCGCCTTTTCCCAGGGATAATCTATGCCTGTTAATTGGTGACGGAGTATCCACAAAGTACAAGGATAGGGAGGACACCTATCTGGATATAGTAAAATACATTGAAGAGTTTACCTCTCAAAGAAAGGGGAACTATTTTGTATTTTTCCCATCCTACGAATACATGGAAAGGATATATGAAGCTTTCACAGAGAGAAATCCCCATGTATTTACTATTATTCAGAATACCTCCATGGATGAATCTGAAAGGGAGATTTTCTTAAACAGGTTTAGCAACAGCCCTGATGAATCCATGATAGCCTTTGCAGTAATGGGAGGCATATTTTCAGAGGGCATAGATCTAATTGGCGACAGGCTCATTGGGGCTGTTATTATAGGAGTAGGCTTGCCGAAGATATGCCATCAGCAGGATATAATCAGAGACTATTTTAATTCTGAAAACGGGCAGGGATTTGAATATGCCTATATGTATCCCGGAATGAACAAGGTTTTGCAGGCAGCAGGAAGGGTCATAAGAAGTGAAACTGACAGGGGAGCGCTGCTTTTAATAGATGAGAGATTTACTACCCAAAGGTATTTAAGGCTTTTCCCAAAGGGATGGATGCACTATATAAGGGTGAGGAGCGAAAAAGACATATCTTGCTATTTAGGGAAATTCTGGGACAAATAAAGGTTTCTCCTAATGAGAAACCTTTTTTATATTACATACGCATTCATAGTAGGCGGCATGCTTTCCTATGCTGGAATACTTTTCAGGGATGAGCTTGTTTACCCCTCCCCCTTTCTGCAGCCACCAGCCCTCGTATATCATTATTACGTCATTTCTAAGGTTTTCACTGTATTCAATTTTACACTTAAGGCTTCCGGTTTCAGTATAGACTTCTGCAAGGTCACCTTCCAATAGATTTAATTCTAATGCTACTTCCCTATTTATATACGCAACAGGGATTTCACCTTCACCAGTCATTACAAAATGCTGCGAATGGAGGGAATCTTTAGTATGCGGAGTTAACAGGTAAAAAGGATATTCCTTGCTGGGTCTGACTGAAATAGGCTTATATATAGGCAGCGGTTCGAAGCCTTCCTCTTTTGCTGTAGTGGAATAGAACTCGAATTTTCCGCTGGGGGTTTTGAATTTTCTGTCTTCCCAGGGGATCCTATCAGCACCTGCTATATCTATTGGCCCATTTTTCAAATTTTCTAAAGAAATGCCTTTTAACTCCTTGAGAGGCTTAAGTACCCTTCCAATCCACCAGTAATGGTCCTTAATGGGGAAGTTATCAAGGTTTAACCTTTTTGCCAATTCATTGAAAATCCAAAGTTCTGAAGGCACCCAGGGGTCTGGTTCAACAACTGGGTTGCATAAATTCAGGTAATTGTGGCATGCTGAAGGGCATATTACATTTACATCCTCCAGGAAATGCCTGCAGGGCAGTATGACATCCGAAAGGTTGGCAGTATCCGTCTTAAACATGTCGATAGTTACCTTGAACTCAACCTTTTCAAAGGCCTTTATCATCTTCTGAGTGTCCATGCACTGGGTTATGGGGTTTGCCCTGGTAATGAAGAGTATTTTTACTTCAGGGTCTTTTTCAGTTAACAGGAAATCAGCAAATTTAGGCCTGGTAACAGTTCTGTGGTGCTTTCTTAAGGATTCACCTAATAGGAAGTCATAGTCAACATAATCATCCATTATGCGGTTGTTGTAGTTTACTCCTCCACCTTTAATGCCAATGTTTCCTGTTATTGCACCTAAAGCATCAATAGCCCTTATGGTATATCCTCCATTTGTATACCTTTGAACCCCAAATCCTGAAATTATGGCGGAAGGTTTATTTCTGCTGTATTTTTCTGCAACAAACAGTATGTCTTCCTTGGGTACTCCGGTAATTGATGATCCTTCCTCCAGGGTGAACTGGTCTACATATTCCTTAAACTCCTCAAAGCCCAAAGTATATTTGCTTATGAATTCATTATCAGCTAATCCTTCCTTAATCAATACATTGGCAATGGTCAGAGCCAGAGCCCCATCTGTTCCGGGATATGGTGCTATGTAGAAGTCTGCCAATTTTCTTGTCTCTGTCTCTATAGGGTCTATAAGTATGATAAATGCTCCCTTTTTTTTGGCTTCCTTTAGAAAAGGAACCATATGAACGCCTGTATTCATGGGGTTTCTTCCCCAGATGATTATAGTTTTTGAGTTTACAACATCCTTAATGTCATGGCTTAAGGGTCTGCCAAAATCATATCTTTGAGCTTCATTGCCTGCTCCGGCGCAAAGGCTTCCAACGGGAACCGTTACTCCGCCATAGGCATTGAAGAACCTGCTTTCTATATTCTTTAAAAGCCCAACATTTCCTCCATGATTCCAGTGAAGGAGGGCTGTGGTAGGATATGTTTTTCTTAGCTCATCAAGTCTGTATGCCACCAGGTCCAGAGCTTCATCCCATGTGGTTTCCTTCCACTCATTATTTTCCTTTACAAGGGGCTTTCTTAGTCTGTCGGGGTGGTTCATCATATCTATATGTTTCATTCCCTTTTTGCACAAAAAGCTGCCTGTTACGTGATTTCTTGGGTCTCCCTTTATGGCCAGAACTTTATTGTCTTTAACTTTGGCTACAATGGAACATGAATCCCAGCAGTCCAATGTACAGGATGTACTTATACATTTTATATTATCTTCCATAGCAACACCTCTTAAGTATTATAACATTAGATTACTATATAATTTGTAATATTTCGAACTTTTGTTGAATAAAGTGAAATTTTGTTATATTCTTATTATAGATAAATTTAACACTGAAAGAAAGTGATATGTGGAGAAAAGTTGAAAAAGATTAAATATTCCAAATAATATTGATTAAGCGCAGAATTTGTTATATCATTATTTATGATAGACAAGCTGTTATCAAAAACTGATAGTTTTCTCCGAGCAATATAACCTGTGAACTTAGGTTTATGGTTTTATTGCCGTTAGGGTTTGATTGGAAACGGTCAAGCCTCCCAGTGGAAAGGAGAACAGAGCTTAAGCAGTATTTCCATTGGGAGTACTGTTTATTTTGTTTCTTTAATTCCACTTTAACTAAGGGTCAGCAGTAATACTCTCGCCTATATAAGCGAGATTTAAAATAAAAAAGAAAGGTGGAGTTAAGTATGTTTAAGAGAAAATCCAGATTGATGATGCTTTTACTAGCAGTATTATTGGTACTTCCAAGCTTTGCTGTGTTTGCAGAAGAAGCTTATGCTGTGGAAATTGTGGCAGGGGATACAGTACTTAAATTAAGTCTGGAGGATTTAAGGAATATGCCTGAGGAAGCTCAAATTGATGAAGAATACATATATTACAGCAAATCGGGACAAAAGTCAGTACATGTAAAAGGTGTCAGCTTGGCATATGTGCTGAGAGAATTAGCTGGTGTGACTTATGAGAATGCAGTGGTAAACTTTGAAACTTCTGATGGCTACCCAGTTGATCCACAATATCTGGAGGACATATTCAATGAAGATCTAAAATATGTACTGGCCTATGAAATAAATGGAGAAGCCATAGACAACGACGAAAACCCGGATAATGAAGAGATTGCTGTTTACAGAAAGGTTAGACAGGAAAATGAATTTGGAACAGTATTTAAGCTGGTAGTAAGGATTACAGTTGGAGAGGCTATGGTACCAGCTCAATCAGAAGAGGAAAAACCAGTTGAAGAAATACCTGCAGAATATATATTTACAGATATTACAGAGGAATTTGAATTTGCCAAGAAGGCAATACAGCATCTTTACAGCAGGGGAATAATTGAAGGAGTAGGCAACAACATATATGCTCCAGAAAGAGAATTTACAAGGGCTCAATTCTGCAAGATAATGGTAGAGGCTTTAGGTTATGAAAAAGTTAAATACAAAGGAGCATTTACTGATGTGAAGGAGACTGACTGGTTTGCTGACTATGTACAGACTGCCTATGAACATGGGCTATTTGATGGATACGGTGATGGAAGCTTTAGGCCAAATCAGCCTATAAACAGGCAGGAAATGGCAGCAGTAGCTGGCAGAGGCGCTGTTATAGCAGGTATAGTAGATAGAGCTAAAATGGACAAGTTTGTAATGGAAAAATCAAATTACTTGGATAAGGAACTGGTTCCTGACTGGGTAGCCCATGAAGTGGCATGGCTTGAGGCTCAGGGAGTATTTGCTGAAATAGCTGAACATTATTTTGAGCCTAAGAAGGTAGTAAACAGGGCAGAGGCAGCTGTTGTAATATACAATACCTTATTTAAATAGATATGGTATTTATATGTAAATACAAATGAGCGATGGCTTTGGCTTTCGCTCATTTGCATAAAGGAGGGGTTTTATGAAGAGGTTCCATAAAAGAATTGTTACATTTTTGCTGGCATTTTTGCTTATAGTAAGCCAGGGTGCATATTTTAGGTCCTATGCTGAAGCGGCAAATGCAGACCTGATTATTACAGGTACAGGTGTATATGAAGAGGTTATAATTACAGAAAAGGACTGGAGTAAGTATAAGCTGATAGAAAGAATATATTCCGGAAACAATAGCCTGGGATTCCACAAGATAATAAAGGCTAAGGGATATGACCTGTTTGAGCTCATTGGAGAGGGAAACCTTAAGACTGACAGGGATTATGTAGTGAAGTTTACATGTTCTGATGGATTTGAATTTACAAAGACCATAAGCGAGCTTAGAAATACCTACTTTTTCAGCGACTTTACTGAAAGAAGCAAAACTGAAATAATGCCAATGATAGCCAGATATACTGCTGAATTGGCTGATTTTCCAAAGAATAAGTTTTCACCACCTGTTACATGGACTGACAGGGAAATAACTGAAGCAGATTTGGATAAAGGCTTTCCAAAGCTTGTATTTGGGCAAACCGGCATTGACGATATGAACCTGTCAAAGTGGGGGAAAGGGATAGTAAAGATAACCATTGGAGAAGACAGTCCAAAGGAAAATAAAGGAATAGGATTGGATTCCACATATAAGCATATAAGCTATGATGGCGCACCATATAATGTAGATGCCATTACAGGTGCTACATTTACCATTGAAGGGCCTGGAGTTGAAGGATACAGGGCCATATCCTTAAGGCAGATTGAAGAGGATGTTGAAGGACAGGAAAGAGGAGACTACTATGAAAAGATGGGCAACAAGGTAGTCCAAAACACCTATGAAGGTATAAATGCCAAATACCTTATCGACAATTATGTAAAGGTTAGGGACAATGCAGGGAATGCAATATTCAAGGATAAATCAAGGAAGGTAATATTAACAGTACCTGTTGAAGAGACTGAAAACTATCTGATAGCCTACGGAATAAATGAAGTTCCTCTGGTGTATCTGGATACGGATGTAGGTTATAAGGAGGATAAGCGTAACGACAACGGATGTTTTAAGCTTGTATATAAGCAGGACCAATCCACTGCTAGGGAGTTTTCCAATGTAGCCTATATCTACATAGAGGAAAAGGATGCTAAAAACATATATGAGCATACCTATCCACCTTATGATGATCCAAAGTATACAGACTATGAAATACTAATCCACGGGAATGCAATGGATAAGGTGATAAAATACAAGGTATCAGATATTGAAGCCATGAAGGACCTTCACTATGAGGCTGAATACAGCCTTTCCAACAGCGAATACTTCTGGTACTACAATACCTACAAGGGAGTTCCGCTGTGGGATTTGCTTCTTAAGGCAGGTTTAAATCCAAATATAGACGAGAATACCTCTGTTCAGTTTATAGCAGCAGATGGCTATAACTTCCAGCCTATGACCATTAGGGAAATAAAGGATAGCTCCCTTTATGGATATTATGAAAGGAATCCATTGGACTTAGGCGATGGCAAATACGATGGTTCCAATGACAAGCCACTTTATACAGGCATGCCTGTACTTGTAGCCTATGGATTCAACGGATACCCCTATGTTACAAGGCCAACAGATGAAGGCTATAATTCCGGACTTGGAAACGATGGCGGACCTTTAAGGGTAATATTTGGAAAGAAGAGCTACAATGATGCAAACGGTTCAAATCAGGTGCAGTTCTTTAAAGAGATAATCATTGGCGGTGGAGAGCCAATTTCATTGGGAGAAGGAAAAACAGGTGATGGCAAGAGCACCCAGACAGGAGTAGATGAAAGGTCAAGCTGGAACCATAACTATGGCGTATATACTGAATACCTTGACAGGCCTGTTCTAAGGATAACAGGATCACAGGTTAAGGAGCCTATGACCTTTACTTTGAGGCAGCTTGAATCAATGATGAAGTACGCAATAAGGGATGTATATACCGGCGATGGAATCCGCGAATTTGAAGGGATAGTGCTTTGGGACCTTATAACAGAGGTTGTAGGGCTGAAGGAAGGCATAGAAGTGCCAAGTGTCAGGGTGTTTAGCGGACCAAACTACAATCAGATAATCAGAAGTGCAGAGCAGCTTAAAAATGGAGTATTAAACTCCAAAGGCGAATTAAAGAAGATCATCATTGCCTATGCAGTAGACGGATATCCTCTTGTACCTGATGAAAGCTCTATTGGATATGTAAACAACAATGCCAATGGTCCATTAAGGCTTATTGTTGAGGAAAGCAAATCCATGTGGGTTAAATGGACTGACTGTATAGTAGTAGGTACTGGAGATTACGAAGAACCAAGGATGGAAGATGTTAAGGAACTGGATTTGTCAAGGTTTTCTGTAGAGGAAGATGAAGGAAGGATATGGATAGCATATAGGAATGATACTGGTAAGGAGCTTCCTGAAGCCAGTGTAAGAAGCATGGAATATGATAAGGATGGAAACCTGTGGATTGGAACAAATAATGGCGGCCTTGCAGTTAGAAGCAAGAATGGAAAATGGACTGTAATAAAGGAAATAGAAACTGAAAACTTAGGTACAGTTAAGGTGGATACCTGCTATGCCATTGCTCAAAGGGAGAATGGAGAGCTTTGGATTACCCTGGGAGGAGCATTGACACCACAGGGAGTACTGGTAAAAACAGGAGACACCTGGAAGCTGTTTAATACAGAAAACTCATTGCTGCCAGCTAATTTCGTTCAGGAGCTTGAACTGGATGGAAATGGAGGATTGTGGATAGGCACCCAAAATGGAGTTGTATATGTGGACAAGGATGGCAACTGGACTGTTTATGGGGAAGATGAAGGATTGCTGCCTTATTCAGTAGATGCCCTTGAGCCAGATGGACAGGGAGGAATATGGGTTGGCTTCTATCCAAATGTAGTTGGTGAAGGTGATAACGCACAATATATAGGAGCATATCAGCATATTAAATCCGATGGAACTGTAGATACCTATGAAGGCTTTGACAGCTCAAACTTTAATGTGAACTGGGTAAGAAGCATATCCATGGACGAAAAAGGCGGAGTATGGGTTGTAAGGTCAGGAAATGCAGATGGATTTGGACAAGGAGAGGTAGACTATATATTAAATGGTGAAAGGACGGTATATAAGGCTAAGGATTTGTATCCATCAATTGGAGAGGATGACGATATAAGATTTTTACTGGCTGAAGGGGACAACATCTATATAGCAACTAAATCTAGTGGCCTTGTTAAATTAGATGGAATAGGAAATGTAGTAGAAGTGATAAACGGTTCAAACAAGCTGCCATCAAAGAAATGGAACAATGTATATTTCCTTGACTACGACAACGGCAATCTGTTTATAGGAACCAATGGCGGAGCTGCAGTCTATACAAAGGCTGTTACATTTGAGGATATAGAGTCCAGCCCATACAGAGCTGATATTGAGAACATGGCTACTATGGGATATGTAAGTGGTAGCGGCAACAGATTTAGACCAGATGACAATATTACAAGAGCTGAATTTGTCACTATGGTAGTAAGGATATTGGGCCATGATATAGAAGAAGTAGTAACTTCTCCATTTAAGGATGTAAAGGCTGGAGACTGGTATTTAGAGTACCTGTCGGCTGCCAAGAAGAATGGAGTTGTTGTTGGGTATGATGACGGAACCTTCAGGCCTAATAAGGCTATTACCAGGATGGAGGTACTGGCTATACTGAACAATATTTCAGACGGAAATATTGAAGAGCTGGAGGAAAAAATACTTTCAAATAACCTAAGGGAAGTTACCAGAGGAGAAGCTGCAGCTATACTGTTGGAATTCTTAAAAAACTAGAATAATGGGATTAGACTGTGTAGTATTACACAGTCTTCCCTTATTACTTATTAGGAGGGTATTATGAAGAGGTTTAAAGCTTTGAGTATATTGCTTATATTTGTATTAGCTTTATCCATGACTTTGTCAGGATGTGGCAAGGATAAGAATACTACTGCAGCTAATGAAGAAGGAACTGAAATAGATGAAAATAAGGATGAAGAAGTATCAAAGGATATAAGTGGTGATACAGGGGAGGAACAGGAAGAATCAACAACTGATGTCAATGAAGAAGCTCTTCAGGGTATGAAAGAGGGTCAAGAAGATAACTCTGAAGGGAAAGGTGTACCATCCTTTGAAGGAGAATCAAAGTCTGGGGAGGCAGTACCAGAGAAGGAAACAGGTACAGAAGTAAAGGAAGAAAATGAGAAAGAGGAAGAAATTGCTGAAGAGGGCATAAATATACTTAAGGTGGAAGGCAAGGTTGGGAATCCATTGTCTTTAACATTGGATGAATTAAAGGCTATGGAAAACCTGATATTTGAAGGGGATTTCTATTCCTTGAACAATTTTGGAACTACTCAGCATACCAGGTTCAAAGGTGTTAAGCTGTGGGGGCTTCTTGAAAAGGCTCAAATAGCATCTGATGCTGCAAAAGTCAGGATAGTTGCAACAGATGGATATGAAATGGAATTTACAGTTGATGAGGTAAAAAGACAGGACTACATAGACGAGACAAATCCGGATGTAAAGCTGCCAATGATAATAGCCTGGGAGGAAAATGGCCAGGAATATGATGTTGAAGAAGGACCTCCATATAAGCTTGTAGTAGGGCAGAAGGAGCCGGGGGATATCAATAAGCCTCAATGGGTTTCAAACATAGACCGCATTATTGTTGAGTAGGGGAATGATATTATGAAGAACAGAAAATCCTATATTGTATTTTTGGCTGTAGTTATTGTACTTGTTGTAGTTTTATTTATTTCCAACAATTCCATGTCCCAGGAGGAAAAGATAGTTGAGTCCTTTTATCCCGGCTCCAAGGATATTGAGCTTGTAAAGTATATTTCCGATGATATGTATATTTCCCTCAACTTTCCTGCTGTTAAAAGGGCTTATGAGATTGACGGCAAGGTGAAAGCCTTTGTGTCAAGCTGTGTAGGCTATAACGGCCCCATTGATGTATTGGTGGCCATTGACAGCGATAGCGATGAGCTTATAGGAATACAGATACTCCAGCATGAGGAAACTCCAGATTATGCTGAACATATTGAAAAGGACTGGTTTTTGGAGAGATTTATGAACATTGCTGTGGACAAGTATTTAAACCTGGTAGTGCTGGAAAAGGAAGACCCACATGACATAATCCAGGTTACAGGAGCCACCATCAGCTCCCAGGCAGTGGTCAATGCAGTAAATGCAGCCATTGGAGCCTATCAATACTTAAACAATGGAGTGGAAATGGCAAGTGTACCGGATGTAGTGCCTCAGGAAATGTGGAGTAAGGAGACTAACAGCTTTGCTATAAACTGGGATGATGGCTCCATGAGGATAGATGTAGAGAGAATTAAGGAGTATAAGCAGATTGAAATGGATGTAGTGCTTATAAATACCACAGGTACAGAAACGGAAATGAGGGTAAAGGGGCCAACCCTAAGGGATGTGCTTGAGGAAGAAGGATTGGATCTAAGTGATTTTGCAGGCATTGGAGTTACAGGAAGGGACGGATACTATACGCTGATTGATAAGGAAAAGCTGGAGTCAGGAGATGTAATACTTGCCTGGGAAATAGATGGAAAGCCTATAAAGGAAGAGGAAAAGCCTATTAGGCTGGTAGTCCCTAAGGAGCTGGGGCCATATTGGGTGAAGATGGTATCAAATATAGACCTTTACAGTGAAATATCTCCAAAGGACATAGACAAGGTTCACATATTTGAGCCATTGACGGAGGACATTGAACCCTATTATTATGAATACTATGGCAGCAAGGACAAGGCCATAGAAGTAGGGAAGATATTAAGGAAGTTTGATGTGGTAGATGAAAAAGGATTTTTCACCATGGCTGCTGTGGATGGCCTTATAAAGAATGAGACCATTTCCTTAGTAAAGCAAAGGTACTATATAAAGGTTGAAGGGGATAATGCACCTATGAACATATCTCCTAATTTCAAGTTGGGCATGAATGTCAAACACATGACTCACTTTTCCACTACAAAGGATGCAGTCATATTTCCTGAAATGATGGCAGAGGTGGTAAGGACTAAGGATATAGGCGGGAAGGAAGGAATGCTCCTTGAGGATGTGCTGCTGACAGCAGGCATGAGGTGGAATAAGGAAAACTCATTTATTGCTGTTAGTACTGATGAAAGGGCTGCTGAACTTACATCTGATGAAATACTTCAATGCTATTTAGTTCAAAATGAGGATAGTGTATCCCTTTACAAAGAAAATGAGGAAATACTAAATAATCTGTTGAGGATTGAGAAAAGATGAGGCTAAAAAAGCGAAGTATAATTCAAATAGCTATTACTTTAGCAGTAATAGCTATTATGATAATATATTATCTGTATATAAACGAATATACTGACTTTAAGCTGTTATCCATAGGGGATATGAACCCCTATGGAGGGTGGAGCGCATTGAAATCAGCCTTTACAGATGCATCCTACAGGTTTAGGGGAATATCCAACTCCATAGCCCTGACTGTTGCCATAGTCATTTCTGCGTTCCTTATGGGAAGGTTCTTCTGTGGATATGTATGCCCCATAGGAGCTCTGCAGGATTTTTTTAAGTATCTGGGAGGTAGGCTTCGCATAAGGGAAATAAAGCTAAAGAGGTGGAAATATTTTCACCCGGAAATGATAAAGTATTTTGTATTAATTGCGGTAATCGTACTAAGTATATTGGGGCTTGGGAATATTGTATCTCCCTATTCTCCCTGGATAGCCTATTTAAACCTGTTTTTAGGATTTAATATAAGGATAGGATTTATAGTATTGCTGTTGATATCCGCAGTTTCTCTTTTTGTCAGGAGAATTTTCTGCAGGGTATTCTGTCCCCTTGGAGCCTTTCAGGCACTTCTTACTGCCATTGGGCCATCAAGGCTTAGAAGGGGACAAAGCTGCAGCGGATGTACCCATTGCCTGAAAAGCTGTCCTGTGGGTATTGAAGGACCAAAGGGCGATGAAATATCTCCTGAATGCATCAGGTGCATGGAGTGCGTTAATACCAATTGCATAAAGGGAACTGAAGGACATAGCCTGAAGTTTGGAAGAAAAGGAATTAACAGTAGGGCTTATGTAAATGCAGCACTGGCAATTTTAATTGCTATATTTATATTCCTTCCACTTATAGGTTTCAGAGCTGGCAATGAGGCCTTTGTGCAGATTGAAGGGTTAAAGGATGGGCTATATACCGGAACAGGCATAGGATTTGGTGGCAATATGAAGGTTGAGGTATTGGTTGAGGATGGCAGAATAAAGGGTATCAATGTAATATCCCACAATGAAACTACAGGATATTATGAGGAAGTATTTAGAACCCTGTCCAGGGAGATAGTAGAAAGGCAGAGCATAGGTGTAGATGCCATAAGTGGTGCTACAACTACCAGCAGGGGATTCTTAAATGCAGTAAGACGTGGGATAAGTCAAGCATTGGAAGGGAAATAAGGTGGTTAATATGAATATAAAAAAAGCTGTTCCAATAGCAGCAATAATTGTTATTCTACTGGTATTCCTGCTGACAAGGGAAGAAGAGGTAACATTAAGGATTGTAAATGGAGATGACGTGAAAACTATCAAAGGAGAATACATATACTCCTTTGAGGATTCAGTTACTTTCCCTGCTGTAATAAGAAGCAGTGGCGAAAAGCCTGTTGAAACTGAATACAAGGGAATTGAGCTTGAAAAGCTTTTTTCAGCGTTGGGAATCGATATTTCCAGTGCTGAAAGAATAACCTTCAATGCTTCAGATGGATATAGGGTAATACTGAAGGTTGAAGAAATTAACGAGCCAAATAATGTTTATCTGACCTATGAAAGGGATGGAAAGCCTATGAAGTCCAAGAAAAGAGGAGGCGATGGCCCTTTACGTCTGGTAATAAGGCGTGATCCATTCAGCGAGAGATGGATAAAGCATGTGGAGGAGATTATAATTGAATAATAGATTTCATATGGGGTTTAATACCCCTTATTTTTTTGCACTAATACTGGTATAATAACTGGGAGGGAGTGAGAGTATGGCTAAGAAAAAGAAGATAATAGAAACTTTGATAATAGATAATATGTTTCCAAATAAATCAGTGGCAGATTATGAGGGGAAAACAGTTATATTCAAAGGCGGAATAAAGGGGCAGAGGGTTAAAGTCCTTTTAGGAAGAAAGAAGAAGGATTATATTGAAGGAAAGCTATTGGAAGTATTGGAAAGGTCTCCATTGGAAAAAAACCTGTCCTGTGATTATGAAGACGAATGTGGAGGATGTACTTACCAGACCTTGTTGTATGAAGATGAGCTGGAGCTTAAGAAGGAGCTGGTTTTGGACCTGTTCAGGAAGGAGAATATAGAGGGTTTTGATTTTTTAGGAATAGAGAGAAGCCCAAATGTAGAAGGGTATAGGAACAAGATGGAATATACTTTTGGCGATTCAGAAAAAGGAGGGTCCTTGGTACTGGGGCTGAATAAAAGAGGAAGGTTTTATGAGGTAGTAGACAGCGATGCCTGCAATATTGCAGATGAGGATTTTACTGCAATAAGAAAGAAAACCATGGAGTACTTTAGGGAACAGAATATCCCTTATTATAATAAAAGGAGCCATGAGGGAGTACTAAGGCATTTAGTTGTAAGAAAAGCACTATCTACAGGGGAAATATTAATTAATCTGGTAACTACAAGTCAGGGAACTATAGATACAGATGGATTTGTAGAGGAGCTATTGGCACTAAGGGGCCTTAAGGGAAGGATTACAGGGATACTTCATACCATAAACGATGGTTTGGGTGACATTGTAAAGGCAGATAAGCTAAGCCTTTTAGACGGCAGGGATTACATAACTGAGGAAATTCTGGGATTAAAGTTTAAAATATCTCCATTTTCCTTTTTCCAGACAAATACCTTTGGAGCAGAAAGATTGTATTCCATTGCAAGGGAATTTGCCGGGGATATTGCTGATAAGGTAGTATTTGACCTGTATTCAGGCACAGGAACCATTGCTCAGATTATGGCTACAGTTGCTAAAAAGGTAGTTGCCATAGAGATAGTAGAGGAAGCAGTTGTAAAGGCCCGTGAAAATGCAGAATTAAATGGACTGAATAATATAGAGTTCATAGCAGGAGATGTTTTAAAGGAAGTTGATAATTTAAAAGAAAAACCTGATGTTGTAATAATTGACCCGCCAAGGGATGGAATTCACCCAAAGGCAATAAATAAGATTATAGATTTTAATCCTGATACCTTTGTATATGTAAGCTGCAATCCGGTAACTCTAGTGAGGGATTTAAAGGTATTTATGGAAAGGAGGTACAAGGCGGAAAAGGTTAAGCTTATGGATATGTTTCCAAGAACGCCACACGTGGAGACAGTTGTTCTTCTGTCCCACAATAACTCCAGATGATTTTATCCGTGTAAAAATAGATTTATCAGGCAATCGACAGAGGTTGCCTAACAAAGTTACAAATAAGTTGATACAACAATATGTTGAGGAGCATTTCGGATTTAAGGTTCACACAGCGTATGTTGTCAAAGTAAAGAGAAAGCTGGGTTTACCCACTTACCCAGCTCCAAACGCAGTAGAGAAAAGAAAACACCACTACTATTCAGTTCCACCTTATAAAGAAGAAGCTATAATAGACGCCTTTGAATACTTCAAGGTTATTGATTAATCTCCTTGACTGTTTTATCCGTCAAGGAGGTTTTCTTTTTATCCGCATCCATAAAGAGTCAATAGAGCTCTATAAGCATCAAGGTCTCTATTATCGAGCCATTCCTCTAGATTCATTATAATTACTCTTTTGTCAAAGTCAACTATATCGTCGTCACATTCTCCGGGCTGGTGCCAATAAGCACAACCTAGTGCTGTAAATCTCTTGTATGTTTCACTAGCAACGTCCACATCCTCGTAGACCATCCAGTCGTAAGGCAGGTCTTGGAATAAAGCTAGTGGATAATTTTCAGCAAATTCAATACGGATTTTAGTTGTTTTGCCAACATCCTCGTCCTCTGTGTAGCAACAGGAGTAGTTTACTTTAAATCCGAGTTTTATTAGCTTTTTGACAACACCGATTATTGCAGGGTCTGTTGGAACAGCTTTTGTTTTGCATTTAGGGCAAGGTATGGGCCAAAGCTCGGGGAATATCTCAAAGCAATTTGGGCAAATAAGCATCATACGAAGTTTACCTCCTTTACAAGTTTATAAAACGTTGTTCGTTTTAAGCCTAGCTTTTTCATTGTCTCTGTGGCGGTCTGTTTTTCAGACTTCCAATTTTGTACTTCGGGAGTGCGGACATTTTTATTATGCAATAAATAAATATTAACTCTGGCAAAATTATATTACAAAATGAAACTTACGATTTATCAAAAAAGAGAATAAAATTATCAAATTTCACTATAACATATTTCAAGAAAATTGTCAGGAGCAATTTAAAAAATATTTATATTTATTTTGGAGGTGAACTTATTGTCATTAGATATTATAAATGTATTTCCATCTTTGATACAGAAACAAGCTGTTGATGAAATTGAAAAATGTAATGATTTTACTGCTATACACTAAATATCATTTTTATTCTTGCCAGAAAGGAGTCTTTCTCTACCTATCGGAAGGATATGTATTATTTTTTAAAAGCAATTCTAATAACCTTATTGGGGTTTGCATGTGGTATTATGATTACTAATGTGTTATATACTACAGGATTGCTAATAAAGATCAAGAGCAGATAGATAGATGACTGAAAGTGCCTATAAATAATGGGTTCTAGACAGTGAGATACTTTCTTGGTTGTTCTACCTGAGGGTGATTATGTTAGGAAACCCTATCTGTATCGAAAATCCTCTCAATTTCCTTGTTTGATGTAATATATGAAGGTAGAATAATCTATGGTATAATATACTTAATTAGAGTTAAAGGAGGATTTCTTATGAGAAAATACATAAAAAGATTAATCCTATTAACCATGATCATTGTTTTAATATTAAGCTTAAATTTACTAACTTATGCAGATGATGAACAATTTTTTATTGTAATTGATGGAGTTCCAGTAGAATTTGATTCCGTTATGGGATATCCAATATTAACAGAAACAGAAAGAACATTAGTCCCAATAAGAATTATAGCAGAAAATATGGGGTATACAGTAGATTGGAATCAAAGCAAAAACAGGCTTATATAAGAGGTGGAGGAGTTTATGTTGTAATAACTATTGGTAAGAATACTGCAGAAGTAAATGGGAAGACAGTACCAATAGATATACAAGATGGTAAGCCAGTTGATACAAAAGCAGTTCTTCTTCCAGCAGAAGGAAGCCATAGAACATATGTTCCTTTAAGATTTATATCTGAAGCAACAGGAGCAACAGTAGAATATGAACGAATTAACGGGAATCATTATATTACTATTACCACTAAGAAAGAACAATCAGAAGGAACTAAAATGTACGGTAATGTAGCATTTAATCCAGCTACAGATACATTAGAAGATGGAAGAATGACTGAAGAAAAAACAAGAGAATTCCTAGATGAAATGGTAAAAAATATCAAAGTATATAAGGAAAATGGGAAAATGTATCTTAAGTATGACCTAATAGAATTGCCAGAAGGATATGTAGCAGGATTTATGTTTGGTTCGAGAATGAAAGGTGGTACTGGCAAAGTAGGATATGGGTTAACTAATGGTAATGCTTATCTTCCAGAAAATCAACTTCCTAGGAATCAAAGCTTTGTATATGAGTTGAAGAAAGAAAAGATGGAGAATATTGAGTTCTACTCTATAACTTTAAATGTAGTAAAAGAAAATTATGATGGAATGATTAGTTCCTCTTCCATGTACTATATCAGCTACAACCCAAATACTGGAATATCTGATGTCGTAATATATGACAAATGGGGGGCAATTAAAGAAATTAGAGATTTTGATAAGACAATTATATTTGGAAATGATTTTTAAAGAACTTGAAAGATATTAGACAAATTTGAGGAAATTATAAATAATTTTGTGCTGAAGTTCAATTGCACCTTTCTAACAAGAATCATGTTCCTATTTTGGAAATTTAAGATTATTTGTTGACCTTATTTTTTGAATTTATGCATTATAATTTAAAATTTTGGAAATAATTCATAATATAAATTTGTATTCTCCTAAAACTTCTTTGTGCAGTGGAGACTATAGCTTTAGAGCTTTGCTATTTTGCTATAGTCTCTTTGTTATGTTTGGTTTTTTAAATATACTTATCAATTCGACCTTCAAAGAATGTCAGCATTTGGTTCAATATCAGATCCCTGTTTCTATATCTTTGGTTCCATTTTTATGAAAGCCTTTCCCAACTCTTTAATGCATATGGATACTTTTTACCCCATTTTTCCTCTAGCTTTGCTAGATTATCTAGTGCAGCTTCTTTATTTATAGCTTTATATACACTCTTAAAATCTTTGGAGAATTCTTTTAAATCTTTGTAACTTACCTGTTTTTCAGGTCATTTAGCACTCCTAACACCATATAAGCAGTTTTATTCTTAATTTGACTATCTTCTCTAACTCTATAGTGGATAACATCCATAAATACAAATGGGTATATTGGCTCAAGTGGCCTGTTTTGCCATTCTTTTATTTGTGGCATTAAGCTATCAGTTATTTTACTTACCATTTCTGCAGATAACTCGATTCCATATATATCTTTAATCTGATTGTTTATACCTCTGGCAGACATACCCCTTAAGTAAAGAGACATTACTTTTTCTTCAATCCCTGAAGTATCACGTTTATTCTTTAGCACAACTATTGGTTCAAACTCACCATTTGAATCAGATTTCCAAACTGTAAATATATCGGAAGCGGAATATGTATTACAATCATATTTATAGTTCGCTTTTTTCATAAGCAGCATCATTGATTCTATTAAGTAATATTAGGAAGAATAGGATATAAGCTATTGTTATAATAATATGGCCTAAGCCTGCTATGCCGGAAATTAGAGAATCCATCATATCTAATATTATGATATATTGTAATTAGATGGGTGGTGGTTATCTAATGAATAA
>ENA-UPSB01001885-UPSB01001885.1-bioreactor-metagenome-genome-assembly--contig:-NODE-1885-length-22112-cov-6.958834_pt1 | contig 22112 bp, 16 predicted proteins | sample MGYA00238182_ERZ773286 | MGnify/ENA primary metagenome ERZ773286 (study PRJEB29026, sample SAMN07631240) | bioreactor metagenome | isolation source: Switchgrass digestor | place: USA: Dartmouth... | reverse complement strand
TTAAAATAGAGTTGTTCAAGCTACTAAATTAACGAAAGGAAAGGTGATTTTAATAATGGCAAATAAAGAAAACAGTTTAGCACATACAAAGTGGATGTGCAAGTACCATATCGTCTTCACTCCCAAGTATAGACGAAAAGCGGTTTATAATCAATACAAACAAAGTATACGGGACATATAAAAACAGTTATGCAGTTATAAAGGAGTAGAGATCATAGAAGGACACCTTATGCCAGACCATATACATATGCTAGTAAGCATACCGCATAAAATAAGCGTATCAAGTTTTATGGGATACTTAAAAGGGAAAAGTGCTCTAATGATATTTGAAAAGCATGCAAATCTAAAGTATAAGTATGGTAACCGACACTTTTGGGCAGAGGGGTATTATGTGAGCACAGTAGGACTTAACGAGGCAACTATTAGGAAATATATACAGGAACAAGAAAAGCACGATATTATGGTTGATAAATTAAGTGTAAAAGAATATGAAGACCCCTTTAAGGGGTAGCCGGTATTACATTCGTCCCTTTAGGGGCGGCAAAAGAGGCAAAGGCAATGTGGCTTGAACAAAGTGAAAGCCAGCGTCTTTAGGCGCTGGCCGGTAACATGCCCTTATAGGGCTGAGCAAACCACCCGTTTTACGGGTGGTTATGATTTGGTCGGGATGACAGGACTTGAACCTGCGGCCTCATCGTCCCGAACGACGCGCGCTACCATCTGCGCTACATCCCGAAAAGAACATTTTATATTATAATGCATAATTAGCAAAAGCTCAAGTACTTTTTCAGCTATTTGACCATAATATTTGTTTGAATACTGTATTCGTCATATGATAGAATATTTTTCTAGAGATTATAGGATTAGGCATTGCAAAGTATAAATAAAAATATAGAACAATATAGAAGCAGGAAATAACGGAGGCACTCATATGAGGCTGTTTAAAAAAATAATCAATAATATAGATAAAAACTCTTTGTTTGTAATACTTGAGGGCATAGTATTTACCACGGCACTCAATCTTTATAACCCTTTTATACAAATGTTTGCTAAACGCATGGGTGCTGGTGATATTCATGTAGCTTTATTGAACTCCATGCCGCCTCTTATGGCTATACTTGTATTGGTACCCTGCGGCATATTTATCGACCGGTTAGAGGATAAGAAACGAGCAACATGCATTTTAATACTTTTAAACGGTGTATTTTATCTCTTAATTGCATCAGTACCTTTTTTTCCTGATACATACAGAGTGGTTTTATATGTTGTGCTTATTGGCCTTATGAATTGGCCGGGTTCCCTCTATGGTACAACATGGCAATCATTCTTTGTAGAAACCTTTAAAGGTGCCCAGGCCAGATTGGTTTACTCGCTGAGAAGCAAGTACGGGGCTTTTTTCGGGCTGATAACCGTTCTGCTTACAGGCCTTATCCTGACAAAAATACCCACCAATGATGCCGAGAGGCTTGTGATATATCAATTATTCTACGTCGCCTGTTTTATACTTGCAATACTTCAGGCTTTTATTCTGTCAAGGGTTAAAAATGGCAGCGGATTAGCTAATGGAGATGGAAAATATATTCCATCCTTTAATATAAACGATTTTAAGCATATGCTCTCAAATAGAAAGTTCATAATATTCAGTGCCATCTCTTTTGTTTTTCATATAGGCTGGCAACTGGCCTGGCCATTATTTTTTATATACAATGTAGATTATGTAAAAGTGAATGAATTCCAGCTAAGCCTTCTCAATGTGGCTTCAGGTCTGTCTGCTTTTTTATCTTATTCTTTTTGGAACAAGTTAGCTGATAATAGGGGAGGCAGTTTTGCTATGATGCTAAGCGCAGCAGCAATGGCTGTTAATCCTTTTTTTTATGTAAAGTTGATGAGTGTAGAAATATTAGTTATTATAAATGTTTTAATTGGAATAGCAAATGCAGGGATTACACTTACGCTGTTTTCCTGCCTGATGGAAACTCTTCCGGAAGATAAAAGGACAGTATATATATCCTTTTTTAATACATTTATAAGCATTTCAGGATTTTTCTCACCACTGGCCGGCGTTTGGATTTATAATAGAGTGGGTATACATACAGCGTTTTTGCTGATAGGATTAGTTAGGATACTGGCTACGTTCCTTTACTTTATAGGCTGGTTGATGGAAAGAAAAGCGGGAAGAAATCTGAATAGCGGCAGTGAAATATCTGTATAAGTGAAATATCTGTATAGCTAGTTTATTGTTTAAGATAGATAACTTGTTGTGTTAGATAATGAGATAGCAATGTGGAGAGCTTTGGAGCCGGTATTATTAGCTCTTAAGTTTGGAACTCCTGTTATCGAAATGCCAGCACAGTAAGTTGATTTAATGGAATTGTTGGAATTGACAAGGAGGTTTTAATATGGAAAGACCGGTAATAGGAATACCAATGGGCGATGCCGCAGGCATCGGACCTGAAATTGTACTTAAAGCATTGGCGGAAAAAGAAGTGTATGATATTTGTAAACCCCTGGTAATAGGAGATTTGGGATGTTTTGAACTTACTGAGGAATTTGTAAAAACCGGTATCAGATTTAATGCTGTAAAAGATCCGGAATGCGGCAAATATTCTTACGGAACTATGGATATTATACCTGTCGGGAATATTGACACGAAAAACCTATTATTTGGGAAAGTACAGGCCGCAGCAGGAAAAGCGGCATTTGACTGTATAGCAAAGTCAGCTGAACTTGCCATGGCGGGAAAGATTACGGCAGTTGCAACCACTCCTATCAACAAGGAGGCTATAAAGGCTGCAAATGTAGATTTTATAGGGCATACGGAAATGTATGCCGGCCTGACGGGTACTTCAGATCCTCTTACTATGTTCCAGGTACGCAATATGAGGGTATTCTTCCTCTCAAGACACTTATCACTTCGTAATGCTTGCGATATGGTTACAAAGGAAAGGCTTGTCACATATATTAAAAAATGTCAGAAAGCCTTAAATATGCTTGGTGTAGAGGGAGCTTTAATTGCTGTCGCGGGACTTAATCCTCATTGTGGCGAGCATGGGCTCTTTGGCGATGAAGAAGTTAAGGAAATAGAGCCTGCGGTTCAGGAAGCAAAAGGGCTCGGGATAAATGTTACAGGTCCTGTGCCGGCTGACTCGGTATTTTTCCAGGCATTGAACGGTAAATATGATGCTGTTCTGTCGTTGTATCATGACCAGGGGCATATTGCCACAAAAACCGTGGACTTTGAGAGAACAATTTCTATTACTATTGGCATGCCGTTTTTAAGAACTTCCGTTGACCACGGCACAGCTTTTGACATAGCAGGTAAGGGCATTGCAAGTCCTACAAGTATGATAGAGGCAATAAAGCTGGCTGCTTATTACGGGCCTAATTACCGCAGCAGATTTTGTTGCTAAAAATCCATTGTTTGGGTATCATAATAAAGGTATTTATGCATGAGTATTTAATGAAATATTATTGATTGAATGGTGGTTAACACTATGACTATGAACAACAGGATAAATGATGATATACTTCGCAGTGTTGAGAAACCTGCAAGATATACAGGTAATGAGTGGAATGTAGTGCAAAAAGACGTAAATGATATAAAGATAAGATTTGCTTTCTGCTTTCCGGATGTCTATGAAGTAGGAATGTCACATCTTGGAATGCGCATTTTATATCATCTGATTAATGAACGTGAAGATTCGTGGTGTGAAAGGGTTTTTGCTCCCTGGGTGGATATGGAGGAGAAAATGCGTGAAAACGGGATACCTCTTTTTGCGCTTGAATCCCATGACCCTGTAAATATCTTTGACTTTATAGGTTTTTCACTGCAATATGAAATGAGTTATACAAATATTATTAATATGCTTGATCTTGCTGGGATACCAATCAGGACAGCCGACAGGGCAGAGGAGCATCCGTTTGTATGTGCCGGAGGCCCTTGTTCGTGCAATCCTGAACCTCTTGCTGAAATAATTGATTTTTTTATCCTTGGTGAAGCAGAGGAAGTAATCAATGAAGTATTGGATATCTACAAAGGATGGAAAGAAAACGGTGCTTCCAGGGAGGATTTCCTGGACAAGATATCTTCCGTGGAAGGAGTATATGTACCGGGTTTTTATGATGTTCAATACAACGGCGACGGAACTGTAAAAGCTGTAGCTCCTATAAAGGATAAATATCCACGCAAGGTAAGGAAGAGGATTGTCAAGGATCTTGATAATGTATATTACCCTGAAAAAGTAATTGTGCCGTTTACCGACATAGTGCACAACAGACTGATGCTGGAGCTTTTCAGGGGATGCATAAGGGGCTGCAGGTTCTGCCAGGCAGGATTTATATACAGGCCAGTGAGGGAAAAGAATCCTGAAAAACTGGTGGAATATGCAAAGAAGCTTGAAGAAAGCACGGGATATGAAGAGATATCCCTGGCATCCCTCAGCACCAGCGACTATACCGGTTTGGGTGAACTTACAGAACAATTAATTGAAGAAATGGAACCGCGGAAGGTAAATCTTGCCCTACCCTCCCTGAGAGTGGATTCCTTTTCACTTAACCTGATGGAGAAGGCTCAGAAGGTGAGAAAAAGCGGCCTGACTTTTGCTCCTGAGGCTGGGACTCAAAGACTGAGAGATGTAATCAATAAGGGTGTCACTGAGGAAGACCTTATTAATTCAGTGACAATAGCTTTCGAAGGTGGCTGGAGCACTGTTAAACTATACTTTATGCTGGGATTGCCCACTGAAACATTTGAGGATATTGCAGGTATTGCGGATTTGGGGAAAAAAGTAGTGGATGCCTATATGAGTATACCAAAGGAGAAAAGGGGAAAGGGGCTGAAAGTTACAGTAAGTACCTCGTCGTTTGTACCAAAGCCCTTTACGCCTTTTCAATGGGAAGCACAGGATACAATTGAAATGCTGATGGAAAAGCAGAGGTTTTTGAAGGATAAAATAAAGAGCAGGTATATAACATATAACTGGCATGAGCCGGAATTGAGCTTCCTGGAGGCGGTTTTTGCGCGAGGAGACAGGAAAACCGGCGATGTTCTCATAAAAGCCTGGGAAAAGGGTTGTAAGTTTGATAGCTGGGGCGATCATTTTAAATTTGAAAAGTGGATGGAAGCCTTTAATGAATGCGGTGTTGATCCGGCATTTTATGCTAACAGAAAAAGAAGCAGCGATGAAGTGTTCCCCTGGGATCATATAGACATGGGTATATCCAAGAAGTTCCTGTTAAAGGAGAATGAGAGAGCTTATAAAGGTGAACTTACCTCCAACTGCAGGGTTGGTTGTTCAGGCTGTGGAGCAGCCGCTTTTGGCAGTTCTATATGTATAGAGGGTGACTGAATGTAAATTGTTTAATTTCCGGAGGTGTTTTCCTTTGAACGGTTTGAGGGTAAAGTTCATACGGGGTGAGGAGGTAAAATACATATCTCACCTTGACTTGATGAAGGTATTTGAAAGGGCATTAAGGAGGGCACGGTTGCCTGTTGCCTATTCAAAGGGTTTCAATCCCCATCCTGAGATGGTATTTGGCCTGCCGCTTTCGGTAGGTGTTACAAGTGAAGCTGAATATGCCGATTTTGGACTTGAGGAAACCATTAGGCCGGCTGATTTTATGAGGAGATTGAATTCTCAGCTTCCGGCTGGGTTGAAAGTGCTTGATGCAAAGAAAAAAATAACAAAGGACAATATAATGGCATCTATAACCATGGCTTCATACAGAATTATGATTTCTGCTGAAGAACATAGAGAGAGAGAGTTTTTACAGGAGAAACTAAAAGAATTTATTGAAAGACCGGCTATTATTGTAAAGAAAGAAACGAAGAGTAAAGTCAGAGATGTGGATATAAAGCCAATGATTCACCAGCTATGTTTGGGAGATTCAAAAGAGGGGATATTCACTGTTAATTCTTTGCTAAGTGCAGGGAGCTCTGAAAATTTAAAACCTGAATTGCTTTATGATGCCTTTGCTGATACTTTCGGCCATGGCATTAAGCTTAAAGCAATTCACCGTACAGGTCTTTTTGTCAATAGAAATGGGGTTATGGTAGATCCTATGGATGATGCGGTGTTGGAAGGAATGAATCCTAAGAGGTGAGGATTTCGTATAGAGGTGATTCGATGTAATGGCAAGTGAAATAATTATTGATGTTGGAGCAAGCGAAACCAGAGTTGCTCTTCTGGAGGAAGGGGAACTTGTGGAATTGCACATTGAAAAGAACAGCTCCGAGCGGTTTGTGGGCAATATTTACAGAGGAAAAGTGAAAAATGTTCTTCCGGGTATGCAGGCGGCATTTATTGACATAGGTTATGAGAGGAATGCTTTTTTGTATGTAAACGATGCAATATCCCAAACAGATTGCTCAGATAACGAAAAAGAAAAATTGAACGGAAGAAACCTGAATATATGTGATGTATTGAAACCGGGACAGGAAATAACAGTTCAGGTAATCAAGGAACCAATAGGAACAAAAGGGCCAAGAGTTACCACACATATAACTCTGCCCGGAAGATACATGGTTTTATTGCCGAATGCCGATTATACAGGCGTTTCGAGAAGAATAGAGAATGAGGAAGAAAGAGTAAGGCTTAAGAAAATTGCTGACAGCTTGAAGCCTGAAGGAAAAGGCTTAATTATAAGAACTGCAGCAGAAGGAAAGGAAGAGGAGGATTTTCTAAAGGATCTGGATTTTCTGATAAAGCTGTGGGAGACAACCAAGAGTAAGGAACACAAAGGGCATGTTCCACGCTGTATATATCAGGAATACAGTATTGTTGAACGTACTGTGAGAGATCTTTTTACACAGGACGTCAGCAAATTTATCATAAATGATGTGCAGCAATATGAAAGGGTACTGGAACTGTTAGACTTGATTTCGCCTCCCCTTAAGGCAAGAGTAAAGTATTTTAGCAAGGATTATCAAATATTTGAGTATTATCAGATTGAGTCCCAAATATTAAGAGCTATGTCGAGAAAAGTCTGGCTTAAGTCAGGGGGATATATTGTAATTGACAAGACAGAAGCTCTGACTGTAATAGATGTAAATACCGGGAAGTTTACCGGGCGCCATAACCTTGAGGATACCGTTGTCAGGACCAATATCGAAGCAGCGGCGGAGATTGCCAAGCAACTGAGACTGAGGGATATTGGGGGAATTATTATAATTGACTTCATTGATATGCATGAGAATGAGCATCAAAAAATGGTTATGGACGCATTAATACAATCATTAAAAAAAGACCGCACGAAAACAACGGTTATAGGAATGACCGGGCTTGGCCTGATCGAAATGACAAGGAAGAAGGTGCGCAGCGAGCTTTCTGTGATAATGAGCAACGACTGTCCATATTGCGGTGGAACAGGTAAAGTACCGTCAAGCAAGTAGGAAGACAGGTAGGGCTTAATACTTCAAATGAAGCATCATATGAGACATCATAAACTTAAATAAAAAAATAATAAAAAAACTCTTGCATTAGATGTTATTTGGTGTTATAATAACCACTGTTCTAGTTTTTGCGGGATTGTGTAAGGGTAGCACTACTGACTCTGGATCAGTCTGTGAGGGTTCGAATCCTTCTCCCGCAGCCAACGAAATTTTAAAATGTCCATGTTTACTCGAAGAGAGTATACACGGACATTTTTTGTAATAGGGTGTTTTTATGAACGGTTCCGGAAATGGTAAAAGAATATGGGAGATAGATTTTTTCAGGGGAATAGCTCTTATACTTATGATTTACTTTCATGTCATATTTGACATGAATGAATTATTTGGCTATTCCGTATCTTATAGCGAAGGTATCAACTATTATATTGGTAAGCTGTCAGCAATTCTTTTTATGCTCATTGCAGGCATAAGCTGTACTCTTAGCAGGAAAAATACAAAAAGGGCTTTCAAAATCCTGGCTGTCGCAATTCTTATTACGATTGTCAGCCATTTGTATAATCCACAGTACGGAATAAAATTCGGTATTCTTCATTTTATGGGGGTTTGCATTTTGCTTTATCCCTTATTCAGCAAAATAAATGCTTATTTACTGGCCTGTATAGGACTGTGCGTAATTGCTTTAAACAGCTGGTTTTCAAGAATAAGTGTAGGTTTTGACTATCTTTTTCCTTTTGGAATCACAAGTGACAGTTTTATTTCATCTGATTACTATCCTCTAGTCCCCTGGATGAGTGTATTTTTATTTGGAATTGCTATAGGCAAAATATTTTATTCAGGAAAGCAGAGCCTGTTCAAATTTGAGTTAAGAGAAAATATAATTAGCAAGGTTGGAAAGAGAACCCTGCTGATATTATATTATTCACCAGCCTGTTATTATAGCGGTATTGTCATTAATTGACTTCATCAAACAGTGATTAAGGTTATAAATTAATCCTTTCTGGTTAGAACAATAAATCTCTGATTAGGATTATAAATCATCCTTTCCTCAATATGGTTAGCTAAATGGCTAGTTAAATAGTCAGGCAAATTCTAAATATTTTGATAAATGCTAAACAACTGGATAAATGCTTATCTCACTGGTTGGCAGATAACCGGTAATCAAGCATAAAGGTGGTATTTTAGTTGGAGTATTCGCTCTGTACGACTCCCCACTCTTCAAGTTCGTTGTTTGTTCCGATCCAAACAGGCATTGATACGGTCACTTTTTCAAACAGTTCTTCCACATCTGAGTTAATCATGCGTATACATCCGTGGGATACATCCTTGCCAATGGAGTAAGGACTGTTATTTCCATGAATGCCATAACGGCTTCCTCCCTTGTATGAGAGCCCCATCCATCTGTAACCCAGAGGATTATTGGGGGAGCCGCCAGGTACAGGCTTTGCATAACCGCCGCCTCCCCAGGCAGGATTTACAATTTTGTTTTTTATGGTGAATTTTCCGCTGGGGGTGAGAGAAGGGGGATTACCAACGGCAACAGGATACTTTTTGATAACCTTGCTTCCCTCGTAAAGAGTCAATATTCTTTTAGTTATATTTACTGTCATCCACTTTGAATCTGTTGGAGCTTTCTGGACTGTATCAGGATGCTTAAAGGATGAATCTTTTAACCTTTTTACAAGCGTACTAAGCTCTTTTTTATCCCAGGTACCATTAACTACGAGGTTGTGGTCGCTTTGGAAACGCAAAATCGCATTTCTCAAATTAAGCTCGTTATCTTTTGACTCTTCTTTATAGAAATTTAGTTTTTTTAGCTCTTCAATATAATCTATTTTCGACTCATCAATTTCGGACTGCTTATTCTCAGGTTTAGCAGGTTGTTTTTCCTCAGAATTAACGGGCTGTTTATCCTCAGGTTTAACAGGCTGATTATTATCAGGTTTACCATTATTGTCAGGATTTGATATATTTTTGTCATCCTGCACAGGTAAAAGCTCATTCTCATCAGCAGAAACCGTACATTGAGAGATAATGCTTTTATTTACTTTAAGGAAAAACTCAGGGTCAGATGTATCATGTTCCTGAGCACATATTGCACAAAAAGCAAAAATTATTGTTATGATTTTTATCATTTAGACCTCCGGTATTATATTGCCCATAACCTTTCAACGTACTATTAGGCTAATGTTTTATTGTATATAACTGTAGAATATATATGACCTGACATACATAAAAATACCTGAAGAAGACATTTTTTCAAATTAATTAATAATGTGGCATTATCACAAATTAATCACAAAGATTGCAAATTATATATTGCAAATGAATTTTCTTTGTGATATATTAATACTGAACTTATTTCGGAGACCGAAAAAAGTCAGTGCAAATTCTACACTACATTGTACTTTTCTAAAAAATAAATAGCCGTCATAGGAAGGTATATATGAAAAAAGCTGGGCTACGGGATATAAAAAATAGAAACAGTCAAATAATTCTTAGTTTAATTTTAGAGAATGGGCCCCTTTCAAGAATTGAAATTGCCAAATACACAAAATTATCTCCAAGTACGGTTACTGTATTGGTCAATGAACTGATTGAAAAGGGTTTGCTCGTAGAATCAGGTGTTTCTTCTTCCACAGGAGGGCGTAAGCGCATAGAGCTTTCAATTAACAGCGCTTTTGGGGATATATGTATTATAGATATTAAACGAAATGGAGCCATTCTCAATTTTTATGATATGAACCTCAATGAACTAGAAACTGTTCCAATTACGCATCATTTTGTTACCGGAAATGATTTATTGATTTCGATCTCATCTTCGATATATGCGTATTATAAGGATAATGAGTCAAGGAAAAGCATGATTATAGGGATTGGGCTGTTATTTCATGAAGATGTGCAGCCCAGTGATTGTAATGTAATATATTCCACTTCATTATCTTCTGCAAACATTTCTCTGAGAGAAGCTCTTTTGACGCAATTCAGGGTTCCGATCATAGAAGAATACATGAGTGAACTTTCAATCTGGAAGCTATTGGATGAGGATGAAAATAAGCCTTTAAACAATGCTCATATCAGTATAGGAAACAGTATTCTTGTCAGCATCACTTTAGAGGGTAAACCTATAAAACTCAACGGAGGACGTTTTTCAGATATTACTCCGTTACTATTCAACACAGATAATGATGTTCGGCAACTGAATATGCTGGAAGAATTATATTCAAAAGGAACCCAGTCTGAAGAAAAAGAACAAAACCGCGATCAAACCAATATTCAAACTTTTGATCAAAACAACATTATTACTTTTGTTTCCAAAAAAATTACAAATGCTATTGTTTCGCTTTGTACACTGTTTTCACTGGATACAATTTATTTGTCCGGCAATATTACCAGTTCAAAAAAATTTATGAGAAATATAAGAGATATGGCAAGGCTCAAATTAGTGTCAACATTGACTCCGGATATTGTGGTATTAAATACAGTTCAACAGCCTATTGCCGATTTACTGGCAAAAAAAGTCCGCTACAGCTTTTTAGATTCAATAAGCATATGAAGGGCTTATAAACATCCAATAATTCTAGAAAGGGGGTTAAAGCAGGATTTTTTTGCAATCGCTAAACCATTAATGGAGGAGGTGAATATCAATAGCTTTCTGAAGATGTTAAAAAATAAGAAGTATTCGCTTGTTGCCAATCCGCCTTTAAACCGCATTGAGCTGGGTAATGCAGCATTGAAGGAATGAACCGGCGCTGTTAAGATTCACTTCAATATTTATCACAGGATTAATAATATTTTCGGAGCAATTTATGAGAATGATAGTTTTTTTCAGCAACTTGCAAATCTATGCTTATATATACCGGTTGGACTTTTTTTGGAAAATAATGAAGCATTTTATGACAAATCAGTAGAGTCTGAAAGCTAAAAAACCGGAACTGTTTTTTTCTTCATAACATATAACACTTGCTATGATATTTGACAGTAATCAATCAAATTGCAATAGTGGTGGCAATTGGATATACTCTTCTACATTTTTAATTCAAACTTAATTCAAAGCATAATATAAAGTTTGACATAAACCCTAATACAACGCTTAACAAAAGGCATTTCAAACTATTATACCGTGTTCTTGGACGCAGCATTCAACCTGGCGAGACTTATTTCTCAACCCTAACATATGCAGATTTACTTCATGGTAAGATATCCTTTCCCGGAGAATGTAAAGAAAGCACTGTGTAATTTTGCGGAATCATTGTAACTATATTTAATTACTGAAACTATATTGAGGTTTATCAATAAAAATAAGGGGGTTTACCCTGAGGAAAAAGGAGAATGTATATGTTACAAGGAATATTGATTATTGTAGCTTTCGTCATTATTGCTGCTCTTATGATGACAAAAAAAATTCCTACCTTGTTTGCTCTTCCTTTGATGGGAATTGTCATTTGTATTATTGCGGGTGTTCCGGCAGTAGGTACAAATGCTGAAGGCGCACCCATAGGCTGGCTTCAGACTGTTGTTGAAGCAGGAACAGTGCGCATGGGATCAGCAATTATGGCTGTTATTTTTGGCGCATGGCTTGGACAGCTAATGAATAAAACCGGAGTTACAGAAACTATAATCAAAAAGAGTGCAGAATTAGGCGGTGACCGTCCGCTGATTGTTACATTGGTCATGGTTGTTGCCGTTGCAATCTTGTTCACAACTTTGAGTGGCTTGGGCTCTGTCATTATGGTGGGTTCTATAGTACTTCCTATTCTGATTTCTGTCGGCGTTCCGGCAATGAGTGCTGCCTGTATTTTTCTAATGGCTTTTACTACCGGTCTTACCTTTAATATTGCCAACTGGACATCATTTTCAGCTATATTTAATCTGGATCTGGATGAAATTCGCAACTTTGAAATATACCTGCTTATTGCAACCGCTCTTGCAACTTTAATATTTATACTTATAGAATTCAAGCGTAACGGAGTGAAATTCTCCTTTTCCGCTCCTGTTACCAACACTCCTGTTGTCAACAAAAACATAGAAACACAACAGATAAAAGGTTTTAGAGGCGTTTTGGCAATGCTGACTCCTCTTGTACCGATTATACTGGTGGCTGTAGTGAAAGTTCCGGTTATTCCCTCTTTCCTTGCCGGAATTCTCTGGATTTTAATTTTTACATCCAAGAGCTTCAGCAAGGCTATGAATATTCTTGTTAAAACTTGTTATGATGGTATTACCGATGGTGCTCCTGCAATTATTCTAATGATTGGTATCGGTATTTTATATCTGGCTGTCACACACACCATGGTTAAAGAGGTTCTGAATCCGTTCCTGTTGAGCGTGGTTCCCGCAAACCGCATTTTATATATTATTTTCTTCAGCATTCTTGCACCGTTGTCACTGTATCGTGGACCTATGAACTTATTTGGCTTGGGTTCAGGTATAGCAGCTCTGATAATCGGTCTTGGCACTTTAACACCGCAGGCGGTTATGGGAGCATTCCTATCTGCTGAGCGTATTCAGGGATGCGGTGATCCTACCAATACACAGAATGTATGGACAGCAAACTTTGCAGAGGTTGATGTGAATACTATCACCAAAAAGCTTCTGCCTTATCTTTGGATTATCGCTGTCATTGGTGTTGTAATTTCAGGAATCCTGTTTTTCTGATAACCTGTGACATATAAAACTCCTGTTAGGACCGGGGTACTGTTGAAGCGCCCCTTAGACGCCAGTGCTGTCATTCTTGCTTCCGTTGCGGTCTTGCGGGATTCACGCCCGGAAGCCGCAACGTGGCAAATGTGGCAATTAACATAACAACCAGTTTTAGGAGGAAATAACTATGAAAGTTCGCATAGGCATTGATGTAGGAGGTACATTTACTGATGCTGTTGCTATAGACAATGATACCTACGAGGTCATCGGCTCAATAAAAGTACCCACGACACACAATGCTAAAGAAGGCGTTGCCAAAGGCATCGTAGAAGCACTTTATAAAATAATGGAAGATTACAGCATTAATCCGGAAGATGTTGTTTTCATTGCACATGCTACTACCCAGGCTACCAATGCGTTGTTAGAGGGAGATGTCGCCCATGTAGGCATCATTTCTATGGGAAAAGGGCTTGAAGGAATTAAGGCAAGAAGCGACACGGATATTGGTAATATTAAATTAACTGAAAGCAAAAACCTTACATCACGGCAGGTATTTATTGATATTTCATCTGTTGAAGATTTAAACAAGGCCGTAAAAGAGGCGGTGCAAACTTTGTGGGAGCAGGGAGCGGCAACTTTTGTGGCTGCTGAGGCATTCAGTGTAGACGATCCTACCAATGAAAATCTGGCTGTTAAAACATGCACTCAACTTGGCTTTCCTGCTACAGCCACAAATGATATATCCAAACTCTACGGATTGAAAATTCGCACTCGTACGGCTGTGGTAAATGCAAGTATTATGCCTAAGATGCTGGAAGCTGCCACAATGACAGAACAGAGTATACAAAATGCTAACATTTCAAGTCCTTTGATGGTTATGCGTTGTGACGGTGGAGTGATGACTGCTGATGAAGTCAGAAACCGGCCAATTTTGACTATTTTATCCGGTCCCGCTGCCGGTGTTGCCGGAGCCTTAATGTATGAGAAACTCTCAGACGGAATATTTTTTGAAGTAGGGGGCACATCTACTGACATTTCATGTATCAAGGATGGCAAGGTTATGATAAAGTATGCTGAAGTAGGAGGACATAAGACATATTTAAACAGCCTTGATGTCCGCACAGTAGGTATAGGCGGGGGAAGCATGGTGCAGATTAAGAACGGGAAGGCTGTAGATGTCGGACCCAGAAGCGCTCATATTGCCGGTATGAAATATGAGGTATACTCAAATCCTGAGGATATAGTTGATCCAAAAATCGTGAGTATTCATCCCATGACGGGAGATCCTGAGTACGCTTGCATCCAATGCTCCAATGGTAAACGTGTGGCATTGACACTTGCGGGTGCTGCTAATATAGCAGGCTATGTGAAGCCGGGAGATTATGCTTACGGCAATATAGATGCAGCAAGAAAGGCCTGGAAGCCGTTGGCTGACAATATGGGATGCAGCGTTGAACAGGCAGCCGAGAAAGTGCTGGCTTTCTCAGCGGCTAAGAACAATAAGGTAGTATCTCAACTTATAAAAGACTATGATATGGACACGCGTACCACTCTATTCGTAGGTGGAGGCGGCGGTGCCGCATGCGTTGTGCCTCATCTGGCAAAGACAATGAATCATAAATACCGAATTGCTCAAAAGGCACATGTTATTTCCACTATTGGTGTTGCCCTTGCAATGGTCCGGGATATGGTGGAAAGAAGTATAACTAATCCTACGAACGAGGATATTATTAGTGTGCGGCGCGAAGCGGAAATGATGGCGTATAAAAACGGAGCTGCCCCCGGCAGTGTAGAAGTCAGCGTAGAAGTGGATACACAGCGTAACATAGTTCGAGCAATTGCTGTAGGAGCTACTGAACTTCGCAGCAAAAACATTCTTGAGAGGAAACTTTCAGAAGATGAACTCCTTAAAATTGTCGGAGATAATTTAAATGTCAATCCCTCCAATCTTGTAATTACAGCTCAGAACAGTTCAATGTTCGCTGTGCAATATAATAGGGTACAGAATAAATTTTGGGGGCTTGTAAAAAAGAAAACTACACCTCTGAGGTTAATTGATGAAGAAGGTGTCATAAGGCTTCAGAAAAATAATGCATGGGTTAGACAGTCGGCTGTTGATTCATGGGAAAAGGACACAGCAGTTTTGTTGGAAGAACTTACAGTATATAACGACGGAGGAGTGAATCTTCCTAATATTTATATGGTTATAGGCAAGCGTATTATTGATCTGTCGGGACTTCAGAGCAAGGAGCAGATATATGATCTCGGTAAAATAGAACTGGCAGGATATCCAAAAAACGAGCCTGTAATAATAGCCGTAACCCGGCGTGTGGACGCGTGATAAGAGGATAACATTTTGATTATACAATAATTTTTGATTATACAATAATTGTACAATTATGGTCCAAATTGTGTTTGTTTTATATCAAGGAAATTAAGAGGAGATAGCTATGGACAGGTTTTCACTTCCCTTTCCGGACAAAGAACTGGCGTATAAGGAGCTGACTTATGATCCGTGCTTTTTAAAAATTCCCGAACAAGACCGAATGCCTATTGCGGATGCAGCCTGGCGAAAAGGTGAGCAGGCAGCATTTAAAATTTATAAAGAGTTCAATGGTAATTACAATTTTACGGATATTGCGCAAAAAAGCGGTCTTGTTATTGAAAAAAAGGATATTGATTATGTTGTAGGAAACCAAAGATATTTTAGCGATTATATATCAGACAGAAAACTTTTGATATTATACCTTGGCTCTATTGTTTTATGGGCAAAGAAGAACTCCATAAGTCTCTATAATGCCACTAACATTATTATAAGCCATGAATATTTTCACTTTCTTGAATGTAGTTATCTTGGGCTTACCAGCCGGGACTATACAGTGCCAATGCTTTGTATCGGTAAAATCAAGCTGGGTAAGACAGGTATCCGTGCCTTAAGTGAGATAGGGGCACACGCATTTGCTCATACTTATTATTATCTTGCAGCGCAAAAGGAGGTTTTATAATGACTGACCAATTGTCTTATGATGTTGTTGTTATAGGCGGAGGTCCTGCGGGAACAACAGCTGCTATAGCTGCTGCACGCTGTGGAGCTAAAACATTGCTGGTAGAGCAGCATGGCTATCTTGGTGGCATGCTTACTATGGCCGGGACAGGACCGCAGATGACTTATTATGCAGGGAAAACACAAGTGATAACAGGAATACCGGATGAAATAGTACAGCGTATGGTAGAACTTGGTTTTTCACCGGGCCATATGGAGGATGCGGCAGGGTATGCCAGCAGCATTACTCCCTTTGATGTGGAAGGTTTAAAGCTGGTTCTTGAAACAATGGCAGAAGAATCTGGCGTGACTTTGTTGTACCACACTGTATATACAGGGTGCTCTGTCGCTGATAAGAGAATAGAATATGTAAACCTGTTCTCAAAAAACGGAAGCTTCAGTGTGAAAGCAAAAGTATTTATTGATGCATCAGCAGATGCTGATTTGGCAACACATGCCGGTATAAGCAGCGTTTATGGGAGGGAAAAGGATAACCTTGCTCAACCGATGACTATGAACTTCAGAGTTGAAGGAGTGGACAGAGATAGAGTTATCGAATACATAAAGGCTAATCGCGAAGATATGTTTCCAACCATTCCTTTTGACCGTCTTAATGACTTGCCCCGTTGTGCTATTTTAGGGGCTTATTCACTCATATTGCTTGCCAAGGAAAACGGAGATTTTGACATTGACAGGGACTTGGTACTTTGCTTTGAAACAAATGTAAAAGGGCAGTTTATAGTGAACATGAGTAGAGTTTGCAAGCTTAGTGCGTTGGATCCGTTTGAACTAACCAAAGCAGAAATTGCAGGGAGAAAACAGGCTCATAAAATTGCCCGCTTTCTTAAAAAGTATCTCCCGGGCTTTGAAAACAGCTATATTATTTCTACCGGTCCCAGCATAGGAATTAGAGAAAGCCGCAAGATCAACGGCGTTTATAAGCTTACAGCAGATGACCTTCTGGAAAACCGGATGTTCCCGGACGCCATTGCAATGGGAGGTTATCCAATAGATATTCATTCTCCGGATGGAGCTACTATGGTACATCGTTATTTGAAACCCGGAAGCTGGTATTCCATTCCCTATAGATGCACCATTACCGATGAGATAGATAATTTGTTTGTTGCAGGACGATGTATCAGTGCCACCCATGAAGCCTGTGCTGCTATAAGAGTAACACCAATAGTTATGGCTATAGGACAGGGTGTTGGTACCGCTGCAGCAATTGCAGCTATTGCTGATATTTCTGTCCATGAGGTTGATACTGATTTGCTCAGACTAAAACTCATTGATGATGGGGTGTTCCTTGAGGAATATTTGCCTTCGGATATATAACTCTCATAAAATCTGTAAGTCGGCAAACTAAAAGGCTTTTTGAAAACTCATGAATTGCTTTAAAGATAGATTGCACTGCTAATTAATGGCAGATTTGATTGATTAATGATGGGTTTGACGAACGAGTACTCTTAATGATTGGGAGTACTCTAATTGTTTAATATACACTGCATTTCAAACAGATTATTTTAACAAAAAATATTTATGTAAATTATTTATTTCTTAAAAAATATTTAATAAATTACAAAAATATTAAATCAAAAATATTAAATCTAATTTTGCCGCATGTCAAAACTGTTCAAAAATTAATAAAACGACAAGTATATTAATTTTTTTTAAATCAACTGAGTATTAAAATATACTATGCATCAGGTACATATCGTGTATCAGTAGTTAATGGAATAAATCAGGTTTTCATCGTGCATTAGCAGTTTATAGAACACGGTTTTGGAAAGGAACAACAAGCCAAACTGAACATGTGATTCTATAACTGTAATCATAATTTTATAAAAATTAAGTAAATAAGGAGGAAGAGCTATGAAAAATTATTTTAAAAAGCTATGTTTAGTTTTTGCAGTGTGTTTTGTGTTTGTCACATTGTTAGCTGGTTGTAGCGGCACAAAAGAGCCAACCGGCGGTTCTGAAAAGGATGATGCGTCTGATACTCAAAAAGAGACGGAGCAGGTCGAAGAAGTAGTCTATAAATTAGGTTATTTCTCTAATCAATATGACTCAACTTATCAAAAAGCAATTGAGAATATTGAAAAGGCTATACCAGGCGTAAAAATGGAGTTGGTGTTCTATCCTACGGATAAGGATTATTGGGATAATCTTCCAGCTCATATTGCAGCCGGAACAGCGCCTGATTTAGCAGCAATGACAAATGAGAAGCATATGGATTTTATTTCAAACGGACTTATACTGCCAATAGATGAATCATTGGTAGATTTGTCAGCTCTTTATCCTAAAGCGGTTGATGCATGGAAATATGATGGCAAACTATATGGCATTCCACTAACAGCACAACCTGAAGCATTCATTATCAACATGGACATGTGGGAGGAAGCAGGACTTACTGATCTTCCAGAAACTCTTGAAGATGTTAAGGAAGCTGCAAGAGTTCTGACAAAAGGAGATGTAAAGGGCCTTTGCATAAATAATCATGAATTCCATCTGACCCAGTATGCATTGGCTTTTGGAGGCGGCTGGGGATACGGAGAAACAATTGATACCCCGGAAAATGCACGTGCCATTCAGTTCCTGATAGACATGTACAGAGAAGGATTAGCAGTTACTCCTAAAGAGGTAGGCCTTGGCTGGGACGGAGAAGTATTTGCAAAGGGCTTATGTGCGATGACTACAGGTGGAACATGGTATGTAGCTACTCTTGCAGAAATGGCTCCGGATATGAATTATAAAATGATTCCCTTGCCGAAGGGAGATACTTATGGCAGTACCTTGCATTCACTTGCAATCGTTGTTCTCAAGACAGCTAAAGACCCGGACGTAGCATCAAAAATTGCCGCTTATCTGGTTAGAGATGAAGTTCAGGAGGTTGCAATGAATGATGCCGGAGCACCTCCAAGTAGTATTGCTATGAGTAATGCATATTTTGAAAATAATCCTATAGTTAAAGATTTGAAGCCTGTTCTCGATTACGCCCAACCATTTGCTTATCCTAAAGAAGGCCAGAAGTTCACGGAAGCTCTAATAAAAGAATTTGACGAAGCTATTTATACAAAAGACAGCACTAAGACAGGAGCGGATATAGTAAGAAATGTCCAGGAACTTTTCAAATAACTTAGAGCAGGCAGGTTTTAATAAATATTAGGGGGAGGTATAATTACCTTCCCCCTATGAACTAAAGGGGGCATATGTTTTTGGGACAGATAGTAAAAACTTTAACAAGAAACAGGCGTTCAGAAGAAATTACGGCTTATCTTTTTCTTTTACCAGTGGCTGTACTGTGGTTTATTTGGTTTTTAATACCGACTGCATACTCAATGTTTATCAGCTTATATAAGTATAGCTTTGTAGCTGTATCTCAAAATCATTTTGTTGGTTTGGGCAACTACATCAGAGTGTTAAAGGACCCAGATTTCTATAAAGCATTGAAAAATACATTATTCTTGACATTTGTTGCTGTGCCTGCTCAGAGTTTAATTGCATTTCTACTTGCTATTGCTTTAAATTTAAGAATCAAATTTAGGGATGTTTTTCGTACTATTTATTATGTACCATATGTGGTTTCCACTATTGCAGTTACGACAGTGTTTATGTACCTTTTTGTAAAGGGTAGTCCACTTACCAGATTATTCAGTCTATTTGGCCTTGATAATGTTACATGGTATGTTGATTTTAAATTAGCGTTGCCGTTTATTACAATAGTGTATGTATGGCAACAAATAGGATTTTACATAGTAATATTTTTGTCAGGATTACAAACTGTGCCTAGAGAATTGTATGAGTCATCTGAAGTGGACGGAGCAAGTCCGTTTCAGAGGACAATATATATTACGGTGCCAATGCTTAAACCGGTTATTTTTATGGTATTAGTATACGGTATGATTCATGCGTTACAGGTTTTTGATCAAGTGGCAGCTGTTGCCCAAAACCAGCCGCTTGGTTCTCCGGCGGGTGCGACAAGTACGCTGGTTTCCTTTTTCTATGTTCAATCTTTTAAGAATTGGGAAATGGGATACGGTAGTGCTATCGCTGTTATTATATTTGCGATAATTTTCATATTTACAATGATTCAAAAGAAATTTATAGGTAATGAAGAGTGAGTAAGAAGGGGGATGGACAAGTTGCAGAAAAGATTGAGAATACCGAGAGTATTATTATATTTGTTACTGTCAGTTATTTCAATAGTTTTTTTAATACCGTTTTTCTATGCATTATACACTTCCTTCTTACCGCTACAATATGTAGATAGAATTGTTTCTTTTGACAAGTTTACTATAAATAATTACGTAACATTATTTACTAAATTTAAAGTAGGAAGATGGTACTGGAATACATTTATAATGACACTCATTACTGTGACAGGAAATGTTATTTTAGATACCATGGCAGGCTATGCTCTTGCCAAATTCAGATTCCGAGGTAGAAATATTATATTTATAATAGTTCTTGCAAGCATGATGGTACCATTTCAGTTAATTATAACTCCAATGTATATTATGATTGCAAAGATAAACTGGCATAATACTATGATGGGTCTTACTATACCGTTTTTATATAGTCCTATATATATTTTCATGGCAAGACAATTTTTTATCACAATCCCTAAGGAACTTGAAGAAGCTGCAACTATTGACGGCCTAAGCAAAGCAAAAACATTTTTTAAGATAATTTTGCCAATATCAGGCAGTATAATTGCTTCAATAGTAATATTAAACTTTACTACGACATGGAATGCTTATCTTGTACCTTCAACATTTGTAACTGACAGGGATAAATATGTTCTTGTTGTAGGATTGAGAACCGTTAACGACGCGCATTTTGCCCGCCCTAATTTGATTATGGCAGGTGTGATTTTAACAACATTACCTGTATTGTTATTATTTTTACGTTTTCAAAAATACTTTGTACAAGGAATTGCTACTTCGGGTTTAAAGGCATAGAGATAATAGATAAACAATTATTGCTCAGAAAAGCCGGAGGTGTATAAAATGATGTTTAAGAAAAGTAATAAAAGGAGATATGTTTCTTTTATCCTAATATTTGTCTTATCAGCCGCATTTATGCATACTTCTAATGTATCTGCATCAGATGAGCCCATATCTGAATTAATTAGTGAGGGTAAGCCTGCAAGTGCCAGCTATTCTATTGATCCGATTAATCACGGGCCTGATAGGATAAACGACGGAAATCTGTTTACCTACTGGGACGGAGTAAGAGGAGACAATGGGATTGGATGGGTACAAGTAGATCTGCTGAGTAGTTATACGGTAACCAAGATTAATATTGTAAACTACTTTGGTGATACAAGATATTACAAGTATTTCATAACGGTAAGCATGGACGGGGATAATTGGATTGAGGTCGGAAGAAAAGATGATGAAAGCTTGTCTACACAGTCAGGAGTTGATTTTGACATTGATAATATTAAAGCCAGATATGTAAGGATAAATATGATATATAACTCTGTAGATCTATACAGCGTGCATATAAACGAAGTGAGGGTCTATGGATACAAGGCAGATAAAGATGCGGTAGAAGATGATTTGGCTGCACTGGAAATCGGATATGCGGAGGGTGACAGTGCTGAAAGCGTGACCGATAACATTAATTTACCTACAAGAGGCATATGCGGTTCCGATATTACATGGACAAGCAGCCATCCTGACGTTGTAAGCCCGAAAGGGGTTGTAAACGGGCGAAAAAATGAAGATGTTCTTGTGACCCTTACAGCTACAATTAAAAAAGGCAGCGAAGAACGGACAAAGGAATTTACATTGACGGTGAAAGGCATTTTGCCTATTAGCCAGGGAAAACCAATAACTGCAAGTTACACCGAACCCGGAAGCGATCCTGGATATGCCAATGACGGGAATAAGGATACATATTGGGGTGGCATCTTAGGCGGTGAAACGGGAACCGCGTGGTTGCAGGTTGATCTTGAGGGTTTGTACAAAATTAGTGAGGTTAATGTAAGAAACTTTGTTGACGGTACAAGATATTACAATTATTATGTGAGTG